>OFFU01002018.1_pt1 | contig 11822 bp, 8 predicted proteins | sample 1521451 | NCBI WGS metagenome assembly OFFU01 (sample SAMEA3504106, study PRJEB24116) | mouse gut metagenome | biome: mouse gut; feature: mouse-associated habitat; material: faeces | place: Denmark | collected 2011 | reverse complement strand
CCGATTCATCGGTGACCACCAGGCCGTACTCCAGGGGGTTGGGGTGGGCGTACAGCCCCAGGGTGGCCGCCGCCCCCCAGCCCCCGCCCAGCAGGTAGGCCGTCAGGTAGATGGCCAGCGTGCCGCCGGTGAGGGAGATGGGGCCGATGGGGACGGAGATGGGGGCCAGCACGCACATTACCGCCGCCATCACCGCGCACAGCGCCAGCTGCCGGGGGCGTGCCAAGGGTTTTGCAGTCATAAAAACTCCTCCTATTGTAAACTAAAATACGATAGTAAGTATACAATAAAAGGCGGCCGCTTGTCAAGACCTAGTGGGGCTGGTAAATCTGCTGGCCGCCGCTGATGGCCTGCTCCAGGTAGGTGTCGATCCAGCGGGAGGCCCCCTGGGCGTCCCGGGCGCGGAGGAGGGCGTACAGGGTCTGGGTGTTGCGCACCAGGGCGGGGATGCCGTACAGGTTGCAGAAGCGAACCCAAAGGGCGATTACCGGCGGCTTAAAGGAGTAGTAAATCAGCGGCACGATGCTGTTCCCCCCTACCAGGGCCAGCTCGTGCTGAAAGGCGAAGGCGGCCTCCGCCGCTTCCCCGGGGGAGGGGGCGGCTGCCATCCGCTCCAGGTGTCCCCCCAGCAAATCCATCGCCTGTTCGGAGGCATACAGGATGGCGCGCTCCGCCGCCAGGTGCTCCAGCGCCCGGCGCACCTCCAGAATGGAGCGGATCTCGTCCTTGCCCAGCACGCCGCCTTTGTACTGCATGATGGCGATAAGGGTGCTCAGATTCCCCCGGCGGCGGTAGTCGGCCACGCAGGTGCCCTGCCGGGGGCGGACCTCCAGAAACCCCTGCTCGGACAGCTCGGCAAGGCCGCTGTTCACCACCGTGCGGCTCACCTGCATCTGCTCGGCCAGCACCCGCTCCGGGGGCAGCTGGGTGCCCACTGGCAGGGCGCCGGACAAAATCATCCCCTGGAGCTGCTGGACAAACAGGTCCTTCAGGCTTGGGGCGGACAGCTTGGCGAATTCCATGTCGAAACCTCCCTTGGCTCTGGCCATACCACATATCACAGGGGAAGTTTATCATACAAGATTGACAAAAGCAAGGGGGGAAAACTGTGGATAAGGCTGAAAATCGGGAAAGGTTTTCGGAAAGTTGACGCATTAGAGAGAAAATGGTAAAATTATGGTGCAATCTGGTTTGACCAGAGAGAGGAGAGTGCGCCTATGGATCACGTTCGGATTATTGAGGTGAAGCAGAGCGTTTTTGCGGACAATGACAAGCGGGCGGCCCAGCTGCGGCAGGAGTTGAAGGGACAGGGCGTTTTCCTGCTCAACCTGATGAGCTCCCCCGGCTCGGGCAAGACCACCACCCTGCGGCGGACGGCGGAGCTGTTGAAGAATGAGCTGAAAATCGGCGTGATGGAGGCGGACATCGACTCGGACGTGGACGCCAGGGCCATGGCGGAGGCGGGGGTGAAATCCATCCAGCTCCACACCGGCGGCATGTGCCACCTGGACGCCGATATGACCCGCCAGGGGCTGGACGAGCTGCTGGCGGAGGGCGGCGTGGAGCTGGCCATCCTGGAGAATGTGGGCAATCTGGTGTGCCCCGCGGAGTTCGACACGGGGGCGGTGAAGAACGCCGCCATCCTGTCGGTGCCGGAGGGGGACGACAAGCCGCTGAAATACCCCCTGATGTTCCAGGTGTGCGACGTGGTGCTCATCAACAAAATGGACGTGGCCCCCTACTTCGACTTCGACCTGGAAAAGTGCAGGGAGTATATCAGGATGCGCAATCCCAACGCCAAGGTCATCCCCATCTGCGCCAAGACCGGCGAGGGGGTGGAGGAATGGGCCGGCTGGCTGCGGGAACAGGTCCGGGCCTGGAAAGGCTGAGCCCCTTGATTAAGAGAGAGGAGAGACGATATGAGCGAGACCAAATTCCCCCTGGATGAGAGCAAGCTGTCTTTTGACATACCCAAGACGGACCGGCCCCGGGAGAAAATCGTCAAGCTGGGCAAGATGATTACCGACCGGGTGCCGGCCAAGCTCCACGGCGTCACCGGGGAGGACCCGGAGTACTGGGGGCTGGCGGGGCTTGTCACCGACGAGATGGCCGACGTGGCCATGAAGATGAAGGTGCGCAAGCCCAAGACCTTCCAGCAGATTCAGAAGCTCACCGGCATGGAGCCGGACAGGCTGCAAAAGGTGCTGGACGAGATGAGCCTCATCGGCCTCATCGAGTACCACTGGGAGAACCTGGACGGCAAGAACCCCAACCATGAGAAGCGGTATGTGCTGCCCATGTTCGTCCCCGGCAGCGCGGAGTTCTTCAACATGCGCCGCGCCCAGATCGACGAGCACCCCGAGGTGGCCGCCTTCTTCGAGCGCATGACCTTCCTGCCCTTGGAGAAAATTACCCCCATGGTGCCCCCCGGCGGGGCGGGCATCGGGATGCACGTCATCCCGGTGGAGCAGGCCATCGGCATGGAGAGCCAGTCCATCTCCATCGAGCATATCTCCCACTGGCTGGACAAGTACGAGGGCAAGTACGCCGCCTCCCCCTGCTCCTGCCGGATGAGCCGGGCCAAGCTGGGCGAGGGCTGCGGCGACGACGCCGACGACTGGTGCATTGCCGTGGGCGACATGGCGGACTACGTGGTGGAGACGGACAAAGGGGGCCGCTACATCACCAAGGAGGAGGCCCTGGAGATTTTCCGCAAGGCGGAGGCCAACGGCTACGTCCACCAGATCACCAACATTGACGGGGAGCAGAAGATTTTCGCCATCTGCAACTGCAATGTGAACGTGTGCAACGCCCTGCGCACCTCCCAGCTGTTCAACACCCCCAACATGAGCCGGTCGGCCTATGTGGCCAAGGTGGAGCAGGACAAATGCGTGGCCTGCGGCGGCTGTGTGGAGGTATGCCCCGCCGGGGCGGCCAAGCTGGGCCAGAAGCTGTGCGCCAAGGACGGCGCGCCCATGCAATATCCCCGCCAGGAGCTGCCCGACGAGGTGAAGTGGGGCCCGGAGAAGTGGTCGGTGGACTACCGGGACAAGAACCGCGTCAACACCCACGAGACGGGCACCGCCCCCTGCAAGACCGCCTGCCCCGCCCACATCGCCGTCCAGGGCTATCTGAAGCTGGCGGCCCAGGGCAAATACACCGAGGCCCTGGAGCTCATCAAAAAAGAGAATCCCTTCCCCGCCGTGTGCGGCCGGGTTTGCAACCGCCGGTGCGAGGACGCCTGTACCCGTGGGACCATCGACCAGGCCGTGGCCATCGACGAGGTAAAGAAGTTTATCGCCCAGCAGGATCTGAAGGCGGAGCGCCGCTTTGTGCCCGAAAAGGTTATTCCCAAGGTGGAGGGGACCTTCTCCCAGAAGATCGCCATCATCGGCGGCGGCCCGGCGGGGCTGTCCTGCGCCTTCTATCTGGCCCTCAAGGGCTATGAGCCCACCGTATTCGAAAAAAATAAGGAGCTGGGCGGCATGCTCCGCTACGGCATCCCCTCCTTCAAGCTGGAAAAGGACGTGCTGGACGCGGAAATCGACATCATTCGCGCCCTGGGCGTGGACTTCCGCTGCGGGGTTGAGGTGGGCCGGGATCTGACGCTGGACGACCTGCGCTCACAGGGATATGAGGCGTTCTACATCGCCATCGGCTGCCAGCGGGGCCGTCTGCCCGGCATCCCCGGCGAAACCGCTCAAGGCGTGTTCTCCGCCGTGGAGTTTTTGCGCACCGCCCTGGCGGATGAGGATATGGAGGTTTCCGGCAAAACGGTGGTGGTGGGCGGCGGCAATGTGGCCATCGACGCCGCCCGGACCGCCCGCCGCTGCGGGGCGCAGTCCGTCCATATGTTCTGTCTGGAGCCCCGGGACAAGATGCCCGCCTCCCTGGAGGAGATCGCCGAGGCGGAGGACGAGGATGTGACCATCCAGTGCGGCTGGGGTCCAAAGGAGATTCTCACCGAAAACGGCAGGGTGTCCGGCGTGGTGTTCATGCGCTGCACCAGCGTATGGGACAGCCAGGGCCGCTTCGCTCCCCAGTATGACGAGCAGGATACAATTACCGTTCCCTGCGGCCACGTGGTTCTCTCCATCGGCCAGAGCGTGGAGTGGGGCGGACTGCTGGAGGGCAGCAAGGTAGAGCTTGCCCGGGGCGGCTGGGCCAAGGCGGACGCCAAAACCTATCAGACCGCCCAGCCAGACGTGTTCGTGGGCGGCGATGTGTACACCGGGCCCAAATTTGCCATCGACGCCATCGCCGCGGGCAAGGAGGCGGCGGTGTCCCTCCACCGCTTTGTCCAGCCGGACACCAGTATGACCATCGGCCGGGACCCCCGGTACTTCGTGGAGCTGGATAAGGACAACATCAAGGTGGAACAGTACGACACCGCCTCCCGGCAGATCCCCGGTATGGACGACAGCTTCGACTGGAAGAAGTCGTTCCGGGACGCCAAGCGCACCTTTACCGAGGAGCAGGTGAAAGCCGAGACCGCCCGTTGCCTGGGCTGCGGCGCGTCCATCGTGGATCCCAATAAGTGCATTGGCTGCGGTCTGTGCACCACCCGGTGCGGGTTCGATGCCATCCACCTCCACCGGGAACGGCCCGAGTGTTCCACCATGATTAAAAGTGAGGACAAGATGAAGGCCATCCTGCCCAATCTGGTGAGGCGGGAGATCAAAATTAAGCGGGCCGCAAAAAGGAACAGGAAATAAGCTATGCACGAACTGGGCATTGTGTTCCACATCATCCGCAGTGTGGAAAAGGTGGCGGCGGAAAACGACCTGGAAAAGGTGTCTGCCGTGGTGCTGGAGCTGGGGGAGGTGTCCGGCGTGATCCCCCATGAGCTCTCCAGCTGCTGGAACTGGGCGGTAAAGAAGACGGAGCGTATGCGGGAGGCGGCGCTGGTCATTGAGACCATCCCCGCAGTCACCTTCTGGGTGGGCGGCGGCTAAATCGGAGCTGGCCAGCGGGTCGGAGCTGAGAATTGAGACGCTGCCCGCCGTCACCCGCTGCGGCGGCTGCGGCGCGGACTACCCCACCGTGGCCCATGGCCGCACTTGCCCCCGCTGCGGGAGCGGGGACACTTGGCTTTTGACAGGAAATGAGGTGAACATCAAGGAGATCGAGGCATATTGACCTGTACGGGCCGAAAAAAAGAGAGAGAAAATGGGAAACCCCACAAGAGGAGGAAAAAACAATGCTGTTTCAAATCTATGGCGATGGCGCGAGTTGGCAGCTGCTGGGCTGGCTGCTGGTATTCACGGGGCTTGTGCTGGCCAACGAGTTCGCCCGGCGCAGCAAGCTGGGCGGCATCATCTGCTTTTTGGGCATCCCGGCGGTGCTCACCGTCTACTTTATCGCTATCTATGTCTGTGCCGGCATGGGCATGGAGTGGGCGCTGAATAACCAAACCTACACCCACATGAACAGCTGGTTTCACTACGCCAAGCTGTACGCCGCCACCGCGGGCTGTATTGGCTTCATGATGCTCAAGTACAAGTGGAGCATCGGCAAGACGGAATGGTTCAAGGTGTTCCCCTTTGTCATCGTGGCCATCAATATCCTCATCGCCGTGGTCAGCGACTTCGAGTCCGGCATCAAGGGCTTCGCGGCCCTCCAGGCGTATGGTGACCGTTGGTGGCTGTCCAGCGAGAACGTGTGGCTGTACGGCGGCTGGTGGAACTGGGTCAACGGCATCGCCGGCATCATCAACATCCTGTGCATGACCGGCTGGTGGGGGATTTACGCCTCCAAGGACAAGCGGGACATGCTCTGGCCGGACATGACCTTCGTGTATATCCTGGCCTACGACCTGTGGAACTTCGAGTACACCTACAACAACCTGCCCACCCACACCTGGTACTGCGGCCTGGCCCTGCTGCTGGCGCCCACCTTTGCCAACGCGCTGTGGAACAAGGGCGGCTGGATCCAGAACAGGGCCAACACCCTGGCCCTGTGGTGCATGTTTGCCCAGGTGTTCCCCCTGTTCCAGGACGAGGGCCGGTTCGCTGTCCTGCCTGTTCTGTACTCCGACGGTGTGATGAATCCGGCGGTGCGGCCCACCTCCGCCGACCCCACCATGCAGGGTGTGGTGGCGGTTATCGCCTTGGCGGTGAATGTGGTGGCGCTGGGCTTTATTATCAAGCGGTCCATTGAACAGAAGAAGAATCCTTACAAGAACGAAATATTCACCGACCAGAAGGACTTCCAGCTTGCGATGGCGCGGGCCGAGGGGAAATAACGCTGCTGGCCTGGAAGAAAATTTGGGCAAGGAAAGCCCCCTGCGGGATGAACCGCAGGGGGCTTGCTGCGTTCTGGTTCAGGGATGGAACAGCCGGGCGGCCTGTTCCATACGCCGGGCGATTTCCACCCCGAAGGGGCAGCGGCCCTCACAGGCTTTGCAGCCGATGCACTCGTCCGCATGGTGCTCCAAAGCCAGATAATGGGCGGCCACCGCGGCGGGCACGTCCGGCTGCATGGACGCCAGGTCGTAATACTTGTTGACCATGGCAATGTCGATATTTACAGGACAGGGCTTGCAGTGGCCGCAGTAAGTACACTCCCCCTGCCCGAAGGTATGGCGGGGGGCGCGGGCCAGTACGCCGGCATAGTCCCGCTCATCGTCAGTGGCGGTCTCATAGGCCACGGCCTGTTCCACGTGCCCGGGGGTGTCGTACCCCGCCAGAACCGAGGCCACCCCGGGCCGGGTGAGGCAGTAGTGGAGGCACTGCACCGGAGTGAGGGCTACGCCGAAGGGGGAGCGCTCCGCGTCGAGCAGCCGCCCGCCGGCATAGGGCTTCATCACCGTGATGCCCACGTCGTGCTGCTCGCACAGCTTGTACAGCTGGGCGCGCTGGGGGTCGATGCCGCCCAGGTGCTCCTGATAGGTTTCCCAGTCAAAATAAGCGTCCAGGTCGTCGGTGGCGGGGTGCATATCAAAGGCGGGGTTGACGCTGAACAAAATCATCTCCACCAGGCCGCACTCCACCGCCTTTTTGGCCATGGCCGGGTTGTGGGTGCTCATGCCGATATGGCGGATGGTTCCCTGTGCCTTGAGCTGTTTTACATAGTCCAGGAAAGGACCGCCCATAGCCCCGTCCCAGTCGGCCTGGGTGTCCACAAAGTGGATCATGCCCAGATCTATATAATCGGTTTGAAGCCGCGCCAGCAGATCCTCAAAGGCGGCCCGGCACAGGTCCACGTCCCGGGTGCGGACATACTGCCCGTCCTGCCAGGTGGAGCCTATGTGGCCCTGGATGTGCCAGCGCTCCCGCCGCCCGGCCAGGGCCAGGCCCAGGCTGGTGCGCACCTCGGGGTTGGACATCCAGCAGTCCAGGATGTTGATGCCCAGCTCCTCCGCCCGCTCCAGCACAGCCCGGCACTCGCCGGTGGTGTGGCGCTCCATCCACTCCGCGCCGAAGCCGATTTCGCTGACCATCAGGCCGGTTTTGCCCAACCTGCGGTAATTCATTGTCCTCATCCTTTCTTTATGCGGGACGGCCGCGCCGTGAGGCCGCCTCATGCCAGCTGTTTTTGCAAAAGTTCCATCAGCTTGGGGACGTCGATGGGCTTTGCGATGTGCCCGTTCATGCCCGCCTCCAGCGCCGTCCGCCGGTCCTCGTCAAAGGCGTTGGCGGTCATGGCGATAATGGGGATGTCGGTCACGCCGGGACGGTCCATGGCCCGGATGCGGCGGGCGGCCTCGTAGCCGTCCATGATGGGCATTTGGATGTCCATGAGGATCAGGTCATATTGGCCCGGCTGGGCGGAACCCATCCGCTCCACGGCGGCCTGGCCGTCGTCCACCACGTCTACCACAAAGCCGGAGCTTTGGAGGATCTCGATGGCGATCTCCTGGTTGAGTTCGTTGTCCTCCGCCAGGAGGATCTTTTTGCCCTGGAAGGAGACGACGGGGCCGGGCAGGGCCTCCTCCTGGCCCCGGGGGACGAAGGGGGTTTCCAGCAGTTCCCGCAGCTCGGACAGGAAGATGGGCTTGGAGCAGAAGGCGGTGACCCCGGCCTCCCTGGCCTCCTCCTCAATGTCCGACCAGTCATAGGCGGTGAGGATGATGATAGGCTTTTCCTCGCCGATGATGGTGCGGATGCGGCGCACCACCTCCACGCCGTTCATGTCGGGCATGAGCCAGTCGATGATAAAGACGGAATATTCGTCCCCCTGGTCCCAGGCCAGCCGGGTGCGCAGCACCGCCTCCTTGCCGGAGGTGGTCCAGTCCGAGCGCATACCGATGGTGGACAGCATTTTGGTGACACTGGAGCAGGTGTTGAAGTCGTCGTCCGCCACCAGCGCCCGCAGCCCCTTGAGCTGGGGGATCTCCTCCTGGCGCACCGGGCCGGAGCAGGTTTGGAAGTGGAGGGACACGGTAAAGGTGGAGCCCTTGCCCTCCTCGCTGGCCACGGAGATGGCGCCGCCCATCATGTCCACGATATTTTTGGTGATTGCCATGCCCAGCCCGGTGCCCTGGATGCCGCTGACGGTACTGGTCCGCTCCCGCTCGAAGGGGTCAAAGACGTGGGCAAGGAAGTCCGGGCTCATGCCGATGCCGGTGTCCTTCACCTGGAATTCATAGGCGGCCCAGCCCTCCGCCGCGCCCGGCTTCTGGATTACCCGGACGCTGACGATGCCGCCGGGCATGGTGAACTTCATGGCGTTGCTCAGCAGGTTGAGCAGCACCTGGTTGAGCCGCAGTTTATCGCAAAGCACATTCTCGTTTACCACATCTGCGGTGTCGATGTAGAACTCCAGCTGCTTGGAGGCGATGTCCGACTGGACGATGGTTTTCAGGTCGTGCATCACCTCGGGCAGGGAGGTCTCCTTCTCCTCGATTTTTACCTTGCCGCTCTCAATGCGGCTCATATCCAGCACGTCGTTGATGAGGCTGAGCAGGTGGTTGCTGGAGGTGGTGATTTTAGCCAGGTAGTCCTGTACCTGCTCGGTGTTGTCGATGTGGGCGGCGGCCAGGGAGGTGAAGCCGATGATGGCGTTCATGGGGGTGCGGATATCGTGGGACATGTTGTTCAGGAAGGTGGTCTTGGCCCGGTTGGCGTGCTGCGCGGCGGCCAGGGCGTCCTGGAGGTCCAGCCGCTGCTGCTCCAGCTGGATGGCCATGGTCTTGGCGTCGTCCACATCCAGGAACAAGCCCACAAAGGTGATGGGGGAGCCGTCCTCCCGCCGGGACAGCCGCCCGGCGGAATGGAACCACCGCCAGCCGGCGTGCTTGGTGAACAGGCGGTACTCAATGTCATAAGCGGTGCCGCCGGTGTAATCCTTTACCGCAGCCCAGTAGGCCCGCAGCACCCGCTCCCGGTCCTCGTCGTGGAGCAGCTCAGACCAAGATTCCAGCAGGTTGGGGAAGTCCTCCTCGCTCTCGTAGCCCAGCATGTTGCGGAACACGTCGGACCAGGTGCACGAGACCATTTTGGCCTCCTCGTCAAAGTCCATGCTCCACTGGCCGGAACCCATGGCGGCGTGGATCATCTCCATGGCGGTCTGCTGGCGCTCAACCTGGGCGTAAGCTGTGCGGATGCGGTCCCCGTCCGCCTTTTCCCGGGCCACCAGAACCTGGGCGTTGCGGCGGTACTGGGCAATGAGGGCGATGGATACGCCCAGCATGGCCACCACGGTGATGGCGATCTGGATGACGCTGCGGCGCATCATGCCGGAGCTGATGAAGCTGATCTGGTCGTTGATGACGTTGTCGCGGATCAGGATGGTGAGCATCCAGCTGGTGCCCTCCACCGGGACATAGCACAGATCCTCGTGAACCCCCCGGTATTGGAAGGAGAGCTGCCCCGGGCGGCCGGCGTTAAAATCGTCCTCCAGCTGCTGGCAGCTGGAGCCGGAGTCCATCTCCGATTCCTTCAGGGCGGCAAACAGGTTGTGGCCGGAGGTCAGGTAGCCGAAGTTGTTGTCGGTCAGGCTCTCGCCGCTGCGGTGGTAGAGGTTGCAGTAGGTTTCGTTGCCGCCCGTCTGGAGGGTGAGGGAGCTGAGCATTTCGCTGATATTGAGCTGGATAAAGCACGCCTTGATCCGGGCGCCCTGAAAGGAGACGCCCTCCACTGGGATGGCAAGAATCACCTGCTTTTTGGCTCCATAGAGGCTGGACATGGTGATGACCGGCTCCGACACCCCCTGGGCCAGAAAGGGATACCGGCTCAGGCCGGAGGTGGTGCTGTGCTGGGTGTAGACAATGCCGTTCTCGTCCACCAGGGCGAATTTGTTCACCCCGTGCAGCTGTTCGACCTTGCCCAGGAAACGCCGCAGGGTTTCCTGGGACTCCAGATCGGAGCTGTCCAGCACTGCCAGGGCATTTTCCATATAAGCAAAGTTGTTTTTCAGCTCCTCCGACACCACCTGGGCCCTGCGTCCGGCCAATTCCTCCAAATAGAACTCGCTCACCCGGGCCACCGCCTGGCTGGTGCCGGTCCGGGCGGCAGTGGACACCCAAACAGTGGTAATCAGCAGAATGGCGGCGATGATGACGCCGCCGCATATGGCGGCGGCCACAGTCTGCCGTTTCTGCGTTTCATTGATGTTCTGCTGTGATTGCTCCATGTTCCGATACCCGCCATTCTCAATCAATCTCACCGTACAGGATGCGCAGCATGGCCGCCGCGCCGTCCTGATAGATGATGGTTGTGATTTCCTCCGTCTTTTCCGGGTAGGACTCCCCCGGCAGCAGCCCATCCGCGATTTTCACCGCCACCTGGATGGTGTCAAAGCCGATGGAATAGCAGTCCTGCACCCCCAGGGCATAGATGACGCCATCCCGAAGGTAACCCAGCGCTTCCTGGTCATGGTCCATGCCCACGATGGCCACCTGGCCCTGGAGTCCGGCCTCCACCACCGCCCGGGCCGCGCCCACGGGATTGCTCATGTTGCAGCAGATGATGCCGGCCAGGTCGGGATGGCGCGCCAAAAACTCTTTGGTGTACTCGTAGGCCAGCTCCACCGTATCCCTGTCATACTCGGTCTCCACAATTTCCATGTCCGGGTATTGCCCGATGACGCGCCGGGCGCCCAGGGCCCGGTCCTCATGGCAGGGCGCGCCGGGGGTGCCTACCAGAAGGGCCACCTTACCCGTGCCCCCCAGCTTCTCACACAGCGCCCGGGTCAGGTCGGCCCCGTCCTCGTAGTTGTGGGTGTTGCCCACGTAGGCGATGCGCCGGCAGCCGTTTTCCTTGGAGGCGTCGGAGCTGGAGAAGGTCATCACCTTGTGTCCCTCGTCCAGCAGGGCGTTGATGGCAGGAGTTACCGTGCCCACGTCCGCCACGTCTACGCCGATTACGTCGAACCCCCGCCCGGCGGCCTCTCTGAGCCGCCGGAGCTGGTCCTGGGCGGAGACAGAGACGGGGGCCAGGTACTCGTAGTTGACGGACACGCCCATCTCCTCGTACTGCCGGGCGGCGTCCTCCATGCCCAGGGCCACCGCGTCCCACCAGGGATGGACCATCTTATAAGTAAAGTAAAAGTCGTACTCGGTCTTGCGGGGGCCGTAGCCGTCCAGGCTCCGATCAAACCGAACCGCGCCTTCCGGGCCTTCCGGCCCGGACTGGACCGCCGAGGAATCGGATGGGCCGGACAGGCCGGCCTCGCATCCGCCCAGCCCCAGGGGGCATACGCACAGCGCCGCCAGGGCAAGGGCGCGAAGGTTCCGCTTGGCGTTCTTCAGCATGGCTAGGCCACTCCTCTCTCAGCCGGACTCACTGAAGAATAGCTTACCATACAAGGTGCCGGAAAACAAGTACCAGTTGTGCTTGTGTGGGGATGAAAGGGCAAAAAACGCCCTCCGGCCCATGGGG
>OFFU01002007.1_pt1 | contig 11908 bp, 5 predicted proteins | sample 1521451 | NCBI WGS metagenome assembly OFFU01 (sample SAMEA3504106, study PRJEB24116) | mouse gut metagenome | biome: mouse gut; feature: mouse-associated habitat; material: faeces | place: Denmark | collected 2011 | reverse complement strand
GTTGTCATGTTTACTAAGTCAGCAAACAACCAGAGTCAACACAAAAATGCAAAAGGGAAAACGTGCTGGTACATGTGGCTACAGCTGTGGGGCAATATGTTACATAGTATTTCTTAAGCTGCCATTTCGCATATAGCGTAAAATTGCCAGTAACCGGAGTTTGCCAGTTATAGATAGCGCCGTTTACTGATTTGCTCCAGCCTAAAAATGTATAGTGCGCTCTGGTCGGGTTTGCCGGTTTTGCCGCTGCTGCGCCGTCTTTAATGTTTGCAATGCTTTTCTTTGTAAGCGTTGCGCCATTTCCATTTAAAGTAATTGTCCATGGGCCCTTTTTTGTATCTTCTCCGGAAGTCGTGTCTTTTGTAACTTTTACCTGAATCGTTTTCGAGTATGGTTCGCCCGAGGATAGCAGGGCAGTTACTTTAATCGTTGCCGTTCCTTCCGCCGTTGCCGTTACATTGCCGTTTTCATCTACTTCTGCGCCTGTATCGCCTGATTCTTCCACTTTAAAAGTATAAGTGATGTGGTTGGAATCCGGATGTCCCTCTACAGAGCAATCGTCATTTTTGAGGGAGGCTGTCGGTTTTAATTGGACAGAGCCTTCTGTAGCATCTTTTTCAATTGAAATTTTTGGTTCAGCAGGGTCAAATGTAATGTCGTCAATTTCGCAAGTACAGTTCGGATCATGTTTCGTTACAGTAATCGTTACGATTGTAACATAAGGTTCGCCGCTTTCTAATAAAGCAGTCACTTCGATTTTTGCGAATCCCGCCGCTGTTGCCGTAACTGCGCCTGTTTTGCTATTGACTGTTGCATTTGTGCTTCCCGGATCTGCCACTCGATAAGAATAGGTGACTTTGTTGGAATTCGGATGTCCCTTTACAGAACAATCGTCATTGCGGGAAAGCACCGGATTTAATGTTACGCTTCCTTCTTCTTCATTTGCCGGAATTGCAATTTTTGTTTCTGCTGGATCGATAGTAAGACCATCAATTTTGCAGGAACAGTCTGGATCGCTCTTGCTGACGGTTACAGAAATGTCTTCGTAACGCGATTTGCCATTTAAGGAAGCCGTTACGCGGATTGTCGCAATGCCTGCTTTCTTCGCCGTTACTTTTCCCTTATTGTCTACACTGGCTTCTGTTGTCCCTGCGTTTAATACTTCATAGGTAATTACAGGTTCGTTTGTCAGATGGCCTTCTACCGGACATGCGTCATTTCTGGAAGCGGTTGCCTTTAAATCGACTGAGCCGCTTTCGTCATCGACATCCATTGTAATTTTCGGTTCTTCTGGCGTAATGGTAAGGCCGGTAATTTCACAGGTACAATTTGCATTCAATTTTGTAACGTTTACCGTCACCGTTTGAGTCTTCGTTTTCCCGTTAAGGGATGCTGTCACGCTAATTACGGCTTCGCCTTCTTCTGTCGCTGTGACTACGCCTGTCTTGCTGTCGACTGTCGCTTTTGTAGTTCCTGCGTTTTCTACAGCGTAAGTGTATTCTACACTGCCAGAATCCGGATGTCCTTCTACTTCGCACTCGCTGATTGTGGCTGATGGCTGTAACGTGACTGTGTTATTCGTTCCATCTGCATTGATATTGATTTGCGGATTCGCCGGATGAACTGTGATTCCGGTAATTTCGCATGTGCAATCTGGTTCATGAACGCGCGTGATATTTAAAGTATATGTTTTTGCGCTTTGTTTGTCTTCAGAGACGGACAGAATCTTTATCAGAGAATCACTCAGAGGAAGAATTGTAACAGCGGTATTCTCTGGATTTTCAAATGTAATTTCCGGGATTTCATCTGAATCGTCAGCCTCAATCGTTACATTATAAGATTCTGTTGTATTATTAAAGGTAACTGTCTGTTCTCCAATTGTTACTCCCGGGAGAGCAGCGGAGGTTTTAGGATTATAGGCGTATGTTGGCTTCTGTACTTCAACTTCGTTTAAGCCGATAAATGTTTTCGCAGGATGTTCAAAGGTAATGCGTATTGCCTGCGGATTAATCATTTCTTTTAAATGATACGCTTTGCCTACGGTGGTTAATGTTTCGTTATAGGAATTTACATCAATATTTGTAGGATCGTCATATTCGATTTCTATCCATTCATTTGCTGTGATATTGCCATTTTCATAGTTGGAACTTAAGGCATATTCAAATTTTACAACATCTGGGAGTACGCTGTCAGTCCGATCTGTTTGTTTAAAGAAGAATAAATCTATTTCGTCTGTAGTCGTAGCAGTTGCCCAGTCCATTGTAATTTGAATGTTTGTATTGCGTTCTGTACTGTCTTTTTTGTCCCATGTACTCCAGCGGCCGGCGCTTCCGCCAGTATCAGAGCGGTTTTTATCAGTAATTGCAGGTAGTGAATCATTGTATGGGCCATTGTCTGCTAAGTGATCCCGGTCTGGCGCCACATTGATTCGCGTTTCAACAGGCGTTGCAACGCGTACGGCTGCTTGTGTTGGATAATCAACTCCAAGCGCATTTACTTTTCCGGAAATTGTAATTATTTCTTCGTTTGTGTCGAAAGAATCGTTTGTTATATTTGAAGTGTCCCATTCGATTGGGAATTCGTCGCCGTCTGTATCGTATGTCATGGATACGGCAGGGAGCGTCGGAACAGTATTTGGCTCCGTATAGAGAGAATGTTTCTGTACATTAATGATGGATTTGTAAACATGGACTGTAACGGAGAGGCTTATGGTTTGGTTTAGTTCAGAATCTACGGCATAACCATAAATTTTAAACGTGCCTTTTTCGTTTAGTTTCTCTAAATCATAATCTGCCCAAGTAATATTTAAAGTTTTCGTTCCTGTTGTTTTTGTATAAGAAGCAGTTATGTTTTGTGGCAGATTATTTTTAATATCTTCAGAGGTTACCGGAACATAACAATGTTTCGATAACGTATAGTTTTTGATCTGGTTAGGTTCTGAATCACTGACGACTGCTTTTGTGCTTACAGAAGCAGTCGCAGGCGTCAGACCTTCGGCTTCCGCTTTGATTTCAAAGCTTCCCGCTGTTTTTGTAGAACGGACAATAACTAATGCTTTGCCTGCATAAGCTTTAATATGCGCAGATGAGCCGCTTGTTAAAACGGATGCTTGCTGATATTTATCTACAGTTGCCTGATCGCCATTGTCTACGCCTAAAATTTCACCTTCTCCTGTCAGTGTAAAACGGATATCATTTGTAGCGGTTGTTTTTGGATTTCCGTCTGCATCTGTTACGTCAATTGTAATGTAGGAAAGGCTTTTTCCATCTGCATCAATGCTGGTTTTGTCTGTAGAAGCTACAAGTTTTCCACCTGATTTTGTTGGCGTAGTGACAGAAGTTTTTCCTGCGCATTGACTTGTAATGTCAGCTCCATTTTCGTCAAATGCTTTCGCTGAAATCGTTCCTGCTGCATATGTAACGTTAAATACAGAATATAAGGACTGATCGCCTGTGCCGGAAGTTGTTTCACAAACAGCGGTCTTATTGCTTGTTGTTGTATATTCGTAGCGGACATGGCCCATGGCAGTTGTTGTTGAGGAAACATCTTTGCGTGTAGCTGTGCCGATTAATTCATCATCAAGATATAATTCTACTTTTGCTGCATTGGAATAAACCCATACAGGTGTTTTTCCATTCGTTTTCATTTGATTGTCTGGATCCCATGCGGTTACGAGATGCAGTGTGTTTGCATCATGGTTCCATTGGCTGCGGTAAAGATAATAATTATCTTTTGGGAACCCGGCGGTATCTACGATTCCAAAATAACTGCTATTTGGTATCGCTCCACGGCCTCCGTCGCCTGTTCCTGTTCCGTTCCATGGGGTTGGCTCTCCAATATAGTCAAACCCTGTCCAGACACATTCGCCTGCAATGAAATCATTGCTTAAAGTTGGATACATGGATGCGTGGGCTGTTTTGCCCCAGCCTACAGAAGATGTATCATACGAAGTCAGGTGATATTTGCCGTCTGCATTTGCCTGGCTCGCCTGTGATGTGTAAATGCCACGGCTGTTTACCGCGGATGCAGTCTCGCTCCATAGCATTACGGGATAGGTGTTTTTTGCCTGATTCATAAAATTTATGTCACCGTAGTTATATCCAACCACTCCCCCATCTTTAAAGATAGAATCGTTTACGGCAGGGACGCCGGTCGTGCCAATGGATTTGTTATTTGATCCTGAAGTAGGTAAGTGCGCAGTGTCGACTTCTTTTACCCATCGAAGCATTTTAGTGACTGCGGAAGCCCAGTCGTAATTGCCGCCAGTTCCTTCCTGTATTTCATTTCCGAAGGACCAAAGGATAATAGAAGCATCATTTCTGTCCCGTTTCACCATGGATTTTAATGCAAATTCCGCCCATGTCATGGAAGGATCTCCGTCGATCACATGATTGTCAGAGGTTAAATTCCGGTCAAAGTAAACGGAGAAGTCGTTTGAGTTTCCATTTTTTGGAATCCCCCAGCCGTCAAAGGCTTCTTCAATTACTAAAAGTCCAAGTTCGTTGCAAATATCTACAAGTATTTCTGCCGCCGGATTGTGGGTCACGCGTATGGTGTTTACGCCCATATCTTTCATAATCGTCATTTGGCGGTAAATGGCATCGTAATATGCGGACGCCCCAAGGGCTCCCTGATCGTGATGCATACATACGCCATTGATTTTTACATGTTCCCCATTTAATATGAAACCTTCATTATTTTTAAATTCAAACCATTTGAATCCAAATTCTGTGTCATAGGAATCTAAAACGTTGGTTCCTTGCAAAATCTCAGTGCGGACAATATACAAATTCGGGGTCTTAGTAGACCAGAGTTTTGGGCTCTCAACAGAGGTTTCTGTTGTCACCTTTTTTGTCTCACCTGAAGGAATGGTTTCATCTTTTGAGATAGTGGCAACAGATGTGTCAGAACCTTTTTCATAAATGGTGTTTTTAATTGTGACGTTGGCAGATGCATCGCTGTCGTTTTGTACATCTACGTCAATGTTCACTGCGCCGTTAGAGCCGGCGCTCGTCGCCAGATTCGGCGTAGTGACATATGTGCCGTTTTTTGGAACATGCACAGGATCAGTGATAATTAATTCTACATCACGGTAGATGCCGCTTCCTGAGTACCAGCGGCTTGATGGAAGATTGTTTACCACTTTTACAGCCAGGACATTTTCTGTGGTATTGTCACAGATAAGCTTATCCGAGAGATCAAAAGCAAAATTAGTGTATCCATAATGATGCTCTCCCAGTTTTTCTCCGTTTATATATACTGTGGCGTCTTTATAAACGCCGTCAAAGTTTAATACAATGGATTTTCCTTCATAGGATTCTGGAAGGGCAAAGTTTTTCCGGTACCATCCAGTGCCTCCCGGTAAGAAACCGCTTTCCGCTTCGCCTTCTGAGGTAAAGTCCTGTGTAATGCTAAAGTCGTGCGGCAGTTGGATATTCTGCCATGTGTAGTCATTGAAATTGACTTCATGGGCAGTGTTTGAGTCTCCAAGATAGAATTTCCAGCCTTCATTGAAACTGTCATTCGCGGAAATGGTTTCTGGATCCGTTAAAAAAATTCCATCGGAGGGAGAATCCGTTTCCGCCCGCGCAGTCTCTGTGGGCAATGTTGGAATACACAGAGAAGTAGCGAGTACGATTGCCAATAGTTTTTTGAAACGATGTTTCATGCTAATTTCCTCCTTTTTATTAATACTGACAAATCTATGTAGAAATTCTAACACAAATATGTCAAAATAGCCATACTATTTTGGGGTAATTTCAAATAATATTGGTATATTTTTTGTGGCTTTTCCTGAATGGATATAGTCTTTTTTTGCTAAATGAAACTTCCTACTTGTAATCCCGCCCAAAATTCGATACAATAAAGTAATGGCATTGAGGGACTCCTGAATCGTTTTACGAAAAGGAGTTATGCGCATGAAAAAAAGAGTTTGGCTTGGCATTGTTTTAGCCATACTGTGTTTGTCCGGCTGTAGGGATGCTTCCGCTCCCTATCTTCTTAAAGAAGAAGCGGAGCAGGCAACAGAAGAAACAGCCGCATTAATAGAAAAAGAAACAGAACTCAAAGAGGAATACTGCATATATGTCTGTGGGGCGGTAAACCGGCCGGGCGTTTATAAGCTTCCTGCGGGAAGCCGCATCTATGAAGCGGTTCTTTTAGCGGGAGGAATGCAAGAAGACGCGTGTGAGGCAGCCGTAAACCAAGCGGAAGAGCTTTCCGACGGCCAGATGGTTTTCGTTCCGACGATAGAGGAAGCGGAGACGCCGGAGGCGGAAACGGGGGCTTCTTTGGGAGCGAGCGGTCCGGCCGGCAAGGTCAATTTAAACACGGCGGATTTTACAGAGCTTTTGACGCTGCCCGGCATTGGTGAGTCAAAGGCATCGGCTATCTTAGCTTACAGGGAAGAAAAGGGCAGGTTTTCCTCCGTTGAGGAGATTATGGATATTACGGGGATTAAAGAAGGGGTCTATTCCAAAATCAAAGATCACATAACTGTTAATTGAGGTGTTGAAATGGCAAGAAAGGTTCTTGTAGTAGATGATGAAAAGTTAATCGTAAAAGGAATCCGCTTTAGTTTAGAACAAGACGGCATGGAAGTGGAGTGCGCCTATGACGGCGAGGAAGCTTTGCGCATGGCGGGTGAAAAAGAGTACGATTTAATTCTTTTAGACATTATGCTGCCCAAAATAGACGGTTTTGAAGTCTGCCAGCATATACGGGAGTTTTCAAGCGTCCCGATTGTCATGCTGACGGCGAAAGGCGATGACATGGATAAGATTTTAGGGCTGGAGTATGGCGCAGACGATTATATTACAAAGCCCTTTAACATTTTAGAGGTAAAAGCCAGAATCAAAGCCATTATGCGGCGGACGTCTTCTAGTAAGCCGAAGGCGGAAAAATCTTCCGTCATAGAAAATGGCGACATTAGAATGGACTGTGAGAGCAGGCGGCTTTTCGTCAAGGAGAAGGAGATTAACCTGACTGCCAAAGAATTTGATCTTTTGGAACTGTTGGTGACAAATCCCAATAAAGTATACAGCAGGGAACGTCTGTTAAATCTCGTCTGGGGTTATGAATATCCCGGAGACGTCCGGACGGTAGACGTGCATGTGCGGAGGATGCGTGAAAAAATTGAGAGCAATCCGAGTGAGCCGAAATATCTGCATACCAAATGGGGAGTCGGCTATTATTATCAAAATTAGCGGGCGTAACAGCCGGCGCAGATAAGGTGTAAACATGTCAAAGAAAAAGTTTTGGGATTTTTTTAAAAGTCTGAAAATCCGATTTATTCTATTGTTTCTGCTGATTGGAATCCTGCCGGCGACGGCGCTTCGGGTGGGCATGCTTCGTTCTTATGCGAAAAAAGCAGTTGCCAACCGAAGCATTGACGTTTTAAGTCAGGCGAAAATTCTGACGAACCAGATTGTTTTTAATAATTATCTGTTAGATGCGGGTTCTGAAATCATCAATTCCCAGTTAGAACAGCTTTCCAATATTTATGACGGACGCATTATGGTGATTGACGGAAGCTTCCATATTATAAAGGACACCTATGGCTTAGATGAAGGCAAGACGATTGTGTCTGAGGAGGTCATGCGAAGCTTCCGTGGGGAAGAAATTTCCAAACATGATTCGGAAAACAACTATATAGAAATGAGCCTGCCGCTTACGATGCCGGAGAGCAAAGATATTATCGGCGTTTTGCTTGTCAGTGTGTCAACAGACAGCATTTTGCTCAATCAGGATTATCTGGAGCGGAGCGCATGGGTGATACAGCTTGTCTGCATTATGGCGGTCGTTTTGGCATCTGTTTTTTTAGCGAGGCTTTTGACAAAACCGTTCCGGAAAATGGCAGATGAAATTGCGGAAATCCAAAATGGCTTCCGGGACGAACTGCGGGTTACGGATTATGCGGAGACAGAGGCGGTTTCTTCTAGTTTTAACCAGTTGTATGGCAGGATGAAAGTGATTGATGAGTCGAGAGAAGAATTTGTCTCAAATGTCTCCCATGAGCTAAAAACCCCGCTTACGTCGATGAAAGTGCTGGCGGATTCCCTAAATGGGCAGGAAAACGTTCCGGTGGAGCTGTATAAGGAATTTATGGCGGATATTGGCAATGAGATTGACAGGGAGACGAAGATTATCAATGATCTGCTTTCGTTGGTGAAAATGAACAGATCCGCCGTGGATTTGAATATTGCAAGCGTAAATATCAATGAATTGTTAGAATTAATTTTAAAACGTCTGCGTCCGATTGCCGCAAGACAGCATATAGAGCTTGTATTAGAGAGCTTCCGTCCGGTTAGCGCAGAAGTGGACGAAGTGAAGCTGACGCTTGCTTTTACAAATCTTGTGGAAAACGGCATAAAATATAACAAGAAGGAAGGCTGGGTGCATGTCACTTTAAATGCTGACCATCAGTATTTTTATGTCAAAGTAGAAGACAGCGGCATAGGCATACCCGAAGATGCTTTAGAGCATATTTATGAACGGTTTTACCGCGTCGATAAATCCCATTCAAGGGAAATCGGAGGCACAGGTTTAGGGCTTGCGATTACGAGAAGCTCAATTTTAATGCATCGGGGGGCCATAAAAGTGTTTAGCATTGAAGGGGAAGGGACTGTCTTTAACGTCCGTATCCCTTTGAATTATATTATTGCATCCTAGGGTCTGCCTGAATGATTTGTTCTGCCGCTGCCCGTTTTGGGGATATAGCCGGCGCGAACGGTTTTGGGCGCTTTGGACGTCAGGAGGAAAATTATGAAAGCAATGCGCTTTGCCCTGCTTTGTCTTCTGGCAGTTGTTTTGGCAGGCATAACGGGCTGCGGCCGAAATTCAGGGGACGAAGGGGAGTATTATATTTATTACTTAAATAAGGAAAAGACGAAAATTATTCCTGAGCCATATGAACTTAAGGCAAAACAGGAAGATACGTTAGCTGTGATTGAGGAACTTCTTTTGCGGCTTACGGCAGAATTGGAAGATGTGGATTATATGAATCCGATTCCGAAAGAAGTTTCACTTTTGGATTATAAGTTGGAAGAATCGCTTCTGACGCTGTACTTTTCTGCGGAATATCTTAGTTTGGATAAAATTGACGAGGCGATATCCAGAGCGGCGATTGTACGCACGATGCTTCAGGCGGAAGGGGTGGAATGCCTGTCTTTTTATGCAGGGGATGCGCCTTTAGCGGATCACAAGGGAAATCCGGTCGGCATAATGACAAATGACAGTTTTATTGAAAATCCCGGAGAGCAGATTAACTCCATAGAAACAGCGGAATTAACGCTGTATTTTGCCAATAAAAAAGGAAACGGGCTTGTGACGGAGACAAGGGAGGTGCATTACAGCAGTAATATTTCTATGGAAAAGCTTGTGATGGAACATTTGCTGGAAGGCCCTGAAAGCAAAGATGCGCAGTCTGCAATTCCGGAAGGCGCGAAGCTGATGAATGTGTCTGTTCTGGAGGGCGTGTGTTATGTAAGCCTTGATGAAAATTTTATGAAACAGAATTATAATATAGAAGAAGCGGTTGTCATTTATTCCATCGTAAATTCCCTTTCGGAATTATCAGCCATCAATAAAGTGCAGATTTCTGTCAATGGGGACACCAGCGGCGTTTATCGGGATATTTTTCCGTTTGACCTGCTGTATGAACGAAATTTGGATTATGTCAATCAGGAAGGAATGTAATTGAGAGAAAGAAAACTTTGTTTTTTGTCCCTGTCCTTCTTGCTGGGGGCGGCCGCGGCGGAATACGGACTGTTCCTGCTGTGGCTTGCCCTAGCCTGTTTTGGGCTTGCTTGGATGCGCTCTGCCGTCCGGATGCAAGGCAGTCTTGCACAAAAATCTATGTGGATGGCGTCTTTTTTTGCCGCCGTAGCTTTAGGGAGCATCCGCAGTTTTGGGCGGCAGGCATTTTATAAGGCATTTGAGACAAAGCTGTATGACGGGAAGGAATGTCTCATTCAGGGAAAAATTTACCAAAAAGAAGCAAAAGAAGAAAAATACTACTATTATCTAAAAGACTGTGTGACACAGTTAAATCAAAAAAACTATTCTTGTAATTCAATCTTATTAAGTCTAAATGCCGGAGATTATTCCATCGGCGAAATCCTCTGTGTAAAAGGAACGGCGCAAACATTTTCATTGCCTGTGAATGAAGGGAACTTTAATGAAAGGGCATACTATCAAAGTCTTGGCATCGGTTTTTTGGTTGAGGGCGAAGACGTGTTTGGCGTGTATGGGAAGAAAAATTTTATAAAAGAATGGCTGTATGGCGTTCGGGAACGCGTAAAAATGCGTTATGAGGAGTTTTTGCAGGGGGAAGATGCGGGCGTGCTTGCCGCAATGACGCTTGGTGAGAAGGGAATGGTTTTAAAGGAGCGTAAAACATTGTATCAGGATGCCGGAATTAGTCATTTTTACAGTATTTCGGGGCTTCATATTTCATTGCTTGGCATGACGCTTTATTCCGTTTTGCGCAAATGTGGCATTGGATATTTTGGATCAGGGCTGTCTGCGTCTGCATTGATTTTAGGGTATGGGTCATTGCTTGGTTTTGGCGTTTCAAAAAGCAGGGCGATCGGTATGTTTTTACTGCTGATTTATGCAAATTTGCGTGGAAGAAGTTATGACAGGCCGACGGCGCTTGCCGTTTTAGCGGCGGTCTTGGTCTGGGGGAATGCCGGATTTTTACAAAATGCCGGATTTTTGCTGTCGTTTGGGGCAGTGACGGGCGTAATGCTGGCAGAATTTTTGTTAGAAAGACAGAGGGGAGGGCAGACAAAAGAAGATTCAAAGAATTGTCGGATCTTGGGGAAGGTATTTGCTAATATAAAAGAATCAGTTGTAGTCAGCGTCTGTATTCAGGTAATGACGGTTCCGGTTTTATGCCAGTTTTTTTATGGGATTTCCCCTTATGCGGCAATCGTAAATATAATTGTGATTCCCTGTATGGGAATTATGCTTGGAATGGCATTGGCTGGAGGATTGTTCTGCGGCGTGTTCCCTTTTGCGGGAAATGTGGCGTTTTGGGTATGCCATATGATTTTACGGTTGTTTGACGGCGTTTGTAAAATGTCTTTAAAGCTTCCTTACGCAAACCTGATTACAGGCGCGTTGTCCGTATGGGGGATTCTGCTTTGGTATGGGATTCTTTTTGCAATACTGGCGCTAAAAAAATCCGGAAGGAACAAGGGGCTGCCAGTTTTGGCCTGTATGCTTGTGGTTTTATTGGCGGCGCAAAAAAAGCCTGAATTTGAGATTGACATTTTAGATGTGGGGCAGGGAGATGGGATTTATATTGCGACAGGCGACGGGACGGATTTGTTTATTGACGGAGGCAGTTCGAATGTGGCGAAAGCAGGCGCTTACCGGATTTTGCCATTTCTGAAATATAGGGGAATCCGTCAAATAGACTATTGGTTTGTCAGCCACTGCGATGCAGACCATATCAGTGGCTTGGCGGAAATCATAGAAGCGGATTATCAGATTGGGTCGCTAGTCGTATCGAAATTTACGAAAGCGGATGCGGCTTTTCAAACGATTCGGGATTTGGCGGATAAGAAGGGGATTGCCATTTTAACGATGGATAGAAATGATACGCTTATTGGGAAAAATAAGGATTGGCAGATGCAGTGCCTTTGGCCAAAGGAAAATGGGCGGCTTTCTGACAGAAACGCAAATTCATTGGCGCTGTTTTTTAAGAGTGAATCTCTAAGCGGTTTTTTTGCCGGAGACATTGGCGAAGGGCAGGAACGGGAGCTTGTTTTGGGAGGGAAGCTTCAGAAGGCGGATCTATATAAGGCTTCGCATCATGGTTCAAAATCTTCAAGTGGAAGCGGATTATTAGAAGCGCTGTCTCCGGAAATCACGGTCATTTCCTGTAGTAAGAACAACCGGT
>OFFU01001983.1_pt1 | contig 12035 bp, 13 predicted proteins | sample 1521451 | NCBI WGS metagenome assembly OFFU01 (sample SAMEA3504106, study PRJEB24116) | mouse gut metagenome | biome: mouse gut; feature: mouse-associated habitat; material: faeces | place: Denmark | collected 2011 | reverse complement strand
ACCCTGTGAGGAATTTCTGATCCTGGTGAACGCAGGCCACGCTTTGGCGGAGGATATTCCGGAACCTCTGGTTCCGGTCCATCCCCAGGCGCCCTCCATTCTCATGCGAAGCTCCGCCGCCGTCATGCTTTCCCGGCTGATGCAGGACATACACGGCTGGAAGGGAATTGTTCCGGTGAGCGGATGGCGTTCCCGGGAGGAACAGCAGGCGATCTGGGACAGCTCCCTTCAGGAAAACGGGCTGACTTTTACTCAAAAGTACGTAGCACTTCCGGGGCACAGCGAACACCAGACCGGACTTGCCATTGATCTGGGACTGCGGCAGGATCACATCGACTTTATCTGCCCGGAATTTCCCGATACGGGAATTTGCCGGCTTTTCCGGGAAAAGGCATCCGATTACGGATTTATTCTTCGGTATCCCCCGGGAAAGGAACATATCACAGGCATCAGCCATGAGCCCTGGCATTTTCGTTATGTAGGCCGGCCTCATGCCCAAATCATGGAGCAGGAAGGCCTGACTCTGGAAGAATATGTTGCACGAATTGGCTGAATCGTCAAAGACAATACCGTTATCGCACATAGCACGTCAAAAAGTGTAAATGTGCCATTGAAATTTTGATTTATATGCCCGCCACAGCGGACAAAAGGGGTGTACTATGAATACTTTGAAATCAAAAACCTCTTTATACGGAGGCCTGGACAGATTCCGGACGGCAGCCTCTCTGCTGGTCATAGCCATCCATACCTCTCCCCTGGCTTCCCTGAATGAATCCGCCGATTTTTTTCTCACTCGGATTCTGGCCCGGATTGCGGTTCCGTTTTTTCTCATGGTAACCGGACAATTTGTGCTGGCAGATTTATTTTTTCCTTCATCCGAGAATAGTGCTTTGGGAAACCTGCGTCGCTTTCTGAAAAAAACAGCCCTGCTCTATGGTCTGGCCATACTGCTTTATCTCCCTCTGGGGATTTATGCGGGACATTTTCAGGGCTTGACTGTCGGTGCATTCCTGCGCATGCTGATCTTCGACGGCACCTTTTATCATTTATGGTATTTCCCTGCCTGTATTCTCGGGACGGCCCTGGTATGGCTTTTCAGCCGGTTTATGAGTCTGAAGAGCGTGACCGTTTTGTCGGCGGTCCTGTATGTGCTGGGGCTTATGGGGGACAGCTATTACGGACTGGCGCAAAAAGTTCCCGGGCTGGAGACGGTCTATGACTTTGGTTTTCAGATTTTTTCCTATACCCGGAACGGAATTTTTCTGGCTCCTCTGTTCCTGATTCTGGGAGTATGGGCCGCCAAAGGGGAACAAAAATCTGCTGAGAATGTATCGTCCCGCCTTTTCCCGTGCCTGGCAGGCCTTGCACTTTCCTTTGGAATCATGACAGCGGAGGCCTTTTTGCTTCGCCATTTCCAGCTTCAGCGCCATGACAGCATGTACCTGGCGCTGGTTCCCGTTATGATCCTTCTGTATCAATGCCTGTTAAAATGGAAAGCCGTGTCTTCCCGGTTCTTTCGTTCTGCCGCCGCCTGGATTTATTTGCTCCACCCCGCCTGGATCGTGGCAGTCAGAGGGCTGGGGAAAATATCCGGGCAAACCTCGCTGCTGGTGGACAACAGCCTGGTTCATTATCTGGCAGTGGCGGCACTGTCCGCAGGTTCCGGCTTTTGCGCCGCATATTGCCTGGAAAAGCTACGGTTCCTTCAAAAGCCGCGCACTATCGAATCGCCCTCTGATTTTTGGGAAAATCTGGCCGGAGAAGATGACTCGGCGCCTGATGGGAGTCTCTCCGGAAAGGGCTTCCCCGCCCCCGAATGCGGCCCTTCCGGAGAAGACCTCCCCTCTCCCGAATGCGGCCCTTCCGGAGAAGACTTCCCTGCTCCCGAATGCGGCCCTTCCGGAGAAGACTTCCCTGCTCCCGAATGCGGCCCTTCCGGAGAAGACTTCCCTGCTCCCGAATGCGCCTCTTTCGGGAAGAATGTCTCCGCACCCCCGGCGCCGGATCCTGCAGGCCGCGCCTGGATCGAACTGGATCCCGGTGCTCTTGCCCACAACGTTGCCTTTCTCCGCTCTATCATACCGAAGGGCTGCCGGCTGATGCCGGCAGTTAAAGCCGAAGCCTATGGCCACGGAGCAGTTCTCATATCAAAAGAATTAAACCGTCTGGGTGTGGACGCATTCTGCGTAGCCGGCATTCAGGAGGGAATCGACCTGCGGAAAGCAGGGATCACCGGAGAAATTCTGATCCTGGGTTATACCGCTCCCCAGGACTTTCCCCTGCTGGAGCAATACCAGCTGACCCAGTCCGTACTGGATTACCCTTACGCCCTGGCGCTGGAGAGCTGCGGCCTTCCTCTTCACGTCCACATTGCCGTGGACACGGGCATGCACCGTCAGGGGATCCGCTGTGAGCATCCTCAGGAAATTGCCGCAGTATACAAAATGAAAAGTCTGTCCGTAGACGGCATTTTTACCCATCTGTCCGCATCCGACTCTCTGCGCCCCCGGGAAAGGGACTTCACCGCCGGGCAGCTGGAAGCCTTTTTCTATGTGATTTCTCTTTTGGAGGAACAGGGAATCGTCTGTAAGGGAATCCATATCGTGGCAAGCTACGGCATGCTGAACCTGCTTTACAGGAAGCCTGAGCCCGGCTTTTCCGCACCGGAACAGATCGCAGGGGACTATGTCCGTCCCGGGATCGTTCTATACGGCATGCTCAGCTCCAGGCCGGACAGTGATGTCTGGAGAGAATTTGTCCGTCCGGTTCTCTCTCTTAAAGCCAGAATTACCTCCATCCGAATGCTCTATGCCGGGGAGGCTGCAGGCTACGGGCTGGCCTTTACCGCCGAACAGGATATGCGGATTGCCACCATTGCCATCGGCTATGCCGACGGGCTGCCCCGAGAGCTGTCCAACGGCAAGGGCGGCGTTCTTATAGACGGCTGCCGGGCCCCCATTATCGGACGAATCTGCATGGATCAGACCATTGTGGATGTAAGTCATATTCCACATATCCGTCCCGGAGACATTGCCGTGATCATCGGAAAATCAGGCACTCAGGAAATCACTGCGGATGCCCTGGCACAACAGTGTGCCACCATTTCCAATGAAACTCTGACCCGCCTGGGCGCACGGCTGGAAAGATTTATGCTCCCCCGGTAAACGCCGTTGACCGCACTTTAGCAAAAGGAGAACCATGGACTTTGAAAACTGTTTTCCTGTCTGGAAAAAGCTTACGGATGCTCAGAAAAAGAGAATAAAAGACAACTTATACCAGCGCCATGTGGCAAAGGGCACTATCCTCCATCATGGTAGCATGGACTGTACAGGGCTTCTGCTGATACAAAAGGGGCTGCTCCGGGCATACATTCTGTCCGACCAGGGCCGCGAAATCACCCTTTACCGTCTGTTTGACCTGGATCTGTGCCTGCTGTCCGCCTCCTGTATCATTCGCTCTATTCAGTTTGATATTATCGTTGAAGCCCAAAAGGATACGGATCTTTGGATCATTCCATCGGAAGCTTATCAGGAGATCATGGCGCAGTCGGCTCCTGTGGCAAATTTCACCAACGAAGTAATAGCCGCCCGTTTCTCCGAGGTTATGTGGCTAATGGAGCAAATCCTGTGGAAAAGCTTTGACAGCCGCCTGGCCCAGTTTCTTCTGGAGGAAAGCTCCCTGGAGGAAACAGACACCCTGAAACTCACCCACGAAGCCATCGGAAACCATCTGGGAAATCCCCGGGAGGTAGTCACCCGCATGCTCCGCTATTTTCAAAGCGAGGGCATGGTCAGACTGTCCCGGGGAATCGTGGAAATCACAGACAAAGAAAAGCTGCTATCCCTGGTCCATACCGCAGGGAGCCGCTGAATCAATCAGCCCGCGGTCATTCATCACCGCATCATAAAAACGAAAGCCTCCGGCCAGATGACAGGCCTCATAACCATTTTCCTCCAGAATCCGGGCGGCAATGTAGCTGCGCAGGCCGCTCTGGCAAATCAGATACACCCTTTTACCCGGTTCAAGCTCTTTCAGCCGATCTCTCAGCTCATCTACCGGTATGTTGTAAAAGCCCTCCACATGTCCCTTTGCATACTCTTCCGCCGTCCGCACATCCAACAGCGTCACACTTTTGTCCCGTGGAATTTTCTCTACATCCTCCACATGGAACTGCTTTACCAATCCCTTTGCTATATTTTCCACCATAAAGCCCGCCATATTTACCGGATCCTTGGCGGAAGAATAAGGCGGCGCATAGGCCAAATCCAGGTCCTTGAGTTCAATGGCAGTCATCCCTCCATGAATGGCTGACGCCAGCACATCGATGCGCTTGTCCACACCCTCAAAGCCTATGATCTGAGCCCCCAACAGACGAAAGGTTTCTCTTTCAAAAACCACCTTCATGGTCATCAGCCTGCCGCCGGGATAATAGCCCGCATGGCTCATGGGTGAAAGAATTACCTTATCCACCTGGAGCCCTGCCTTCCTGGCATTGGTCTCATTAATGCCCGTGACGGCAGCTGTCATTTCAAATACCTTGATGATGGAGCTTCCCTGGCTGCCCTGATACCGGCTGGCGCCGCCGCAGATATTATCCGCGGCTATGCGCCCCTGCTTATTGGCTGGCCCCGCCAGCGAAATCAAAGCATCCTGCCCTGTCACTGCGTGTCTGACCTGCACCGCATCGCCCACGGCATAAATATCCGGATCGGAGGTTCTCATACCATCATCCACCACAATACTGTCCCGGATTCCCAGCTTCAAACCGGCTTCCTTCGCCAGCTGTGTATCAGGAGTGACGCCGATGGCCACAATTACCATATCCCCATGAAGAGGCGCCTCCTCCTTCAGCAGCACCGCCGTCTCTCTCTTCAAAGCCTTCCACCGTATGCCCCAGCGCAAGCCTCACCCCGGCTTTGCGCATCTGGGCGTGAATAAAGGATGCCATATCCGGATCAAAAGGGTTCATCAGCTGACGGGGCCTCTGGACAATGGTGACTTCCATCCCCAGTTCCCGCAGGTTTTCCGCCAGCTCCAGACCGATAAATCCGCCCCCGGCCAGCACCGCGGAACCGGGATGATTTTTCTCGATATACTCCTTGATCCGGAAAGTGTCCTCTACCGTCCGAAGGGTAAAAAGCTTTTGTATACCGGCACCGGGCAGCTTCGGCTTTGTGGGCCGTGCTCCAGGCGAAAGGATCAGCTTATCATAGCTTTCTTCAAATTCCCTGCCAGTATCCAGCTCCTGTACGGAGACGACCTTCCGATCTCGATGAATGGCCGTCACCTCGTGCCGCACCTTCATTTCCACCCGAAATCTTCTCCAAAAGCTCTCCGGCGTCTGAAGAGTCAACGCCTCCGAATCCGTGATCATGTCCCCGATATAATAGGGCAGACCACAATTTGCGTAGGAAATATATCCTGACCTCTCAAAGACGACAATCTCCGCATTTTCATCCAGCCTGCGGATTCTGGCCGCGGCAGTGGCGCCTCCGGCCACACCGCCTACAATTACCACTTTCATTACCTTTCCACCTTTCCTGAATAACCGGCAATACCCCCCAGGTCCCTTACATCCGTGTACCCCATCCTGCCAAGCATTCTTGCCGCCCGATGGCTTCTTGCGCCGCTGTAGCAATATACAAAAACAGGGATGTCCTTCCTGCGCACCACACTTTCCACAGTCTCCATGGACTGAACCGGAATATTGCGGCTGCCGGGAATATGGCCCTCCTCATATTCCTCAGGTGTGCGTACATCCAGCAATACGGCGCCTGGAATCGTTTTATATTCCTGAATGCCCTGATTAATATCTGGATTGTTGAGAAAACTTAAAAGTCCCATATGTGTACCTCCTGGATTTCCGCCGTCCTGGTTTTTCCGGACTGCCGGATTTTTAAATACAGTATACCCTGCTTTTACATCTTCATCTGTGATAACATCACATAAAATGAACCAGCTGCCGTTCACAGCCACATGCGCATATTACTAATCACAATCTTTACACTCCCATATGCTTTTATATATTTTAAAAAACAGTTGACAAACCATCAAAGTCCTGTATAATGATATCAGTAACGATTACTGATATTGAAGGAGGAGAAATGGCGGCCATCAAGCACAGCAGACAGCGGGAAATGATTAAGGCTTTCCTGAAGTCCAGAAAGGATCATCCCACTGCCGACATTGTCTATATGAATGTACGGCAGCAAAACCCTAATATCAGCCTGGGCACCGTGTACCGGAATTTAACGCTGCTGGCCGATATGGGTGAGATCAGACGGCTGCGCGTGGGAGACGGCGTGGATCATTTTGACGCCGATACCAGCCCCCATTATCATTTTGTCTGTACTGAATGCGGCGCTGTGATCGATCTGGAAATGGACAGCATCGAAGGAATCACAGAGCTGGCAGGCGCAGGCTTCAATGGACGGATCGCAGGGCATGTAACCTATTTTTACGGTTCCTGCGGAAATTGCGCGAAGTCAGAAAAGCTTTCATAGCTTTCAAATATATATAAGAAAAGGAGATCAAAATCTATGAAGTATGTATGTCAAGTATGCGGCTATGTTCACGAGGGTGATTCCGCTCCCGCCGAGTGCCCCGTATGCCACGCTCCCGCCGAGAAATTTACCGTTCAGGCCGGCGAGAAGACCTGGGCTGCCGAGCATGTGGTAGGCGTTGCACAGGGTGTGCGCGAGGATATTATCGCGGATCTGCGCGCAAACTTTGAGGGCGAGTGCTCCGAGGTGGGTATGTATCTGGCTATGGCAAGAGTTGCCCACAGAGAAGGCTATCCTGAGGTAGGTATGTATTATGAGAAGGCCGCTTATGAGGAGGCCGAGCACGCTGCCAAGTTTGCAGAGCTGCTGGGCGAGGTGGTCACCGACTCCACCAAGAAGAATTTGCAGATGAGAGTTGACGCTGAGAACGGCGCTACCGCAGGCAAGGTGGATCTGGCAAAGAGAGCCAAGGAGCTGGGCCTGGATGCGATCCATGACACCGTTCATGAAATGGCCCGCGATGAGGCCAGACATGGCAAGGCTTTCGAAGGTCTGCTGAAGAGATACTTTGGCTAATCAGAACGCCGGATTTTAAAGGATTTTTAACATTAAGGGAATGAACCAGAAATGGTTTGTTCCCTTTTTGATTGTCCTTTTGTTGTCCTTTGTTACTCTCTTATTCTCCCCATAAATGCCCTATTTTCAAGCCTTTATCGACATCGCCAATTTTACATCTTAGGCAGCAGCATTTCTATTTCCATAATGCCGCTGCCTATTTTATTACCTGCTGAAATGGTGTATAATATTTATAAGCAAGCGAACAGAAAGTGCGGATATGGATATAAAACAACTTCAAAGGTTATATAATGCTTCTGATTCTAATATAAAATGGGCAAAGCATTGTTTAGAGAGAATGCAGGAAAGAGATATAAGTATCAGTGTGTAGAATCCTGCTTACAGACAGGAGAAATCATTGAAGATTATCCGGACGATTTTCCGCATCCCAGTTGTCTGATTTTCGGACGCACAAAAGAAAACAAAATATTGCATATTGTTGTTGGTTCAGATAACAGCACTCTATTTTTTATAACAGTATATTATCCAAATACAGATAAATTTGAAAAGGATTTAAAAACAAGGAAGGGCCAATAATTATGTGTATGTATTGTAAATGCAAAACCACACTTTCATCTTTCACAACTCATGTAGTAAATTATAAAAACTGTATTATTATCATTAAAAATGTTCCCTGTGAAGAATGTGAGCAATGCGGCGAAAAATATTATTCCAACGAAGTTGCAAAACAGCTTGAAAGCCTTGTCAATATTGCAAAACAGCTTATGCAGGAAATTGCTATTATTGATTATTCAAAAGCCGCATAGTCATAATGCGGAACAACAGGCAGCCGCATTTCTTCGTTATAATGCCGATGCCTTTAAAGTAACACACAATAGCAATACTTTGAAAATTGCCACATTTTTACCTTGTTTTTTGCTATGAAGATTAATATAATAAATATAGATAGTAACAATTGTTAAGAATATATAGCATTTCCCATATTGAGCGTCTGTCTACCCATTTTATAAATGTCCAAAAGGAGAGAATAGTCTATTGAATTTTGAATGGGATGAGGAAAAGAACCAACTGAATATAAAGAAGCATGGAATTGATTTTGAAACAGCAATGCTTGTCTTTAATGATTTACAGCGTATCGAAATATATGATGTGGAACATAGTATAAACGAAGACCGCTATAATACAATAGGCATGGTACATGATGTATTGTTTGTTGTTTACACAGAGCGAAAAGAAAATATTCGCCTAATATCGGCAAGACCTGCCACTAACACAGAAAGGAGCATTTACTATGATACGGACAGTTACTTTGGATAGAAACCAGAAGCCAACAGAGGAACAAATCAAACAGATAGAAGAAGCGGCAAAAAGAGAAATTGTATTTGATGAAGATTCTCCTGAACTTACGCCTGCAATGGAAAAAGCATTTCGATTAGCGGCAAAAAACCGCAACACACAAAGAAACGTGAGTGTTTCGTGAACACAGTCAAGCAGCTTATGCAGGAGACTTCGTTGATTTGTCCTAAATGTTGTCCTTCCCTCTTGACATAAGCCCTTGTAAATACTACAATAATTATGTCCTAGCTGGTGCGAATCCCATGACACCGTTCATGAAATGGCCCGCGATGAGGCAAGACATGGCAAGGCTTTCGAAGGTCTGCTGAAGAGATACTTTGGCTAATCGGAAGTATTGCTGTTCACAGCAGCTGGCAAACAACAAAATAAACAAAAAAGGAGACTGATTATCATGCAGAAATATTTTTGCAACCCCTGCGGTTATACTTATGATCCCGAAGTAGGCGATCCTGAACACGGCATCGCTCCCGGCACAGCTTTTGAGGATATTCCCGACGGCTGGTGCTGCCCTAAATGCGGAGTGGACAAGAGCATGTTCCAGCCCGTGATCGAGAATTACAACTAATCTGCCGTGGCTTTACTGAGAGAACCGGCTGACAGATACAAATTTTAACAAAGGACGTGGTGATTACCATGTCCTTTGTTACTTTTCACGGCTTCGCCGTTCAAGGTAACATGATGCGCACAAATTGCTCATCTGGATTTACAAAAACTCCCTTTTCAGGAAAGTGTTCCTACTGCATAAAGTTTGAAAATAATGCATATACTTCCATGTAATTATTGAATTTGCTCTCATCTGGCGATGCTGCAAACGGAAATTTATTTAATTATTAAACTGTAATCCAATATCTTTTCAGATCGCGTCCATCAACATTTATAGTATTCTCATAAACGCCACCGTTAGCAAGTATTGTTTTTTCACTGGCGGCGTTTTTGAGATCACAAGTGATTAAAAGTTTTTCTATTCCCATTGATTTTGCATTTTGCATATTTAAACGAAGCATTTCCTTTGCATAACCTTTGCCCCGCTCTGAAGGACGCACTGAATACCCACAATGTCCTCCCCATGTTCCAAGAATAGGATGATTTATATGATGACGCAAATCTATCACACCTACAACTTTGTCATCCCTCCTGCGTATAGCTAAGTACATATGAGAAGGAACTGTTGTTCCAGACTCCCCACACGTTTTTTCGCATTTTCTAAGTTCACATATTCTTATCCATTCTTTAACAGATTTACTTACATCAAGCGACAGGCAACCTGCAAATTGGTCTTCACTCTCCACATCGCACTCTAAAATTTCTTGACGGAATTCCCATATATCATCCGCATACTTCTGTTGGGGCTCTATTAATGTAATTTCATCCATTCTAACATCTCCATAAATCCTGTTATTATATACTTGATTATAAAGTATACGCCTGCCGCCTGCAATGCATATTTATAGCCTCATTTTCAATGGATACACAATTCCGAAAAGATAATTAAGAAATACGATAAGAAGTACAATTAAATTCGATTTCCGTAATATCCACTACTTCATCTGCATTTTTTGCAAGCAGCAGCATATAACTTCCTGCATCTGCCTTAAATCCATGTGATGTTTCTTCATAATATGTAAAAGCATCTCCTTCAAGTATCATTGTGATTTCTCTTGTCTCACCTGGCTCAAGATAAATCTTTTCAAATGCCTTCAACTCTTTTGCTGGCTTTTGTACTCTCGGATATTTGTCAGCCACATAAACCTGCGCCAATGCTGCACCTGCACGGCTGCCAATATTAGAAATATCAAAATCTACTTTTACACATTTATTATCCGTTGTATCCTCTAGCACTTCTGCCCGAATACCAGTCATCACAAAATCTGTATACGACAAACCATATCCAAACGGGAAAGCTGTTTCAATATCAAACGTATCATAATAACGATACCCTACATAGATATCCTCCCCATAATGTACTCTGTCACCACCTGGAAATTCACCAAGAATCACCGCTGGACAATTTTTTTCACTTATCGGAAAAGTCTCCGGCAAATGTCCTGATGGGTTCACATCGCCAAAGAGCATCTCTGCAAGTGCAATACCGCCTTCCATGCCTGCATACCAGCTAAACACAAGCGTATCCGCCGCATGAATCCACGCACTCATATCGATAGGAGAACCTGCCGTAAGCACCACAACCATATCGGGTCTAACTTTTAATAGCTCCGATATCAACCGATCCTGACCATAGGGAAGTTTCATATTGATACGATCCTGTCCTTCTGTATCATAGTCATGCGTCAATCCGCCCACATAAATTACAGCATCTGCATCCTTTGCTGATTCTAAAGCTTCTTGCAAATACTTTTCGTTCATTTCCTGTTGATACCGCTTTTGCTCTTCCGTGTTCTTTTGGGCTTCGGCGGAAGCGTCTGCCTGTCCACTTTGGTTGTCTTTATCAGCTGCCCATATATTTCCAATATCTTTGTTAAAATACCCTGGCTGATATACTATTTCTGTATTTCCCCCCAGAACCATATGAAGTCCCATAAGCGGCGTTATCTCATAGAGCGCCTTTATCTCAGCGCTTCCTCCTCCCGGTGCATGTTGTCTGTTCGCATTTTCTCCAACAACCAATAACTTTTTGACTTTCTTTTTGTCAAGCGGAAGAATATTTTTTTCATTCTTTAGCAATACAATAGACTCTCTGGCTGCCTGCCTCAAAACAGCCTTATCTCCATAATCGTTGTAAGAGCCACAGCAGCGCTCTCCGTCCAGCATATGGAGATTGTTCATCACGTGCAGAATATGTCGTACTTTTTCGTCAATTTTGGCATATGCTGTCTTTTTGTCAATTTCCCCATTTTCGATAAGGCGAAGTATAGGAGCTGCCATATAATACTCACTAAAATTATCTGTGGCAGACATCTCCATATCCAGTCCATTGATAAGTGCTTCTTTGGTATCATGAACACCACCCCGGTCAGAGATAGTGATACCCTCAAATCCCCATTCCATGCGAAGAATCTCATTCAATAGATATGCATTATGGCAGCAGTGTGTTCCTTGAAGTTTATTGTATGCCCCCATAATTCCATTTACCTTGCCTTTTTTGACTGCTGCCTCAAATCCTGGCAGATAAATTTCGCGAAGTGCGCGCTCGCTGACTTCTACATCGACATCAAGCCGGCGGGTTTCCTGGTTATTCACAGCAAAATGTTTGATACAAGCAGACACGTCATTCTCTTCAATGCCATGCACCATTGGAACAACTAACTCCGATATCAGATAGGGATCTTCCCCCATATACTCAAAACTTCGCCCACATAAAGGAGTTCGCATAATATTGATGCCAGGTGCCAATATCATGTCCTTCCCACGGCCCCTTGCTTCTTTTCCCAACAATTTGCCCGTCGCATAGGCAAGTTCTCTGTTCCATGTCGCCGCAAGCGCAGAATTACAAGGAAGATATGATACAGAATCATAACTAAATCCAATTTCTGTCCATGAATCATTTCTGAAATCTTTTCTCACGCCTCTTGGTCCGTCCGAAGTTATAAAAGGCGGAATGCCAAGCCGTTCCACTCCCTTCGTGGCAAAGATTCCATTTCC
>OFFU01001955.1_pt1 | contig 12161 bp, 10 predicted proteins | sample 1521451 | NCBI WGS metagenome assembly OFFU01 (sample SAMEA3504106, study PRJEB24116) | mouse gut metagenome | biome: mouse gut; feature: mouse-associated habitat; material: faeces | place: Denmark | collected 2011 | reverse complement strand
CCATCGACGAGATCAGTCTGGGAATGATAGCTGCCATGAAGCAGCAGGCGGGGATCCACAGCGATATTGTGGGCAGGGTGATTGACGCGGTGGCTGAGGCCATCCGTGCGGAGGAAGATCTGGAGATTTACACCAGCGGCACCAACAATATCTTCCGTTATCCGGAGCTGGCAGATCAGCAGAAGGCCAGCGAGCTCATCAACACTTTCGAGGAAAAGCAGCTTCTGGGAGAACTTCTGGGGGAGACCGGACCGGAGAGAGAGAACACCGGCATTCAGGTGTATATCGGTGCGGAGACGCCGGTACAGAGCATGAGGGACTGCAGCGTGGTTACTGCCACCTATGAACTTGGAGGCGGCATGAAGGGAACCATAGGAATCGTGGGGCCCAAGAGAATGGACTATGACAAGGTTGTGGAAACCCTTAGAACCATACAGACCCAGCTGGACGCGCTGTACAGGGGCGGCAGGGAAGAGGGGAAGAGCAGCAGAGAGATAGAATAAGGAACGGGAGTTGGAGGTTGAGGATATGGCTGAACAGGAAACGAACGAGATTAGTATAGAAGAGGAAGTAAAGGAAGAGGAGACCCTGGAGGCGGAAGAGCAGGATCAGGCCGGAAGCGCCCAGGAGGAGCCGGATGCGGCGGAAGCTGCACCGGAGGACGCGCCCGAGGGGGAGGACCCCAAGCCCTGGGCGGAAAAGAGAGCCGCCAAGAAGCAGGCGAAGCTGGACAAAAAAGCTCAGGGCAGCAAGGAGCGGATCGAGCAGCTGGAAGACAAGGTAAAGCGTCAGCTGGCAGAATTTGAGAACTTCCGCAACAGGACGGAAAAGGAAAAGTCCGCCATGTTTGAGACGGGCGCAAAAAGTGTCATTGAGAAGATACTCCCCATTGTGGACAATTTTGAGAGGGGCCTGGCCATGGTGCCCCAGGAGAAGAGGGAGGATCCTTTTGTAAGCGGCATGGATCACATTTACAGACAGCTGCTGACAGAATTGGAGAATCTGGGTGTGAAGCCCATTGAGGCGGTGGGGAAGGAATTTGACCCCGGCTTTCACAACGCGGTTATGCAGGTGGAGAGCCAGGAGTATGAGTCCGGCACAGTGGCCCAGGAGCTGCTGAAGGGTTACACTTACCGGGAGAGCGTGGTAAGGCATTCCATGGTGGCCGTGGTTCAGTAGGACGGACGGCGCAGAAGATCACATAAGGCAGATTCCATAATATTTAGTATAGAGGAAAAACGAGGAGGATATAAAAATGAGTAAGATCATCGGTATTGACCTGGGTACTACTAACAGCTGCGTGGCAGTGATGGAAGGCGGTAAGCCCACTGTCATCGCAAATGCGGAAGGCGCCAGAACCACACCTTCTGTGGTAGCTTTCTCCAAGACAGGAGAGAGGCTGGTGGGTGAGCCTGCAAAACGTCAGGCTGTCACCAACGCGGAGAAGACCATCGCGTCCATCAAGAGGGATATGGGTACGGACAACGGCCGCTCTATTGACGGCAAAAAGTACTCTCCCCAGCAGATCTCTGCAATGATCCTGCAGAAGCTGAAGGCAGATGCCGAGAGCTATCTGGGGGAGAAGGTGTCGGAAGCGGTAATCACGGTTCCTGCATACTTCAACGACGCCCAGCGCCAGGCCACCAAGGACGCGGGTAAAATCGCAGGTCTGGATGTAAAGCGTATCATCAACGAGCCCACTGCCGCAGCGCTGGCTTACGGGCTTGACAACGAAAAAGAGCAGAAGATCATGGTATATGATCTGGGCGGCGGTACCTTTGACGTGTCCATCATCGAGATCGGTGACGGCGTTATCGAGGTTCTGGCAACCAACGGCGACACCCGTCTGGGCGGCGATGACTTTGACAACAAGATTATCCAGTGGATGCTGGCGGAGTTCAAGAAGGCAGAGGGCGTGGATCTGTCTGAAGACAAGATGGCCATGCAGAGGCTGAAAGAGGCGGCTGAGAAGGCGAAGAAAGAGCTCTCCAGCGCCATGACCACCAATATCAACCTTCCCTTTATCACAGCCACACCGGAAGGCCCCAAGCACTTTGACGTGAACTTAAGCCGCGCTCAGTTCGAGGAGCTGACCCATGACCTGGTGGAAAGAACTGCCATTCCCGTGCAGAACGCCATGAAGGATGCAGGTCTGACCAATGCTGATCTGGGCCAGGTGCTTCTGGTGGGCGGTTCCACCCGTATCCCGGCGGTACAGGATAAGGTAAGGCAGCTCACTGGCAAGGAGCCCGGCAAGTCCCTGAACCCTGACGAGTGCGTGGCCATCGGCGCCTCTGTCCAGGGCGGTAAGCTGGCAGGGGACGCAGGCGCAGGCGATATTCTGCTTCTGGATGTGACGCCTCTGTCCCTGTCCATTGAGACCATGGGCGGCGTGGCCACCAGGCTTATTGAGAGGAACACCACCATCCCCACCAAGCACAGCCAGATTTTCTCCACTGCCGCAGACAACCAGACGGCTGTGGATATCAATGTGGTGCAGGGTGAGAGGCAGTTTGCCAGGGATAACAAGTCACTGGGACAGTTCCGTCTGGACGGCATTCCTCCTGCAAGGAGGGGCATGCCTCAGATCGAAGTTACCTTTGACATTGACGCCAACGGCATTGTGAACGTGTCCGCAAAGGATCTGGGGACCGGCAAGGAACAGCACATCACCATCACGGCAGGTTCCAACATGTCCGATGCCGAGATCGAGAGGGCTGTGAAGGAAGCGGCAGAGTTCGAGGCTCAGGACAAGAAGCGCAAAGAGGCTGTGGAGGCCAGGAACGAGGCGGATTCCTTTGTGTTCCAGACGGAGAAGGCCCTGGATGAAGTGGGCGACAAGCTGGGCGACGGCGAGAAGTCCGCGGTGCAGGCGGATCTGGATGCGGTAAAGGCCATTCTGGACAGAACCAAGGACCAGGAGATGAGCGACAGCGATGTGGATGAGCTGAAGGCCGCCAAGGAGAAGCTGACCAACAGTGCGCAGGCTCTGTTTACAAAGATGTACGAGAACATGCAGCAGGCCCAGGGAGGTGCTGGCCCCGATATGAGCGGTGCAGCAGGGGCAGGTACAGGCAGTGCCTCCGCCCCCGAGGATGACGTTATCGACGGCGACTTCCGGGAGGTATAAACCAAAACAGATTAAACAGCAGAGGAGTGGGAGCACAGGGCATGGGCCTGGGAGGGTTCCGGAGGCATCCGGAACGCCCCGGCGCATGTTCTGTGCCGCCTTGTCTGTGAAATGAGGTGATAGGGATGGCAGAGCAGAAACGGGATTACTATGAAGTACTCGGCGTGAGTAAAGGGGCGGACGACGCTGAGATCAAAAAGGCGTACCGTGCCCTGGCAAAAAAATATCATCCGGATATGAACCCCGGTGACAAAGAGGCGGAGAAAAAGTTCAAGGAGGCCTCGGAGGCCTATGCCGTGCTCAGCGACGCGGACAAGAGGCGCCAGTATGACCAGTTTGGCCATGCCGCCTTTGAGGGCGGTGCCGGCGGCGGTGGCGGATTTGATTTCACAGGGGCGGATTTTGGAGATATCTTCGGAGATATTTTCGGCGATCTTTTTGGGGGCGGCCGCAGCAGGAGCGCCTACAGCAATGGCCCCATGAAGGGAGCCAACCTGCGCACCAGTGTGCGGATCTCCTTCGAGGAGGCTGTGTTCGGCTGTAAGAAGGAAATAGAACTGAATGTGAAGGAGACCTGCAAGACCTGCAGCGGCTCCGGGGCAAAGCCCGGAACCAGCCCTGAGACCTGTGCCAAGTGCGGGGGCAAGGGCCAGGTGGTCTATACTTCCCAGTCTCTCTTCGGGACGGTCCGCAATGTGCAGACCTGCCCGGACTGCCAGGGAAGTGGCAAGACCATCAAGGACAAGTGCGCCGACTGCCGGGGAACGGGATACATCACCATGAAAAAACGCTATTCCGTGGATATTCCTGCGGGAATTGACAATGGCCAGTCCACCCGCATGCCCGGGCTGGGAGAACCCGGCGTCAACGGAGGTCCCAGGGGAGATGTGCTTATTGAGGTGATTGTGGGCAGGCATCCCATCTTCCAGAGGCAGGATTTCGATATCTACTCCACGGTGCCCATGTCCTTTGCGGTGGCCGCTCTGGGGGGAGAAATTCTGATTGACACCGTGGACGGCAAGGGGATTTATGACGTGAAGCCAGGCACCCAGACAGACACCAGAGTGCGGCTGAGGGGCAAGGGTGTGCCTTCCTGGAGGAACAAGGATGTCAGGGGCGACCACTATGTGACCCTGGTGGTACAGGTTCCCGACAAGCTCAAGCCCGAGGCAAAAGAACTGCTGCGCCAGTTTGACGAGCACACAGGGAACACTTTAAACGCCGCAAAACCTTCTTCCGAGCAGGAGCAGCCGGGAGAGGGCAAGGAAGCCAAGGAAGGCACCAAAGAGGGGCGGAAAAAGAAATTCTGGAAGTAAAACCGGAAGATTTGGCAAAAACTAAAAAAGGACTGCTGCAGCCCACAGCAGTCCTTTTCAAATGCGGAAAAAAAGAGTATAATCAAGGAATATGAAAAACGACGGAAATGAATTTTTAGGAATTTTGTGCAACCTGTATCTCATTGCGCTGCTGGGAGCCCTGACCCTCTACACAGGGGAGGGGTACTGGCTGCTGGGGGACACCAAGTATGTGCTCTTCCGCAACGTGTCCCTGATCTGTCTGGGAGGCTGGCTTGTGGCCGGACTGCCGGGACGGGTGCGGGCTTTGGCAGAATCTCTGGGGCGGGTACGCCGGGGCCAAAGCAGGGCCTGGTCCTTCAGCTTCCTTGACTGTGCCGTGGCCTCCTACGGCGCCTCCGCGGTGCTGTCGGCCCTGTGCAGCGCCTACGGTTCCCTGGCCTGGGAGGGGTATGACGGCTGGTTTATGGGGGCCTGGTCCCAGGTGCTCTTTGTGGGCGTTTACTTTTTTGTGTCCAGGCAGTACGACGGGGCTGCCTGGCCCCTGTACCTGGGAGAGGGGGCGGTGGCCCTGGTGACGCTTCTGGGGCTTTGGCACCGTCTGGGGGTGGATCCCCTGGGGCTGCACGAAGGGTGGAATGTGGCGGACTGGGAATACGGTCATATGCTCTCCACCCTTGGGAATATTAACTGGTTCTGCGGCTTTTACGGCGTGCCCTTGGCTTTTGTGGCGGGACATTACCTGTGGGAGGAGAGAAAATGGCTGCAGCCGCCCCTGTATGGAGCGGCGGCGGGGGCTTTTGTGCTCATGGGCATTCAGGGAAGCCAGGGGGGCCTGCTGATTCTGGCCGTGTGCATGGGCATGTGTCTTCTGGCAGGATACGGCAATGCCGTCAGGCTGAAGAAGGCGTTCCTGCTGTTTACCGGCTTCTTCCTGGGCATGCCCCTGATGGAAGTTCTGATGAACCTCCAGGGGGAGAAGGCAGCCGTGGTGCGGGACGGAAATATATTCGACCACATGAAATGGTATCATGGGATCGGCGGGGCGGCGGTTTGCCTTCTGCTTTTCCTGGCGGTGAGGGGAAGGAAGGGATCCGCCAGGGCAGAGCAGGATAAACGCAGCAAAAAGATCGCAGGAGCCCTGGTGGCTCTGGGAGCTGCGGTCTTTGGGGTGCTGTTCGCCGTTCTGGTGCTGGGAGGTGTGGACGACAGCTTTGGCAGCGGAAGAGGGCTTCTGTGGCGGATTGCCTGGGAGAGTTTTATGGAGGCAGGGTGGAAGGAGAAGCTTCTGGGAGTGGGCCCGGACTGCTATGGTCCGGCGGTTTTCCAAAGACTGGCCGCGGGGACGGATGTGTGGAAGGGGGAACACTGGGATGGGGCCCTCTTTACCAACGCCCACTGCGAGCTGCTGACCCAGCTGTGCAATGTGGGCATTCTGGGGACGGTCTGTTATGTGTGGGTGTTCCTGGCCGGGATCTGGAGCTTCCGGAAGGAGGCCCGGCAGGCGCCTGGATGGAGGAGCGTCCACGGGGAATGGCTGGGACTGGCCGCTCTGGCCATGTACGGGGCTCATTCGTTTGTGAGCTTTCAGCAGGTTCTGGCCACACCCTATCTTTTTCTGGTACTGGGGCTGTGTGAGAACAGGAAGCGCAGAATGCGCGGACTTTTGGGAGGACAAAGTCATTGAAGTGGATAAAATTTAAGATTAAGACGATTACGGAGGCAGAGGATATTCTGGTGAGCGCCCTGTATGATATCGGTCTGGAAGGGGCCCAGATAGAGGACAAGGTTCCTCTGACTGCCTGGGAGAAGGAGCAGATGTTCGTGGATATTCTGCCGGAGGGCCCGGAGGACGACGGGGTGGCCTATCTGAGCTTTTTTGTGGAGGAGAAGGAGGACGGCAGCCTGGAACTTCAGGGGGAGCGGACGGATGCGGACACCGTTCTGGCGCTTGTGCGCAGGGAACTGGAGGAGCTGCGCCAGTTCGGCGACATCGGAGAGGGCAGTGTCTCCGTGGACGAGACAGAGGATATAGACTGGATCAACAACTGGAAGCAGTATTTCCATCAGTTTTATATAGATGATATTCTGGTGATTCCCTCCTGGGAGGAGGCGCAGGAGAAGGGGAGGGGGAGCATGGTGCTGCACATTGACCCCGGCACCGCCTTCGGCACAGGCATGCACGAGACCACACAGCTGTGCATCCGGCAGCTGCGCCGGTTTGTGCAGCCGGGGATGGAGATTCTGGACGTGGGCACGGGCAGCGGCATTCTGGGAATCCTTTCCCTGATGTTCGGCGCGGGACATGTGACCGGCACGGATCTGGACCCCTGCGCCCAGGAGGCAGTTCTGGAAAACTGTCAGGCCAACGGCATTTTGCCCGGGCAGTTTACCCTGTACCTGGGAAATCTGATCACAGACCGGGAGCTGCAGGAGAAAGCAGGCCGGGGCCGCTGTGACATTGTGGCGGCGAATATTCTGGCGGATGTGCTGGTGCCTCTGACCCCGGTGGCGGTGGAAATGCTGCGCCCCGGTGGCGTCTACATCACTTCCGGGATCATTGACGACAAAGAAAATGTGGTGCGGCAGGCCCTGGAGGCTGCAGGGCTTGAAGTGCTGGAGGTGTCAAGGCAGGGGGAGTGGCGCTGTATCACAGCCAGGAAGGGCATGTAATATGCATCAGTTTTTTGTGGAACCGGACAGAATTGACGAAGGGGGAAGGCGCATCCTTATTCAGGGGGAGGATGGAGCCCATATCAAAAATGTGCTGCGCATGAAAGCCGGGGAGGAGATCAGTGTCAGGAACGGCCTGGACGGCAGGGAATTCCGCTGCGGCATTCTGGAGTACGGGCCGGAGGGCGTGGTCTGCGAGCTGCGCTTTGTGAAGGAAGAGAATGTGGAGCTCCCCTGCAGGATTCATCTGTTCCAGGCGCTGCCCAAGGGGGACAAGATGGAGTATGTGATCCAGAAGGCGGTGGAGCTTGGGGTGTACCGGGTGATTCCGGTGGCTTCCGCCCGGTGCGTGGTGAAGCTGGACGGGAAGAAGGCGGCGTCAAAGGTGCAGCGGTGGCAGGGCATTGCCCGGGCGGCGGCCCAGCAGAGCCGCAGGGCCCTGGTGCCCCAGGTGGGGCAGGTGGCAGGTTTCAGAGAGGCTCTGGAGGAAGCGGCGGGGATGGACGTAAAGCTGATCCCCTATGAACTGGCGGAGGACATGGCAAAGACCAGGGCGCTGCTGGAGAAGATCAGACCCGGAGGGCAGGCGGCGGTGTTCATCGGCCCGGAGGGAGGCTTTGCGGAATCGGAGATCGCCCTGGCCCTGGAGCGGGGGGTGGAGCCTGTTACCCTGGGAAGACGTATCCTGCGCACGGAGACGGCGGGACTGGCGGTGCTCTCCTGGATCCTTTATCTCACGGAAAATTAGGGAACTGCATATGATATTATAACTTGGAGGGCAGTCCGGGTGCGAAGCCGCACCCAGATCCTGAATAGAGGAGAAGCGCTATGGAAGTGTATTTGGACAATTCCGCCACAACCAGGGTATTTCCGCAGGTGGCGGAGTTGATGACTAAGATTATGTGTGAAGATTACGGTAATCCCTCCAGCCTCCATCTGAAGGGAGTGCAGGCGGAGCAGTACCTGCGCCGGGCCAGGGAGACACTGGCAAAGATTCTGAAGGTGGACGAGAAGGAGATTTACTTTACCTCCGGAGGCACGGAGTCGGACAATATGGCCATTATGGGATGTGCCCTGGCACATTACAGGCGGGGGAAACATCTGATTACCACTCAGATTGAGCATCCCGCCGTGATGAATACCATGCGTCACCTGGAGACAGTGGGCTACACGGTCACGTATCTGCCGGTGGACGGAAGAGGACAGGTTTCACTGGATGATCTGCGGCAGGCCATGACACCGGAGACCATTCTGGTGTCCATGATGCATACCAACAATGAGATAGGGGCTTTGGAGCCTGTGGCGGAGGCGGGAGAGATGATCAAGCGCCTGAACCCCCAGACCCTTTTCCATGTGGACGCGGTGCAGGGATTTGGAAAGGCCAGAATTCACCCCAGGAAGATGAAAATTGACATGCTTTCCGCCAGCGGGCACAAGATCCACGGCCCTAAGGGGGTGGGACTGCTGTACCTGGGGGAGGGCGTCCGCATCAAGCCCATCGTCCACGGCGGCGGGCAGCAGAAGAATCTCCGCTCCGGCACGGACAATGTGCCCGGGGCTGCAGGTTTTGCCCTGGCGGCGCAGATGCTGTACGAACATTACGACGAGGATATAAGCAGGCTGTACAGCCTGAAGGCATATTTTATGGAAGGGCTTAGGAGAATGGAGGGCGTAAGGATCAACGGCCTGCTCTCTGGACAGCCCGACGGGGCCGGCACGGCGCCCCATATTGTCTCTGTCTCCATAAGCGGTGTGCGAAGCGAGGTTCTGCTCCATGCCCTAGAGGAGGACGGTATCTATGTCTCCGCAGGAAGTGCCTGTGCGGCCCGCAAGCCTCAGCCTTCAGCCACCCTCAAGGCCATTGGTGTGGAGAAGTCCCTTTTGGAGTCCACCATACGGTTCAGCTTTTCGGTAGAGACCACCGTGCAAGAAATAGACTATACATTGCGGGCTTTATATGGTAAAATTCCTATACTGCGAAGATATACCCGGAGGGGCTGAGAGGACGGAGAGATTGGGGGGCCTGCAGTGACCGGGCGAAAGGCCGGCGTGGGGGCCGTCCATGGGAAAGGATAAAATATGTTTACTGCTTTTTTGATAAAATACGCTGAGATTGGGGTCAAGGGAAAGAATCGTTACCTGTTTGAGGATGCCCTGGTACACCAGATAAAGACAGCCCTGAAGAAATGCGAGGGGGAGTTTCTGATCCACAAGTCCCAGGGGCGAATCCACGTGGAAGCTCAGGGGGAATTTGACTATGAGGAGACTGTGGAAAGGCTCGGAAAAGTTTTCGGCATCTCCGGCATATGCCCTGTGGTCTATGCGGAGGACGAGGGATTTGAGAAGCTTTGCCAGAAGGTGATCCAGTATGTTGCGGATGTATACCCGGACAGAAACAGGACATTTAAGGTGCGATCCAGGCGGGCCAGGAAGAATTACCCCAAAGAGTCCATGGAGATCAGCGCGGATCTGGGTGAGGCGCTTTTAAAGGCTTTCCCGGAGCTGTCCGTGGATGTGCATGATCCTCAGATTCTGCTGAATGTGGAGATCAGGGAGAAAATTTATATCTATTCCGAGACCATACCGGGGCCGGGAGGCATGCCTGTGGGCACGGGCGGCAAGGCGATGCTGCTTCTGTCCGGGGGCATTGACTCTCCCGTGGCAGGCTACTATGTGGCCAAACGGGGAGTGAAGCTGGACGCGGTCTATTTCCATGCCCCGCCCTACACCAGTGAGCGGGCAAAACAGAAGGTGGTGGATCTGGCAAGGATTGTGTCAGACTATGCAGGGCCCATCTGGCTCCATGTGATCAATTTTACGGATATTCAGCTCTATATCCACGAGCACTGCCCCCATGAGGAACTGACCATCATCATGCGGCGGTATATGATGCGGATAGCGGAGGAGATTGCGGCCCAGACCGGCTGTTTGGGCCTGGTAACAGGGGAAAGCATCGGGCAGGTGGCTTCCCAGACCCTAAGCTCCCTGGCGGCCACCGACGAGGTCTGCGGGATGCCGGTGTACCGTCCGCTGATCGGATTTGACAAACAGGAGATTGTGGAGGTGGCCAATAAGATTGGCACCTTTGAGACATCCATCCTGCCCTTTGAGGACTGCTGTACCATTTTTGTGGCAAAGCATCCTGTGACCAAGCCCAATCTGAAGATCATCCGCCGCCATGAACAGGGGCTGGGGGAGGAGATGGAGGCTCTGGTGCGGACGGCGCTGGAGACGAAAGAGCTGATTGTGGCAGAGTGACAGGTGGACGGCAGGGGACGGTTTGGCCAAAGAAAAGCCAGACAAAAAGGTCAGGCGAAAAAAGATAGGCAAAAAATTTGGACATGGAAGGTTCGGATACACTTGAGCAGGGAATACTTGGATATAGAAAAAACCCCGGGGCAGCCAGCCGGCTGCACAACGGGGCCCAGGTTGGGTAGTGCCTGTAAGTGACAATTCCTGCTTACTGTACAATGTAGGGTTTCAGGAATTCAAGTACCTCTTCCACCCCGTCCTCTGTGTGGATGTTCAGCTCAATGGGTTTGGACAGGTCCAGGCTGAAAATTCCCATAATGGATTTTGCATCCACCACATACCGTCCGGAAACCAGGTCAAAATCATAGTTAAATTTGCTGATGTCATTTACAAAGGATTTCACTTTGTCGATGGTATTTAAAAAAATTGAAACAGTCTTCATGATAAGCCTCCTTTTTCCTAGCTGTTGCTTCAGGCTTCATCTTAAAGGTTTAGGGGGTAAAAGTCAAGGCGAAAACAGCACAAAAAAAGTGAGGAATGTGCGTGAAAAATGTGGCATTGTATAATCTCGGCTGCAAGGTTAATTCCTATGAAACGGAACTGATGCGGCAGATGTTCCAGGAAAAGGGATACGAGATTGTGCCTTTTGATAAGACGGCAGATATTTATATTGTAAATACATGTACGGTTACGGGAATTGCGGACCGGAAGAGCAGGCAGCTGCTGCACCGGGCCAGGCGGCTTAACCCTCAGGCGGTTGTGGTGGCTGTGGGGTGCTATGTCCAGGCCGGCGGCGGGAAGGACGACAGCATTGACCTTGCCGTGGGGAATGATCGGAAGAAGGATATAGTGGAGATGGTGGAAGGCTATCTGGCAGGCCGGGAGGAAGTGTGCTGTGGGGAAGAACACACCCCATACCTGAAACGGTCCCAGGAGCATACCAGGACTTACATTAAGATACAGGAGGGCTGCAATCAGTTTTGCTCCTACTGCATTATCCCCTATGTGAGGGGGAGAATCCACAGCCGCAGCCAGGAGGATATTCTCCGGGAGATTCAGGCTGTGGTCCAGGCGGGCTGCCGGGAGGTGGTGCTTACTGGCATTCACATCAGTTCCTATGGGCTGGACCTGGAGGGAGGAAAGGCTGATGGGGACAGGCTTCTGGACCTGATAGAGCGCATCCATGAAATGAAGGGGGTGGAGCGGATTCGTCTGGGTTCCCTGGAGCCCCGTATCATCCGGCCGGAGACGGCCAGGAGGCTTGCGGCCCTGCCTGGGCTGTGCCCTCATTTTCACCTGTCCCTCCAGTCCGGCTGTGACGCCACCCTCCAGCGGATGAACCGGAAATATGATACCAGGCGGTATAAAGAGAGCGTCGAGCTGCTGAACGGAGCCTTCCACCGCCCCGCCGTCACCACGGACCTCATTGCCGGTTTCCCCGGCGAGACGGAGGAGGAGTTCGCCGCCACGCTGGAGTTCATTCGCTCCTGCGGCTTCGCGGAGATGCACATCTTCCCCTACTCCATCCGCCCCGGCACCCCGGCGGCGGAGATGGAGCAGGTTCCCAAGGCCCTTCGGGCAGAGCGGGCCCGGACGGCGGCGGAGGCCGGGCCGCCGCCGTCGCGGAGGAGATGCACCTGGCTTATCTGGAGGGCTGTGTGGGGCAGATTTACGACGTCCTCTACGAGCAGCCGGCGGACGGCCTCTATCAGGGCCACGCGCCCAACTACATGCTGACCGCCGTCCCCGGCGCGGACCTCCATAACCGGACCCTGCCCACGCGGATCGTCGGCGTGGAAAACGGCGTCCTG
>OFFU01001953.1_pt1 | contig 12174 bp, 18 predicted proteins | sample 1521451 | NCBI WGS metagenome assembly OFFU01 (sample SAMEA3504106, study PRJEB24116) | mouse gut metagenome | biome: mouse gut; feature: mouse-associated habitat; material: faeces | place: Denmark | collected 2011 | reverse complement strand
ATGACCACGCCTCCCTTTCGGGAAGGTGCGAAATCCGGCGCGAGCGCGGCAGAATTGTTAGCATTGGTACTGGCGTAACTGCCCGACGACCACACAGCGCAGAAAGAGTAGTTACCATAGTAATTCGGCGACCGCAGCCACCACCACGCAGCCGTATTCACGTCTGAATGCTTATACTTAACTTTCGAGTTGCCGTTTGCGTAGTAAGTGTATTGCGCCTGACAATTGCCTTCGTAACTGTTCGCTATGCCTTGCGTACTGCCGAACACCTCTTTCATTGAAAGCAACGGCAGATAGTCCGTCGTCGCTGTTACGTTCGACTGAACGCTCCCGCTGCCACCGCCCACGTTGTCCGTGTATTTTGTTATCGGTTTTAGCACCGCTCTAAGGTCGGACGGTAGAGCCGCCATCAACGTACCAGCCATAGGGTTCGTTGCGCAGGTGTTCGTCGCATTACTGCCCGTTGCTCCGGATGCTTTAACCTCTCCGTAGTTGCTCGGTGCTACGTTCGTACTGCCGAGAACGTCATATCGCAAATCCGAAGCTGACCAGCCGCCGTAGTTGTAATAACCCCAGTGGTTGATGTTAAAATACTTCGTACCATCATTATAGTTCGAATTGTACTTGCTGTCAACCAAACCGACATCCTTGCCGCCCGATTGCGCCGTTTTGAACCCTTGAAAATGGATTCTATTCGAACCCTCATAAGTCGCATTGTGGTTGAACCCTATAACGTAAACCCAGAGTGATTGGTCGATATTCAGCGTTCCGACCGTCCCTTTTACTTCAATTTCCTTTGTCGCTCCAACCGACCAGACGGACGCGCCCGCGCCTGCATCCGATATGGCTTTAATCGTCGCCCACGAATTGTCGTTAAGCGTAGCCGACGCTACGGTTGCTGTAATCGCCACAGTTTTGCTTGTAGCCTTGTAATTCGTTTCTGCGTCCACATTGACTGTAATCGTCGCAGAACCGCTTTTAACGGCTTTTACGGTGACCGTTGTTCCCGAAACTGTCGCTTGCGCAACGGAAACGTCGCTACTGCTTACCGTTATCGCCCCGTCGCCGGAACGCAAAACTGTAAATGTGCGCGTCATACCAATCGCGCCAACCATATTCAGGCTTGTTACGCTCGTCGAAGCCGAACCGTTCGCTTTCGCAATCTCCCACGCTCTGCCTATTGCTCCGACGTATTGCCCTATCCCGGTTATGACAAGCGTATAAGTTCCCGCATTGGTCGCCGTGTTGCCGCTTACGACGTAATCCGTTCCGGCTGTCAGAGTCTTGCCGTTGACCACCACGCTGCTGACCGTCTTCGTTTTCGTAGAACCGTTATAAGTCAAAGAGCCGCCCAGCGTAACGGTCGCACCCGTAATCGAGATGATTCCGACCGCATCCAGCTTTGCTTTGTCCTCTTTACTCATCAGTCCGTCCGCATTCGCTGTGGCCGTGTTAGACGGTAGAGTTATTTCGGTTGTGCCACTCTCTGTAATATGCCCTTCGGTATCGTGCTTGGCATAAGGGATTATAATTTTATCGCCGAAGGCTTTTTCTCCGTTGCTACCCTTACTGCCTCCTGCGGTTACGCTGTTCGTGTGCTTTATCGTAGTACCGTCCTTTTTCAAGCCTGCGCCAGCCGTATCGAACTTTGTATTCATCCCGGCATCGAAGTCCGCGCGTGTTACCATGGCCTCGTGGTCTATCGTCGCCGTCAGTACGCCGGTATTCGACATTTGGAGCGTTGCGTAAAACGTGAAAACGTAGTCAGGCATATCTTCGTGTGTCGGAACGCTTACGCCTACCCCGTCTTGATAAAGCGCGATCAGTGCGCTCTCGCTCCCGTTAAGGCTTGCCCATACGCCTATTTGGTTAATAATGTACCCCGCCGTTACGCCTGCGCTGGTGCATTGCAATTGCAATCTTACACCGTTCGCCACCCTGTCCATTTTGACAATGCTCAGCGTCTGCTTTTGTGCGACGAGTCCGGTTTGCGCCATAAGGTATGCATCCGCGACCATTCCTTCGCCTGTGGCTGCGCTGTCGAAGTTCAGCGTTGCGCCTTCAAGCCAATTTGCGAGCAGTTCCTTGCCCGCGTTCGTTATAACTGCGCTATTCCACATTGTAGCGTCCTCCTCTTAAATATTCGCCGCTGTGCCTACCGCGACGACCGCCATTCCGGTTCGCGCCGTGGCGGCGTATGCCGTAACCTCACCGGAATGTGCAAACTCGATAACGTCCAGCACCGCGCTACTCCGTTTAGCGACCGCGACAAGCGCGCGGAAACGGTCGACTATATCCTGCGTCTGCAACGGGTAGCTCGTTGTAACACGGAAGTGGAACGGTTCGCCGTTGTATTTGTTCCACTCCGTAACGTACCCGCCGCCGAAAACGTCTTTGATAATTTGCTCGATTGCCCATTTCGTGCCGCGTTTCGAATAAACCTTGTCTGAGCTTTTTATGATGGCACGTTTGCTTTCAATCGGCAAATCTGCGCTATACCAGTCAACGTCTAATTCGTATGCCAGCTCATCAAGCTGCGCATCGTTCAAACGGTCTATCTGGTCCCATACTCGCGCCGTCTTTACTCTGACCGCCGGAATAAGCACGGTGGATTCCACCGCTTCGGCAAGAGCCTTTACGGCTGCGTCTTCGCGCATAAATTCCGGGAGCAGTCTCAAAAATTCCAACGTGGTTATTTTCATTCTTTTACTACCTCGTGCTTTACCGTCATTGTTCCGGAGAATTGCGCTATCATCGTCTCGTCAAGTTCGGCAAATGTCGGACTTGTAATTGCGACGCGGTATGCGCCTACGGCGTTTTCCCCGTCTGGCTTCAAAATCAACGCGCGGAGTTTATCGGGGTTGATGTCACGCCCGATTGCCCCGCTCTGCCATTTGATGTATTGCGCGATTGCCCCGCCGTCGCTTTCGATGGTTTCGATGCAAGCACTTTCGTCTTCGGCCAGCGTGTAGTATGTGAGATTTATGTCGTACTTTCTTACGGTGGGCGGCTCAACCTTTACGGTGTCCGTCATCGGGCGAATGTCATCCGCGTTACAAACGTCATAGACCTTTTGCAGAATTTCCTCGTCGGGAATTTCGCCGCCTTCGCATATCGGTATGATTCTGACCGTCCCTGCGTTCGTCGTGTCGACACTCACTTTTATCTGCGTCGCATCGGCAAGTCTACCGCCCGCCATAAGCGTGATTGTCATCAAATCGTCCGTATAGTCGACCGTATAATCACTGCCCTTTACGGCCGCCGTAGTGCCGTCAGAAAGGTAGACCACCAGCGTATCAAGCAGAAGCAACGAACCGCCCTTGTAGGCTTTTCTGCCGTTCACATCAAGCGTCCGAATAAGCGTCTGCTGTTCGCTTGTTACGACGACGTCGGAAATGGTCGAGTCTGCGGTCATTGCCCAGTACCTGTAGCTTTTAATAGGCCCCGCCGTCGACAGCTTCGAAGGCGCGGCAAGTATGCGCGTTCGAAGGCTGTCATCCGATTCTTCGTCCGTGCCGCCTGCGGTTATCGTTATGTTTTCTACGTTGTCGATGTACGCGATGGGGTCTACCATCGTGTTTATCATTCCCGCCGATATCTCGTTATACTCCGTACCTTCGCCTACGCTTTCCGTTTCAACGTCGACGTGTGTTTCTCCTGCGAGAAGAATGGCGGCGGCTACCTCTTCGCGCATCGCGTTCTCGGTCTGCGCTTTATACGCTTTCAGTGCCTCGCGGATTATTGCGCTATGCGCTGAAGGCGCAGTAGGTTCTTTTGTTTCGTTCGGGGGTTGGGGGGGGACTGGATGCGTTTGCCTCTCGGCAATTCTCGCCAGTTGATTCCACCCTCGACCAGTATTTTCTTGATGTCTTCCGGGGTGCAGAGGTTGAGTTGCGCCAGTATGCTGACCTGTTTCTTTTTGTCCTTGGCTTCCTTGTAGCTTCTAACTATTTCGTGCGCAGCCATCTCCATACTTTACCTCCGCCGCCTGCTTGCCGACTTTAATGTGTCGGGGTTTACCGCCGTTACTTTGATGTCGAATTTGGCTTCTACGGTGATGCCTTTCTCGGCGCAACGGCGCACCAGCTCCGTCTCTAACACATCGCCTATGCTCTCAACCACGCCCTTAGCGGCTACCATCAGCGCGGTCTCTTCGATTGCCTTGTATGCGTCTTTATCAATCGCCATCGTTCGCGTCCTCCCACAGCTTTAATTCGTTTTCGTCGTCAGTCGCCATAATCTGCGAAATTGAAACCTCGTAGGCCGTTCTGGATTCTTTGTTGCCGTTTGCCAGCGTTTTTTCGTATTCACGGCTCTGAATTCGTCCGAGTATCTGCACCCTGTCTCCGGTCGATAAACCGCTCACAAAGCGAGCGTTTCGCCCCCACGCTACGGCAGGTATGTAATCGGATTTGTTGTAGGCGCGATTTACCGCTATCAGCACGTCGGCAATCTCGCGGTTGAACGGCGTTGTCCTATAGGTCGGCTTTTTGCAAATATACCCGGCAAGTGCCACGATGTTCGTTTTGTCGCCCTTAGGCTCATCCAGCAATTCGAGGATGAACACGTAAAGCTGAAGGCGCGATTTGCCGTCTATGATTTTGTTGTAAGAACGGAATTGCCCCAGCGCGTGAACGGTCTTTCCCTCTGCCCAGTCTTTCGGCATAATGTGTTCGGAAATGACAACGGGGAGAGTGTCGTGCGTTCCGGAAAGGCGAGCGATTCTCACTTTGCATTCGTAGAATTTTTCGCCGTAGCTTTCGTGCGAGAACACGCTTTCGCTGGCAATCTCGCCGCTGATGTAGGTTTTGTTGTTCTGCTTATTTTCTGCCATTTGATTTTCCTCTCTGTTTTAGTTTTCGGTTTGTGGTATAGCTTTTTCCAGTGCCGCGACCGCGTCGAACGCTTTTGTCGCTAAATCCATAACCGCTTCAAACTTAAGCCCGTGAGCGTCTATAATGGAATTAAGCCGATTCAGGTGTCCCCTCACTTGCGCATCGCTACTGTGGTTATCCTCGAAGAAATGTTTTTCGACAAATATCACGTCGAGGATGTTTTGTGAAACTGCGAGTTCCGAGATAAGGTCATTTATGACGTCGCTCGCTGTTTCGGTGCGTGTATCTTCCATAACTACCTCCTTGGTTTTCGGTGACGCCCTTTCGGGCGTTTCGGTCGGTTACCATCCGGCTCTCGTCAGACCGAAGTTTCTATCATAATCTCGCCGCGATTGTGTCCTGTCATACCGCCGCGCTCGGCGTACTTTATTGCTTGACTTTTGGTATCATGCCGTGCGCTTTCGTAGGCGTTAAATTTGTTTACGGTGCAGTTCGTGTTCGGGGCGGGGCTGACTATCAACGTCCCGAAGGAACTATGCCAGCCGGTCGAGGTTTTTTCAATGCGCCACACATCCTTTACTGTCGCCATCTTTCCCTCCCTACTCTGCTACTTTGGGCAGAGATTTAAGGGTTTTCATCAAAGCCTTATAAATTGGCTTGTAGCATTCTTCCGGTCTTAAATCCCACCCTCTATCGTAGTTGATTATGGGTGTTGTTTTATAGCGTACTCCGAGCTTACTGACTCTGCCGTTGTTGATTCCGTAGATGCTTTTTTCGTCAAAAACTTTTGCGCAGAATTCGTAGGTTTCCTTTCCGTCGGTTACGATTCCTTGCACCCATCCATCAATCGCTCTTGTATCGGCGGTTACCGTCACGGCGATAGCCGTCTCTTCAGTTACCAGCGCATCCTCTTTCTTTCCTGCAAATCTCGGCAGAAACCGATTATCGAAAGTCTTGTTTGCCCTATCGATGTGATTCTGAATTTCGATGAAGTCGTGCGCGAAATTGAAAGCGTCAGCGTTCAGCCAATCGGCAAGTCTAAGGTTGAAATGTTTGTCGGCGAGGTCTACATCCATCTGAGCAGTTATTCTCGAACCGCGTCTGATGCCCATTTCCTCGGCTCTGGTGCAGATTCTTGCTATAAGGTTCAGTCTTTCGATTGCCTTATTGGATGCGGTTTGCTTAGCGTTCATTTGTTATCCTCCGGGTCTTGTAAATATTTTTTGAGGAACTCTTCCGGCTCCATCGTTTCGTAGTCATCTTCAGCGTCGCTATCGTAGCAATCGCTTTCCCGTTCGTATTCGTCGCGGCGGTCGTTTTCAGCTTCAAAGTCGTAATACGTGGGGTCGGTGTCTCCGCACCTGCCGTCACATCTTCCGTTCAATATGCAATCATCGCAAAGGCTCATTCGTCATCGCCCTCCTCTTCGTCGTCATAGGATTCGTCGGCATCAATGCTATTTGCCGTGATGCGACCGTAAGTGTAGCCGTTGTCGTTTTTGAGATACACTTTCGCGTCTTCGTCGAAGTCTTCGAGGTAGGATATCAACTCGCCCACCGTCATCGTCTTTCCGCATTGGTCGGGACTGTATCCGTCTCTGCGCCCGTCAATGAATACTTTTGCCATTGTGTTTCCTCCGTGTGGCCTGTCATCTTCAGAGCGGGTAGGCCGTCTTCCCGCTGACACCCTTGCGGGCGTTTCGACTTATAGCTCCATGCTGTAGATGGTGATGTATTCCTGCTCGTCGTCTTCGGGTTCGGCATTAACCAGCACCCTGTGACCGTTCAGCGTTGCGCTGAAATGAAAATTGCCTTCGTGCTTGCAGCTCCCCGCGTCGAGGTGCAATGCGTTCTCTATTGCGGTCGTGTGGTTCTTTACTTTCATCTCGTTTCTCCCTTAGCGGATGCGCTCCGCCTTGATTTTTCCGTCGCTCTCATAGACATTGACCTCGAAGGGGTTTTTGTCGCTTTCGGTGTAATCGCCGTTAATGGAGTATCCGATGTGAATTGTAATCTGCGACCATTTGTTTCCGCATCCGCTCCCTTCCATAAGTGCCACCGTCCGGATGTCGCCTTTGCCCTCTTTGTTGAAGACCGCCATTGCCTTGTTGATTGCCTGTGTGCCTGTCATTTGTGTTACCCCCCCCCTTTTTTTAGTCCAGTTCAATGCGAATGTAACCGCCTACGGTCATGTAGGATACGCATTCCAGCGGGTCGGCTTTTTTCGTTTCGATTGCTTCTTCAACTTGGCAGATGCTCAAATGCTCCCGCACCTCTTCATCGCTAAGCCGCTTAGTAGTTCCGTCGTTTTTGTCAAAGTAGAATTTCATTTCGATTTACCTCCGTTGTGTTTGTGGACTGTCTGTCCACGTTGTATGGCTATTATAACCCCTTGTGGACTGAATGTCAACAGATTTTCTGCGTTTTTTCAAAATTTTTTTTCTTGTTTTAGTTAAAAAATTGACTGCAAGTCCACAAAAGGGTATAATAAAGGGCGAGGTGCATCGTTATGAATAGACTTAAGCAATTACGCACGGCTCGAAAAATGTCGCTTCGTAGCCTTTCAGAACAGACCGGGATTGAATTCTCGTCAATCGCTTACTATGAACGCGGGGAACGGAATTTCTCAGTCAAAAGTCAGCAGGTTCTTTCTGACTTTTTCGGCGTGTCAGTCGACTATTTGCTCGGCAAATCTCCCGAAGAGATGTTCAACGATTTTGTGGATTCTCTTCGCAACGACTTTATGGTTGAAACGTCTTATTCGGACGGGGATGTTACTCAATTGCTATCCCCTGCCGTTCCTGAACCCGTGAGAACGAAAATTGAAATTCTGCTTTTGCTCCGTGGTATCGACAGCAAGACCAGCCTTGACATGATTCTTGAATTCGCAAAGATGCGAACCGCTCACGACGACTTTTCTAAACCTGTGGGAGACGATGAATAATGGACTTGCTCGCCTATTGCCGGTATTCGTCCGAGAACCAGCGCGACGGTTACTCTATCGAAGCGCAAGTCCGCGCCATCAAAGAGTGGGCCGCCCGTGAAGGGCATACCATCCGAAAATTTTACATAGACGAGGCGAAATCCGGAACGACCGACGACCGCGAAGAATTCCAGAAAATGATTGCCGAGTCTGCCGGGAGCGGTTGCAAGGGCGTTGTCGTGCATAAACTCGACCGGTTTGCCCGCGACCGTTATGCATCGGCCGTTTATCGCCACAAGCTGAAAGAGAACGGTCTGCGCGTCATCTCCGTTCTCGAACCCCTCGATGATTCGCCGGAGTCCATTATGATGGAGGCGGTGCTTGAGGGTATGGCTGAATACTATTCCCGTAACCTTTCACGCGAAGTCCGCAAAGGTCAAAAAGAGGCCGCCCTGAAAGCTCAGCACGTTACCGGTCCCGTTCCTTACGGCTACCGTGTCGACGAACACCACCGCTATGTCATCGTTCCCGAAGAGGCCGCCGTAATCCGTGAAATCTTCCGCAGGCTGGACGGCGGCGAAAGCATCGCCGATGTTACCCGCTGGGCGGTTACTCACGGCATCAAAACGCATAAGGGGACGCTGTTTAATGAGCTGGCAATCACGCGCCTGACCCAGCAGCCTATTTTGGTCGGCCGGTTTTCTTACGGCGTGAATAGCAAGGACGGACAGCCGCCCATCATCATCGAGAACGCCGTCGAGCCTATTCTCGAACCGTCCGTCTTTTGGCGGCAATACGAAAAAACGACAGCGCGTAAAAAAGGCCCGCGCTCCCGTTTGAAAGAGGAGGAATATTTGCTTACCGGTTATCTCTACTGTGAGTATTGCGGCTCGCATCTTTACGGCTTCAAATCGAAGTCGACTTTCCCGCTGAAATCCGGGAAGATGCAAACCTACGAAAAGTATTCCTACCGCTGCGCAACGAAAGGCTCGCGCGGCAGTGCATCCCGTCGCCTTGACCCCGAATATGTCCCGGCGCATTGCGATTTGAAAAATATTGAAAAATTCGCGCTGGAGGAGTTTGTCTTCGGTGCTATCAACTATTGCCTTTTCTCCGGCGACACGTCCGACTGGATTGTGGCCGAGATGCTTGTTCGGTCGAAAAAGAAAAAACCCGCCGACCAGAAAAAAATCGACGGGTATAAATCTGAACTCGAAAAAATCAAAAAACAACGCGACCGTCTTCTCGACCTCTACCTATCGGACGGTCTCTCGAAAGAGGCTTACTCTGCAAAGGCTGACGAGCTGAACGCCCGCGCCGAATTCCTCGACCGTGAAATCAACCGCCTTTCTCCTGATGTCCCCATCGGTCTGACCGCCGAGGACGTGCGCAAGCGTTTAGCGTCGTTTGTCGAAAGCGCGAACGCCGACAGCCCGGAATATAAAAAGCGGCTACTCGCCACCTATGTGGAACGAATAACCGTTTCAAATGAGCGCATCTGCATTTACTTTAAATTCCCCATTCCCGGTCTTGGCGACAAACTCGAAAAAGACTTCGGGGACTATTTTGTGCGTAAGAAATCAAATACCCCGTCACATCAAAACTATAAGTTCTTATACTGTCAATTTCTAAAACTTTAGCACCAACAAAAAATTCGCTGTTATTTTCATAAATTATAAATTCTTTTACATGCGCAACAGATTTTAACTTTTTAATAGATGTATTTAATGTAACTTTGTTATCATATATAACTTTGCTAAACAGAACTCTTAAATTACAGTACTTCAAAATCGGTTCAACTCTCTCTTTGCTTGCCTTTGTCCAAAGGTAGCAGTTTTCTTGACCGTACTCTTTAATTTTTTTAATTAGTTCCGAATTAAATATAACTCTATATCCAGATAAAAAAGATTGCAATAATAATGCAGAAAAATGAGGGTTGGTCGATAAAATTTTTATATTATCAATACTCATTTGTCAGTTCCCTCTGCAGGTAGTTTCCATATAAACTGCATATCGTCAACTATGTTATGTATAATACCGTGCTGAAAATAGCTTTGATTTTTAATAATTGACCCAAAGTCTTTCGCATCCCACGCAATTATATCATTATATAATTTTTTAGATAACTTTACCTTTTCGCGTTCACTTTTACCGTCAGCATCAATTATGCTATTTCTCTTTGTTGCATCCATCTTGCTTTTCAAATCGTTTTTGTATAGGTCCAAATCTCTACAATAAATTGGATCTTCTAAAAAATATTTTGCTATTGTCTTACTTGTTTTCCAATAATCAGAAACGGCTTCCGGTATCACTTCGTCATAATTGATTGCACGAATTTCTTAAACAAATACCTTGTCTAGCAATTCTTTCTTTTGTTCGTCTCTTGGCTCTTGATAGGCGAACTCAGTAGATAAGGGAATTGAACTTTCATTAGCATATTTAGGAGTTTCTTCCTGCAAAAACTTTTTAAAGTCGCTGTAAGATATCTCCCACTTATAGGGAGGTTTTGTTATTTTTAATATAATCAACCCCAACAAAGCCGCAATAAAATTATCTCGGTTCTTATCAGGGATATATAGAATACGAGTATAAATAGATTTAGATATTGTGTTAATATTATCATTCTCTTGCTCTATTTTAAACTTATTTAAAATATCTAATAATCTCTTCTCGTTGTAAGCATCATTAAAAATACGCAAAAACTCTTTTCTAAATGTTTCCTCACGCTTCTTATGTTCTGAACCGATGGCTGTCAATATGCTCAATTTTTCGTTAGCAGATTTGTCGTTCCATTTCTGCAATCTACTATCTATGGGAATTTCAGAAGTAGTAAATAAAATAAGGCTATTATAGTTTTTAATCGAATCATAAGAGACGTACCAATTAGCAAGAGTCTTCCAAAAATCGATATCTCTTTCAGTTAAGTTGTCTTTACTATCATGATGCTTGATTTCTTTTTGCATGAGTCCTGCAATACTTACATCTCCATGAACTTCAATTAAGAGATTATCTCCTTCATTTAATTCAAAGCAATCATTTAAAGCAACAATAAACTGATAAATATTACCTTTTATTGAACTCGTTGCATCATTTACATTTTTATCCATTTATGATTTCCTTTTCTCAAAGTTCTTCCAACGCATTATCATTAAGTAAAAAGTCAAACACGTTAATTTTTTTGTAACCTTTTTCAAGATTTGTAAAAGGATCGTCGTCCATAGTTATAATAATTTTTTTATATCCGTCATCTAGCCCGTAAAAAGACGAAAGTTCCTGTTCGTTTTTGCTTGGGTCGGAAAGAGTATAAGCAACCTGAATATAAAACAAATTTTTATCATCGCGTGCTACGAAATCAATTTCTTTGGCATTGTTTTTTCCTATATCGACGATATATCCCCTTCGAATAAGGTCAAGATAAACTATATTTTCAAGCGAATGGGTGATTTCTATTTGTCTGTAATTGAGTTTGCTGTTTCTTATACCCAAGTCCGATATATAGTATTTATTAAGGGTTTTTAAATATTGTTTACCCTTTATATCGTAACGCTGCGCCTTATAAAAAAGATAAGCGTCGCATACGTATTCGAGATAGTTTCCTATAGTATCGGCTGTAACTTTACTATAACCAGTGCTTTTTAGCGTGTTAGCAATTTTATTTGCACTGACGTATGAGCCTATACTTGAACATAAAAGGTTAACAACCGCTTCAAACAAACTCTCCTGTCTGATATTATGCCTGTCTATAATATCTTTGCTAACAACAGTTTCACAAATCATTTTGAGATATTCTACTTTGTTTGCATTGTCGTCCTCAGATAACAGATATGGAAAGCCACCGTACATTAAATAGTTATTAAAACATTTGCGCCTGTCGCCACCGTAATAGTCGTAATACTCCGCGAAGGAAAGCGGATAGACTTTGATATTTATGCTTCTGCCGCGCATTTTGGTGTTGATATCTTTCGACAAAAGCTTAGAATTAGAGCCAGTTATATAGATATCGCAATTATAGTCAACGCGCAAACCGTTAACTACGTCTTCGAACCCGTCGACAAGCTGTATTTCGTCTATAAAATTATAATAACGGTCATCGTCGGTTATTCTCTCCACAATAGCCGCATAAAGCGCGTCTGCATTACGTAATCTCTCGTTGCTTTTGGTTTCAAGATTTATCTTTATTATATGGTCTTTTGAAATACCCGAATTTACAAGATAATCATAATAAATATCAAATAACAGCACAGACTTACCGCAGCGGCGGATACCCGTAATAACTTTTACTATTTCCTTATCTTTTTGACTTATTAGTTTGTTTAAATATTTCTGACGTTTGATATACATTACGCACCTTTCAAAATCAATATCTATTCTACTCGAAAAACTCTTAGTTGTCAATATTTTTTCGAATATTATAAAC
>OFFU01001943.1_pt1 | contig 12233 bp, 9 predicted proteins | sample 1521451 | NCBI WGS metagenome assembly OFFU01 (sample SAMEA3504106, study PRJEB24116) | mouse gut metagenome | biome: mouse gut; feature: mouse-associated habitat; material: faeces | place: Denmark | collected 2011 | reverse complement strand
TCAGAGCTTTTAACCATCGGCCGCAGAGCGCGGGACTAGGATCTGCATCCCGCGGGTCGAGTAGAAAGACGGCATTCCTGCCTCTAACCCTCACAGAACCGTACGTGCGGTTTTCCCGCATACGGCTCTTCAAATTAACGTCGATTTCCAATTCCAAATATCCTTGGTGATTTTCGGCGTCGGAATGAATTCATCCCATAACGCTATGAATTTATCCCATTGGAGGCTCTTCTTTTGGCTTCGCCTACAAAGTGTTCTCCATGTGGTTTTCATGGCATACCACCTGAATTTGTCCATGCTAATGAAGTTACCGTTGACACCGTAGTAGTTATAGTGACCTTGTAGGGCCAGCTTCAACTTCTCCAGTGTTTGGACGATCGGCTCATGCATTCTGTGCTTAAGCCATTCCTTCAGTACCGCTCTCTTCGCTTTCAGCTTCTTCGGACTTGTGATGATTCCAAGACGTCTGTTGCCGTAGCGAGATCTCACAAACAGGAACATAAACCCCAAGAATTCGAATTTATCCTTGGTGATCATCTTCCTGCTGAACGGTATGATACGGGTCTTCTCCTCAGCTACTTCCAGTCCAAACTTATTTAGCCTTTTCTGGAGCGCGTGCATCACTCGTTTAGCGTCTGCTTCATACTGAAAGAACAGTAGGAAGTCATCAGCGTACCGACAGTAGTGCATTTTGCCTTTGACGTGTTTCCTCACTACTTTCGTCACCCATAGGTCAAGCACGTAGTGAAGGTATACATTAGCTAATATTGGAGAAATTACACCTCCTTGGGGAGCTCCTCGTTCACTGTTTAACCATCCTTTGCCTTCAACCATGACCCCTGCTTTTAGAAACCTTTTGATGTAACGCAAAAAGTTCTTATCAGCTATGTCATGAGCAAGGAATTTCATTAACCATTCATGATCAAGGTTATCGAAGAAACCTTTTATGTCAGCTTCCAGCACATAGTTCGTTTTCCCTCGCCGTATGGCTTCATCAACAAACCTTACGACATCATGGGCATTTCTGTTAGGCCTGAACCCGAATGAATTATCTACAAACCGCGGTTCGTAGACACCATTGAGTATTTCTGCCATCACAGCCTGAACTAACTTATCTTCATACACGGGTATGCCAAGCGGCCTCTGTTTGCCGTTTGGCTTCGGAATGTAGACGCGTCTTACCGGTTGGGGGATATATTTGAACGTCTTCAGTCTTTCCACCAATCCTTCTAGATTGTCGAATATGTTTTTGCCATATTCCTCTTTGGTAACACCGTCAATCCCTCTTGCCTTGCGGCCATTAGCCTCCCTGTGAGCTAAGAACAGTGTCGGTACATCAACTCTGTTCATTAGTGACATCACTCTCGGGAATACTCGAGATTGTTCTCTTACGTTGCTAAGTTCATTTTCCATGTCTATAGAGTTTCGAGTACCCATCATGTTTTCCTTCACAACATTGTTAATTTGCCTTCTCCTTGACTCCGCAGTCTTTCAACTGCTTCCACGCTACTATGAGAAGGTCCGACTTCTGAAGTTCCTTCAGAACCGCCTTGTCCTCTTCGGACTTGTTGGTCCTTACCATTACTGGAGAACTCCAGATCTCCCAGGTACACTACATCTGCCTTATGCTCGCTCGCCGTGCCCTACGCCCCCGGCGGATCCTGCTTTGTCTCGCTTTACGACTACGCATTGCTGTCTGCGGTGGAGGCACGCCACATCGACATCCGCATGTTTATTCTTACGAGGTTCTATAGCTTCACGCTTTCGCATTACGGCTCTCAAGCTCCTTTGTCTACGCTTAAGCCTAGCTTCACAGCTTCGGCTCCAAGACTAAGTACCGGCTGTCTGCTCGACTTTACCGGGACAGGACTTTCACCTGCCTGTATATGTAGCGCCGAACTGGCGCACTGTCTATGGATTCCCGACCAACGTAGTCCGCCAAATGACGGCCTGAGGCTAGTCAACTAGAGGCTTTTTCAAGCCTCGGCCTTCAGGCCGAGGTAGTTGACTGGGATAGCCAACGTACGCAGTAGTGCCAACTATATTTTTAGCGTCAAGTACCCTGCTTGAGTCAGTAGAGCGACATCAGATAAAGTTTTGATGTCGGAAGAGCTGGTAAGTTCATTCAAAGGAATGCTCTTCAGATTTCCATATTCTTGAGGATGCCGAAGTGCATGGGACTTCAAATATTCCTTTTAGAAAAAGTTGGGACTTCGCGAGCAGCAACGATCTAAGTTCAGAAACCGCTTCACTCCGAATAATCAACAAAATTAGAGTTTAGTCTGAGAAAGGGGAGTAGCTTAGAAGCTTCTCGCCGCCTCAGATGGAATCATAATCGCGCAAATCGCCTTCTGATCTACGGAGACTTCCTTTATCCTGAGCATAACCTCACTTCCGACCTAGAGGTGACGGGTATGCCTCATATTTAATAGGAAGATCAGCGTCTCATCCATCTTGAGATAGTTCTCGGAAATCTCACTCAGTTTCCCGTGAAGGATGCAGCCGTCGCGCGCCACTTCATTCCAGTCCGGGGATTCTTCCCCGGCCATCTGAATTACTTCGAGAGGAGTCATGATTCGAGCGGGGCGGCGCAGCAATTGCTGAGCTTTTGCGACGGTATTGGGTAATGGCAGTCGTCGCGCGGTAGAAGGGTTCCTTTCTCCGGCAGATATGCCGGGTGCGACAGGTGATGCCGTTCCTGTTCTCGGAAGGGTAAAAAGATCGTGCTAAGCGCTAATGCACGGATTCCGAACGTCGGATCCAATTGGGCAACGAGGGATTTGTGAGGTTGAAGAGACTCGTGTTTTGGCTGAATTTCGGCCGCAGAGAGTTCCCGGATCTCGGGCGCTTCCCAGGCGTGAACAATCGATGCGAGTAGAAGAGCCGGCAGCAGAGAGAATACTTTAAGTTTTGTCATATCAGCTCCTTGTCGATGGTTCGAACTTTGTTCTAATAATTTGTCATTTTTATTTCGAACAATTCAATTTTAGATCTGTACACGGCGATTTGTCAGACAATTTTCTAGGGGTTTTCATCTTCGGGTTTTCCTGTTGTTATTTTGTGAAATAAGCCTGCCTTTAGTCTTGAAATGAGCGAAGGACAACCCTGTCAGGTTCTCTGCCTAGGATACTTACTAAAGTTAGTTACATATTTACTTCCCGTGCTTACAAAAATCAGCTTTGTAGCTTTTTAAGCGACACGGGGCGCTAGAAAAGAGGTACAACGTGACAATCAATCATTTCAGCCGATATTCGATGCTGTCAGCCGCCGTGCTTTGCGGAGTTTTAGCTCTAAGCGGATGCGATAAAGATAAAGAAGGATCTGCGGCGAGAGGCCCGAGCCCGGTTTCCGTTGTCAAAGTAACACGGCATGATGTGCCGGCGGACATGACCTGGGTCGCAAAAACTGAAAGCTCTCGAGCGGTTGAAATCTATAGTCGTGTCAACGGATTTTTGGATGCCAGAAAGTACACCGAAGGCGGCATGGTGAACGCCGGCGATGTGCTTTTTCTGATGGACAAGAAGCCCTTTGAAGTACAGCTCTCCGAAGCACAGGCATCTTTGGATTCGAGTCTTGCTGCTCATGAAGTAGCAAAAAGAAATTTGAATCGTATTCGTCCTCTCGCGAAGCTGAAAGCGCTGAGCCAGACTGATTTGGATCAAGCAATAGGTGATTTTCAAACCACGGCAGCTGCAGTTTCCAATGCTAAAGCTCAGGTGGAAAACGCAAAACTTAATCTTTCTTACTGCACGATCACTTCTCCTGTGACGGGTTACGCCAGCTCTGCACTCCAGACGGATGGTACCTACATCAACATGAGCAACGCACATTTGGCGACTGTTTACACCATGTCTCCGATGTGGGTAACATTTTCCATGTCGGAAAACGAAGAAGCGAAGATTAATCAGGAAGTCAAAGAGGGTATCCTCCGCCGTCCTGAAAACCATGACTACGAAGTTCAGCTCGAACTGGCCGGCGGAGAAATTTATCCGATTACCGGCCGCGTGACTTTCTCGTCACCGAATTTCAACCCGAGTACAGGTACGTTTGAACTCCGTGCTTCTTTCGAAAATCCGAATAATCAGTTAAGGCCTCAGCAGTATGTGCGTGCCATCGTGAAGGGGGCGACCTATGTTAACGCGATAGTCGTGCCTCAGATCGCCGTGCAGGAAGGGAGCAAAGGGCATTTTGTCTGGGTTGTTACCAAGGACAACAAAGCTCAATTTCGTCCTGTCGAAGTCGGCAACTGGATCGGAAACGACTGGCTGATCAAGAACGGCCTGGAAGAAGGGGACAAGGTTGTGACCGAGGGTATGATGCTATTGGCTAGCGAAGCTCCGGTGAAGATTGTCCAAGAAGTGGACCAGAAACCTGCCGCTGACGACAAGGCTAAGAAGTAAAGGGGGTCGGTATGTTTTCGAACTTCTTTATTAAGCGACCGATTTTCGCCATCGTCGTATCGCTGGTGATTGTGATTTCCGGCCTGATTTCCATGTTCCAACTGCCGATTGAGCAATATCCGAACATGGCACCGGTGCAGATTATGGTTACAGCCAGTTATCCGGGAGCCGATGCGAAGACCGTGGCCGAAACCGTAGCGGCCCCGATTGAAACGCAGGTTAACGGTGTTGACAACATGATATACATGACGAGTTCCTCGTCATCTACCGGCACTATGATGCTGACCGTTTTCTTTGATATCGGAACGGATCCGGATATTGCTCAGGTGCAGGTACAGAATCGTGTCAATATCGCACAGCCGTACCTGCCGAGCGAAGTAATCCAAAACGGCCTGCAAATTGAAAAGCGGTCTTCTTCAATTCTGATGTTGATCGGTATTTACGGCAAAGGCGACCGTTATAGCCGCGATTACATTAATAATTACGCCAATGTTTATGTTATAGATGCCATTAAGCGTGTTAAGGGCGCCGGTCAGTCTGCTGTGATGGGCAACGCTAACCAAGCTATGCGCATTTGGCTTAATCCGGATCGCATGGCGTCTTTGGGTATTACTACCTCTGATATCAACTCTGCTGTTGCGAACCAGAACAAACGATTTGCAGCCGGTAATATCGGAGCGGCTCCGGCACTTCCCGGAACTATCCAGACTTTTCCGGTTATTGCACCCTCTCCTTCGGTCGATCCAAAGGGGTATGAGGACATCATTATTCGTTCGAACCAAGATCAAAGCGCCATTGTTCGCCTAAAGGACGTAGCGAGTGTCGATTTGGGATCTCAGAGCTATGATGTTTCTTCCAATATGAACGGCTTGCCGACGAGTTACATTGCGGTTTACCAACAGGCCGGTGCCAACGCGCTGGATGTGGCGAAAAATGTTCGAAAGACATTAGAGCAACTCAAAGCAAACTTCCCAGAAGGCTTAGATTACAAGGTCGCTATCGACACGACAGAGTTTGTTCGAATTTCTATCGATGAAGTAATTAAGACGCTGTTTGAAGCAGTGCTTCTTGTTATCGGTGTGATCTACATCTTCTTGCAAAGCTTTAAATCCACAGCAATTGCGTGCACGGCCATTGTGGTCGCTTTGACTGGTACTTTCGTGGGAATGCTGGCGCTTGGCTTCACGATCAACTTGCTAACGCTGTTTGGTTTGGTACTGGCGATCGGTTTGGTGGTGGACGATGCTATTGTGGTGGTGGAAAACGTCGAACGTAATATGGCCGAAAAAGCCATGAATCCGGTGGACGCGACCATTCTGGCGATGTCGGAAGTTTCGGGTCCGATTATTGCGACTGTTCTTGTTCTCGCCAGTGTGTTCGTTCCGGCAGCCTTTATGGGCGGTACGACCGGTATGCTCTATAAGCAGTTTGCTATCACGATTGCGATTTCCGTTGCGATTTCCGGTTTTGTTGCTTTGACACTGACTCCGGCACTTTGCGCAGCTTGGCTCTCGCATGAAGAGCCGAAGACGCACGGCTTCTTTTTTCGCTTCAACCAATTGTTCGGACGACTGACGGTTAAATACGGAGAATGGACACGTGCTTTATTCCGCAGAACTTTGCTTGTCGTCATTTTGTTCGCAGGAATGGGCGTTGCTATTTTTCAGATGTTCCGAGTGCTCCCGACCGGTTTTGTGCCAAGTGAAGACCAAGGCTACGTTCTGGCAGCCATTATGCTTCCTTCGTCTGCCAGCTTGCAGCGCTCAACAGAAGCCATGGATGCTATTGAAAAAGCCTTGGATCCGGTCAAAGGGATTGAAACCAAGAACTCCATCGGTGGTTTTTCTCTGCTCGACGGAGGAGTGAAAACCAATGCCGGTACGTTCTTCATGACTTTGGCTCCGTTTGATGAGCGCTATAAGAATTCTCAAACGGCTAAAGAAATGAGTGCCGATGCGATCATGCAGCAGATGCAGTATCGCGGCATGGCCTCACAGATGCAGGCGTTGGTCGTTCCGATCAACCCGCCGGCGATTCCGGGATTAGGTACGACAGGTGGTTTTGAATTTTGGATTCAGGATACCGGTAGCGGGACGCCTCAGCAGTTAGGTGATGTGCTGAACAATTTTTTGCAAAAAGCTCGTCAGCGTCCGGAACTTACCGGTTTGACCAGTACTTACAACGCCAACAACCAACAGCTCAAAATTAACTTTGATCGTGATAAGGCCCAATTGTTAGGTTTGAGTACTGCAGACGTCTTTAACACGCTTCAAAGCCAGTTTGGCTCAGCAATTTCCAGTCAGTTTAGCCAGTTCTCACGCGTTTGGTTCGTGATTATGCAGTCCGAACCGAAGTATCGTGCAAAACCGGAAGACATTGACAAACTTTACGTTCGCAACAGTAACGGGGAAATGATTCCGCTGAGTGCCGTTATTACGACGGAGTACACGAACGGCGCAACCTCCTTACCGCACTACAATGGTTTCCCGGCCGCTCAGGTGATCGGTAATGCCGCGCCTGGTTACTCTTCCGGCCAAGGTATGAAGGCCTTGGAAGAAGTGGCGGCCGAAGTTCTTCCTCCGGGCTACACCTACGGCTGGACTGGAATCAGCTACGAACAGCAAAGTTCCGGATCTTCTTCCGCAATTGTGTTTGGTTTCGGTTTGCTGCTGGTATTCCTGGTGCTGGCTGCCCAGTATGAAAGCTGGGCGCTTCCGGGTTCAGTCATCTTGGCGGTTCCGTTCGGCGTCATCGGTGCGCTGCTGGCGACATGGGCTCGCGGTCTTGAAAACGACGTTTACTTCCAGATTGGTATGCTGGTGATGATCGGCTTGGCTGCGAAGAACGCAATTTTGATTGTGGAATTTGCGGTTGAGCTGAGACATAAAGGCATGGACTTGGTGCGCGCGGCTATTGATGCCGGAGAGCTTCGTTTCCGTCCGATTATTATGACGTCCTTGGCGTTTATCGGCGGTACTATCCCGTTGGCCCTCGCAACAGGCGCCGGTGCTGCTTCCCGTCACTCTCTGGGAACCGGTATTGTGGGCGGTATGATCGGTGTGTCGACGCTGGCTCTGCTGTTTGTTCCAATTTTCTATGTCTGGTTTGAAGGCTGGGCCGAACGCTCCGGAGCGAAGAGTGCTTTGAAACTGGCCGCTAAGCTTTCATCTAGAAATATCCCCATTACAGATAAGCTTCGTACTGCCATTCTGCGCGGCCCTGGCACCGTTTATGATCCGAATGCAACCGTGAAGGTTTCTTCTTCAGGGGAATTAACGGTGATCAACACTCCGGGCTTTAACCCTGAAGGGGTTGAAAATCAGGATATCGGAATTGGCGATCTGACACCGCAGGAACAGAAGGCAAATGTTGAATCTGCAGACGAACTGACTGAGCTCGAAAGAGAGAAGAGCGTCAAAGAAGATAAGACGGAGATTACGAAGGAAGTTGTGTCTGCAAACGAAGTCTCCCAGAAGGCAGCCGATGCCAAGAACAATAAAGGAGAGGGCAAATGATAAATCGGCGCACATTTTTAGCCGCGGCGGTCAGCGCCGCAGTGCTGACCGGCTGCGCAGTCGGTCCTGACTATGATCGCCCTTATGTTCCGGTGCCGAAAGATTACCGTCACATCCAGGGCGAGGAAGCGGATCTCGGCCTTTTGAAAGCAAGGTGGTGGACAGAATACAACGATCCTAATTTGGACTTCTTCGTCTCCAAAGCCATTGCTAACAATCGAACATTGCAGCAGACCATGGCAAACGTCGAGAGGGCTGCGGCTCAGCTTACCGTAGCTCGATCTAATCTTTTTCCGCAGCTTAACTACTCGGGCGATCTCGGAAAGTCAAAAGCAAGCTTGAATACTCCGACCGGGGCGGCAATGGGAGATAAGCCGATCAAAAGTTATGAAGCTCTTGCCTCGGCCTCTTGGGAAATCGACTTGTGGGGCAAGATTCGGAGGCAAACTGAGTCTGCTCGGGCAACTCTGAGAGCCACGGAAGCGGCGCATCGCGCGGCAATTTCATCGGTGATCGGCTCTGTGATCAGTACTTATCTTTCTATTCTTACGACGGAAGAGCAATACAAGATCGCCGTAGAGACAGCGGAAAGTTATCACAAGACTTATCAGCTCTTCCTCCTGAGATTTAAGCATGGCAACGTTTCCGAGATGGAAGTTGCTCAGGCTTGGTCGCAGTGGGAAAGCGCGATGGTGCAGATTCCGCAGATTCGGCAGAACAATACGGAATTAAAGAATTCGCTTTCCGTTCTTACCGGAGTGCCGGTTGACGATTTTCCGAAATTCAAGACGCTAGATGAACTGAACGTTCCGTCAGTCGTGGCGGGAATTCCCAGTCAGCTGCTGGAGGAACGCCCTGACGTGATCCAGGCCGAAGAGCAGCTTAGGGCAGCTAATGCCGATATCGGAGCCGCTAAGGCGTTGTACTTCCCGTCTATCTCACTTTCCGGAGGTCTCGGCTTTTCCAGCGATCAGCTGAAAGAACTGTTTAAAGGTCCGTCCAAAGTTTGGCAGTACGCCGGCAATATCAGCGGTCCAATTTTCCATTGGGGCGCTGTAACCGCCGGAGTCCGCAGTGCCGAGGCGCAGCAAAAAGCGCTTTTGGCCGCTTATCAGCTTGCCGTATCTACTGCATTTGCAGACGTGGATAATGCACTCAGTCGACGCCAAAACGTGATTGAAGAGCTGCGCAGCAAACGCAGCCTCGTCATGAGCTTGGAAGACTACTCGCGCCTTGCCAACGCTCAGTATCAAGGCGGTTACACGGGATATTTCACTGTCCTGCAGGCAGAACAATCTTTACTGCCGCAGCAAATCTCTCTAGCTGAAGTGAAGTCTCGGGCTTTGAATTCGGTTGCGCAGGTATATCAGGCGTTAGGGGGCGGATGGATTGACCAAGCCTTAATCGAGGAGCAGCAAGCGATTCGAGAAATCGAAGAGGCGGAAAAACTCAAAAAACAACCCGTTAAACCAGCAACGGCGGAGCCGATGCAGAAATCGGCTGACGGCTAGCCTGCAAAACTAGACGCGGCAGGTCCGCAATAATTTCTTCTTTAGAAGTATAGAAAGCGGTGGGTAGGATTAACAGCCCACCGTTTTTTACTAAGGCAAAAAAGAAAAAAATCCGACGCCGCGCAGGCGCCGGATAAGCAAATGAGTTTTAAATGAAGGAGCTCTGCCGTGACATAGGAGGAAAACACGGCGGCTGCAACCTCATCTCATGCAACACCAAAATCTTTCATCCCCTTCAAATGAAAGACTGTGAAGACCCAAACGGATGTCTTCAACGCGGTAATCTACACTCATTGTCCGAACAATGCCGTCATAAAATGTGTTAGTTGTTACGTTTTTTGTCGAACAGCCGCCCCCTTGAAAGAAAATGAAAACTCTTTCGAATTATCAAGGTGTTCAGTCTTGTTCAATCATGAAAGTTAAATCAAGTTCAGGTTGGGATGATTGAATTTGATTCAGATTTTTTTGAGACTTGAGGAAATACTGAAAGGGAGAGGCCTATTTCTTCGGTTAGTCCGTTTTTGTTAGCGTCGGATGGAAAGTTCCAGTCTTCCTTAAAAACTGTATAAGTTTCTCCAGAGCGGAAATTTTTCGGCCGGGATGTTTTAGAAGCCAAACGGGTGCGTTCGGAATATGGCAATTTGGAAGTAAGTGACGCAACTTACCGTTTTTTGCTAAGGGCTCTGCGGCCCAAAGCGGTATGCGGAGGGCAATACCCAAACCTTCAACCGCGGCACTGATCATAGCTTCATTAGAATTAATTCTTATTTGAGGCTCTACGGTAATGGTTATGCTTTGGAAAGGACCCTGCAAGAGGACTTTTTCGCTTTTTGAGTGGATTAGCGGAAGTTTTTCTAACTGAGCCGGATCAGAGATCCTTTTGTTTTGCGCAATGAAGTCAGGAGAGGCAAAAATTCCATATGAAATGCTTGCGATATCGTATGCAATCATCCTGACATTTGGCAATGTTTGGAGGCAAACTATGAGATCAAAATTTTCAGGCTGAATATCGTTGATGTTTTGGTAACTGTTGATTTCGATGCGTGTGTGATTAGAAGATTGGAGTTTTTCAAACTCTGCGAGAGGCTTAGCGATAAGCCCTGTCAATGCCCCGGGAACGGCAAGACGGATAGTCGAAGATCTGATTGAAGTATTTTCAGTTTCAGAGAAAACAGTATTGATGTCATGAAGAATTTTTATGGCTTCTTTGTATTTTTGAGCGCCTAGCCATGTCGGACGAACACCGGAGCGGGATCTTTCCAGTAATGGTTCCTGTAGCAGATGTTCAAGTTTTGTAATTTCTCGGCTGACAACGGCAGCGTCGGTGTTGGCAGCGGCAGAAGCCGCAAGAATGCTTCCTTTTTCAACGGTAAGTATAAAGAGCTGCCATTGACGCAGTGTTGCCCTATGTTCAGAATTATTAGAGACCATGATCGAAGACGAGTTCAGGGTTTGAACGCCATTTTTCAGCAATGAAGTCACACAAGGCTTCCACAGCTGAGGATGGTTTTCGGCCGATGGGAAGAAGCAAGCTAACAGGAGACGGCTCAGGCTCCCAGTCGGGCAGAACGTGTATGAGTAATTTGCGTCGGACTAATTCCATGGTGTCATACCTGAATGCATGAACACTTATTCCGGCGTCAAATAATGCGGCTGTCCTTGCCGCTGTATGATCTTTTAGTCTAAGTTTGGAGTGGATCGGAACGATGACGCGCTCATTGTCTTTCAGGAGAACTAAGGGCGCTCCGTTGACTAAATCATTGCCGCCTAAAAGTTCATGAAATTCTAAATCCTCCGGAGTTTTCGGTACTCCATGTTTTGCCAAATAGCCTGCCGATGCAACCATCATGCGGCGCATTTCACCGAGTTTTCTGATGACGGCATTGGAACATGGATAAAGCCCGTGATTGATTCTGATATCACACTCCGGAGGAATGATGTGCATTGGACCAAGAGTCAGCGTTAGGTTAACAAAAAGTTCGGGATTTCTTCTTTGGAATGCAGTGATCCATGGAATGAGCAAACCATTGCCGATAGCGTTGGGCGCTGAAATTCGGATTGATCCGCTGATGCTCCCTTCGGGTCGAGAGACAGGGGCTGAAAGTTTGTGAAATCGCTCTAGGAGGGGTTGAATCTTTTCTAAGAAAAGGCAGCCTAAAGGTGTCAACTCGCTGCCGTTTTGGTTTCGGATAAAGAGCTTTCCAATGGATGTTTCAAGTGAAGAAATGCGGCGTGAGACGGAAGCTTTTGAAATATGAAGCTGCTCAGCGGTTTTTCCGACACTGTTAAGTCTTGCGAGAACAACGAAGGTTTCAAGGGTTTCAATTGTGTCAAGGTTACGCATGATGTTCCGTTTAGATCAAAACGTTGTCACTCTTTGATATCTTACCGTAACGCAATCCAATCTTCACAATGGTGACATAACGATAACCCATAGGAGAAGATTATGACTTGGACTGTCTGGGCAGCCATTGTTATCGTCATTTTGACAGTGGCAGCTCTTATCAAACGCTATGAGACACGCTTGGTTCTGTTAGCCTCCGGCTTTCTTATGACTTGTTTGTCTTTAGATCCGATGCAAGGTCTGAATGCATTTGCAAAATCTATGACAAACAGCGGGTTGATCATGGCAATTTGCTCTGCGATGGGCTTTGCTTTTGTCGTTCAAATGACCAAATGCGATGTTCATTTAGTGAAGCTTCTGTCGGCTCCGTTAAGTAAGCTTGGTTTGCTGCTGATACCTGCTGCTACGGCAATTACCTATTTCATCTGCATCGCGATTCCTTCAGCGGCCGGGTGCGCGGCGG
>OFFU01001940.1_pt1 | contig 12253 bp, 2 predicted proteins | sample 1521451 | NCBI WGS metagenome assembly OFFU01 (sample SAMEA3504106, study PRJEB24116) | mouse gut metagenome | biome: mouse gut; feature: mouse-associated habitat; material: faeces | place: Denmark | collected 2011 | reverse complement strand
ATATATCATAAAGAAAATAAAATTTATAATGGTAATACGAAATGTAACTGCGGGTATGCTTGGATTTAGAATGCATAATGCAGATGCGTTTGGTAATAGACTTGATTTAACAGGATGCTTTGATGTGGATGATATAATCAATAAAAAAGCTATTTGGTATGATAAAATTAACAAAAAAGTAGAAACAATTGAATTAATAAAGCAAATAGCTAGCGATCAGAGAAAATTACATAATGGCAAATTAATTGGGCTAAAATTATTGATTGATCCACTATTTAACTATAATAAAAGAATAATTATAGAATTTTTAGGGCTAATCATTGAAAATAAAGAAAAATATTCGAATCAAATCGAAAGATATTTAGATTATAAAGCAGACGAATCGTCAATTGTTCGCTTTGCCGCAAGAAGTATAATTAGAGGAATAATTTTGCAGGAACTAAATGATAGAGATAATCTTTTTGAATTACTTAAAGCAAGAAGTAAAGACAATACACTTGGATTAGGAATTGCACGAAAATTACTTACCGTTATATACAACGAATCTAACCAAATAGATAATAGAGAAAGTATTCCCTTAAGTATAGAAGAGATTGTGGGAAGAAAGGCCGAAGATTATTTTAGATATCATGAGAAAAACTTTGAGGACATTTGTGAATAGCCGTTGCGGATTATGTAATTTTCTATAATGAAAAGCGTCCGCATTACCAAAACAGTTACAGAACACCTTTAAAGAAAGAGCAAGACTATTTTGCCGCCATAGAACAGCAATAAGACATAAGGGGTTCAGATATAAACTTTTCAGCGGTTTACGTTGCAAAATTGCGCTTTTTAAGAAAAGCTGTCCAAATTAGAATTTGTATAATTTAAACGAAAAAGCCCGTAAAACGGGCTAAAACTGACAAAAATAAAAGAACACTCTATTGATTTTGGACTCATACGGTTCAAAACTTAATAGAGTGTTCAGGTGGGTGAATTGTTCAATAAGTGATGAGTTACGACAATATTTTTTCGAATTTTTGAAATTTTTTTCGAAAAAATGTTGAAAAGTTAAAAAAAATATGTTATACTTAATTAAAGTAGGGTAAAAACATTGCCGAAAACCGTAAAGATGATAAGTAAATTGTCGAGATTTACTAATTTTTTTGTGCATAGACGCTGTTACGCATCTTATGTGTTTGTTCGGTATAATGATAGATAGGTATATATTGTGTAACTTATTGACAACTTGCGAGCGGGCTTTGTGTATTCATACATAAAAAACGCAAGGGATATCCCTTGCTTGCGTTGGGACAACGCAAGCAATACGTTTTATCAGTTAAGTAGAGCCAAAAATTTTTGAATAATAAATGTGTAATAAAAATATTGTGATATAAGGTGTTAAACGAAATGCCTTGTATCATTATGTTGTTACTTTTTTTGGGGGGATAGGAAAATGAAAAAAACTTTCAAAGGCTTTGCGGTAGGCAACATTTTGCGCAACAAAAAGCTTTACGCAATCGTTGCTTTGGTTGTGGTGTTGATTTGTACGCTGATTTTCAGTTTATCGTTCGTAACGCCTAAAATTGCAAACGCAATTGATACGGACGCGAGAAGCACTTTGGTAGGCAAGTGGTCCGCCGATTCGTCTCCGAATAATACGCCTAAAAATTATACTGATTTCGATAGCGCGTGGAGGACTGCAACAACCGGCACGGGAAAAAGTAGCTACATAAAATTAGAGGGAGATATCGAAATACCCGCAACGTCCACGACAAGAACGTTGAACGGTAACTATGTAAAGCTTGACCTGAACGGACACGTGATTACATACACGGCGTCAACAGGTTCGGTATTTGCAATTGTTGACAAAAATAACAATGGCGGACTGTATATTACAGACAGCAATCCCAACGCAGTCAACACAATTAAAATAAATGATAAAGACGTTACAATTCAGGGCGGCGTGATTACTGGCGGCAAGGGTTATGAGGTAACCAATGCTCCGGGTAACTTCTATAATGAGCAAGTTTGCGGCGGCGCAATTTACGTCGATAATAAGTCCTGCGTTCTTGTAATGGACGGCGGTACGCTTGCGGATAACACGGCTGAATACGGCGGCGGTCTTTTCTCTCGCGACGGCTACGTCTTTATTGAGGGAACAGCAAGAATCGAATATAACAGCGCCACTTACGGCGGCGGTCTTTCCACAGGTGCTTCAGGCGTCGTCGGTTTTGCCGGCAGCCCCGTAGTAGCCAATAATACAAACAAAGGCGGGAACGAACTCAACAACGTATACGTCTTTAATAATAATAAAATTGAAGTGTACGACTCTTTGACGCCTGCCGCTTCAATTGGCATTGCGTATAACAGCACAGGCTCGATACAGACTAGTCCATACTTTTTGCAGAATTATCAAGGCGGTGAAGGAGATGTCAACGATTACTTCATTTCCGACGCGGGGTACGCCTTTAAATTGGAGAACGGTGAGGTTTCTATAGATACAAGCTCTACCGCCACCTATAATGTATATTTTGTCGCGGATAGAGGCGGATCGGTCGATAAATCTTATTTATCTGTTTCAGCCTCTTATCCGATTGAAAAATCAGGCAATACTATCACAATTAACGGAAACAAGGTAACAGCAACTCCCGATACAGAAAATAGGTACAACTTCGGCAGTTGGGAAATTGTCGGAGCAACGGATTACAATAAAACTCAGCGCGGTACAACCATAACTGCGCATTTTACTCAGGATATAACGATTACGGACATTGAAGTAACTGCGCCGACAAAGTCATATACCGCATTCGATTCGGTTGCCAAAGAAGATATAACCGTTAATAAAGTATTTTCGGACGGCAGTAAAGAGTTGACTGACAACTATACGATTTCGTATGCGTATGGACATCCATATCTTCACGGCGGCTCACAGACAGTGACCGTTACATATTCCGAAAACGGCGAGGAGTATAGTAAGACTTTCACGTTAAAAGTTGCTAAAAAGTCGGCTAAGGTAACGTGGCAATATAACGGGGAAACTACAACTTCCGCTGAGAGAAATTTTAACGGCACAGGCGACAGGAATCTGATTACGCTTACCTATATCGCCGCGGAGAATGACAGCTCTGCGGATATAACAAATGGCGTTTGTTCATTAACTGCGCTCGATAACAGAGTTCAGATGACTTACAGTGGAGGTAATGCTTCGAGTATAAAAGACTCGGGCACATATACTTTCCGGCTCGGCTCTCATAGCGACTACGAATTTGCGAACAATGAATTCACTCTGACGGTAAAGCCGATAGAAATTGACCTGTCAAAGGATTATTACTGGACGCTGAACGGTCTTACAGATAATGATAATTCGAGCGATTTACGCGACGGTTACGTTTATAAGGACGCGGATAATAACTACTTATACTTCGAACAAGCGGTAGATACGACGGGATTGACCCTTGTAGCAGGTAACGTCAAGTGGTCTATCGTAAGATACAGAAATACAGAAGTTACTATACGGCTCAACGGCGGAAATATTCCAACCATAGCAGGGACTTCCAATCCGCGTGCGACTGTAAACTATACTAATAATACCGCCAGCGATATGGGTGAATACACCGCAAAGGCGGCAATAAGCCTTAATGATACGGTTAACTACGTTTACAGAGCAAGTGAAACCGATTACACTGACCGTGGAATGACGATAAACGTTGCTGACGGCGGTAAATCTGCAACCATAACCAAGAAGTGGTATATCGCGCAAATCAGTAACGGCTTGGTTGACCCCGAAGACAGTACAACGGAGTACGGCGGTATCAGCGGTTGGACGTTCGGAAGGGAGTGCACGGCAAAAGCTCCCAAGCTTGAAGTGGGCGGAACTGAGTTGATTACTTTTGACCTGTATTTCGGAACGGGTAACGACGCGACAGAAATCGCTAAGGAAATTGTCTACGGTGATTTTGGTCAATATATCAACAATTCTATGCCCGCCAATTCTTACTCATTGGTTGTGCATGTCGGCGCATATACTTCTGACGACGGTATAACGGCGCAAAGCTTCAGCCGCACGTTTACGTTCACTGTTAAAACGGCTGAAATGAACGTATCCGACGCAATAAAGGGAGAGCTTTATTCGTATACCTATGACGGCTCAATGCATTTGCATAGCAACGCGGCTCCTTCCGCAACGATTGCAACGACAAGGGTAGGAATTTGGGCGAACGAGGACTACAATGAGCTTTATGATACGGCGGCTGCAATAACCTATCGGTTGGAGCGTTGGGGCAATACGCACAACTTCCTCACGGAAGCTGAAATGGGTAATCTTGCGTCAGGAAGTAAACCCGACGTTGTTGAAACCGATAAGACTTTTACGCACGACGGCGTGAACGTTTACGGTTATAAAGTTTACTATCAGCTTAATGCGAAAAACTATGCAACGTACGGCTCTTTGGGTCATGACGATTACTATTTCCTTGTTAAAATCACAAAGCAGGAAGTAGACGTGACGAACGTTAAGTTTACCGACGCCGCGTATACAAAGACTTATAACAATATCAACTATTACGACACAATTATTAGTGACTTGACGATTGCGCTTGGCGGTAACCTGAGCAGCAAAATCAGCGTGGTTTACGGCATATCAGGCAAGGACGGCAGTCCTGTAAACTCCGTTATCAATGCGGGTACGTATACCGTAAAGGCTACAATTACCCTGCAAGACGCCAAAAATTACAGCCTTAGCGACGGAGGTACGGGCGCTGTTCAAGTTGTAAGAGAAAAGACAATTACTATTGACAAAGCAAAATATGATTTGAGCGGTATATCGTTTGAAAATTACACAATCAAGTATGACGGACAAACGCACAGCATTACCGTAACGGGCGAGCTCCCTACGGGGCTTGACGGTATAAAAGCCGAAGTTGTTTATTCCGCGAAATCTACATATGACAGCAAAGATCAGTTCGGCTATAACCAACAGCAAAACGTCGGCGTCTACACTGTGTATGCGTATATACGTTCGAACAGCGTAAATTACTATGACCCTTATTCGCTTGAAGGCGAAGGCAAATACAGCGCAACGTTTACAATTGAACCCGATTTCTCGGGATTGGATTTTGAGAAGACCGAGTACGAGTTTGATTATAACGGCAAATCCCATACGGTAGTAATCAGCGGTGTGCCTTCTTATGCAGAAGTAACTTATACCTATATAAAGGACGGTGCGCCGCTTGACGCAGGTAAAGTTCCCACTGACGCGGGTATATACACTGTAACTGCTACGCTTACTTGCATCGGCAATTATAATGATTATTATTCCGCTGAAACGAGGAGCGCGACAATCGTAATCAAGAAGGTGGATTGGGATCTCGACGCATACGGTTTCGAACAAACAGAATACACTTTTACATATGAACCCAATGTGGTGCACAACGTAAAGCTTGAAAACGCAAACGGAGTTACCGTTACTTATGTGTATACCAAAGACGGCAGTCCTGTAAGCTCCGTGACCGACGCCGGTACTTATACCGTAACTGCTACAATTACAAAAGCGGGCGACGTTAACCATAACGATACGTCTAAAAATGTTACGGCTACTATAACTATTTCGCGTAAAAATTATAGCGTAGACGGCGTTAATTTCGACAAGACCGAGTACGAGTTTGAATTTAACAATGCCGACCATAAGAGTGATATTGTCGTTACAGGCAATTACGACGAGAAGATAGTAAGCGTGGAAATTGTATTCAGCAAAGACCAAATTATCAATGCCGGCAGCTACACCGCAACGCTCAAATTCGAATTGATAGATGAGAATTACACGCTTACAGGCGCGGAGGGAAAGACGGTAAACATAACCGTAAAGCCCTGTGAAATCGATCTTGCAGACAACTATTACTGGACGCTTGATCAATACGGAAGTAACCTCCTTACCGGTTGGGTTTACAAAGACGCAAGCGACAAGTACTATTATTTTAACGAACGGCAGACTGATTCTTCTCTGACCCTTGAAGGGAGTGGGGAGTTGATCCGTTCAATAGTTAGATACAGAAATACTTCGCTGACAATAGTTCTTAATAATGGCGCTATTCCTAAGATTTTTAACACTGATGTTGACCGCGCTTCCGTGGTTTACGAGGGTTGTACGGAAACGAATGTCGGTAAGTATACGGCAACGGCAACTATAACGCTTACCGAAGCCGCAAAAGGAAACTATAAGTACGTCAGCTCTACAACGCTTGAAGCGGGTCGCAATATGGTTATAGAAATATTGCAAGACGGCAATCAGGCGATTATAACCAAGACGTGGTACATTGTAGACATAAACAACGGCTTGCTTGACCCCGAAGACAGTACAACGGAGTACGGCGGTATTGACGGCTGGACGTTCGGCGGGGTGTGCGCGGCAAAAGCGCCGTCGCTTGAACACGGCTCGGCTGACGGTTTGATTACGTTTACTCTTTATTCGGGTAATATTATTCAGGCTGATAAGCAAATCGGAGGGCAGTTTAGCCGTTCGGAATTTGCAAACTACATCAACAATTCTATGCCCGCAGGCGAATACGCGCTTCGGGTATCGGTTGCAAGCTATACGTCCAATGGCGGAGACGACATTGGCGTAACCTATCAGGCGTTCCAGCGCACGTTCACCTTTACGGTTGGTAATGCGCAACTCAGCTCTATTGACGATAAAATCAAAGGGCAAAAATATACGCCCGTGTACGATGGGGATTTGCATCTGTATGAGCTTTCCGAAGGCACGTATCCATTCAGCAATTCAGACGAAGTTGCAAGAACGGGCATCTGGAATCAAGAAATTTACGACAGCTATTATACGGCTGAAATTTCATTCAGATTAGCTCGTTGGGGCGAGTCCACTTATCTGACTAAGAATGATATGGATACCGCTTCTACAAGAATCGTTCCCCGCAACGCGGGTGATTACAAGGTGTACTACCGTCTCAGCGTCAAAAACTATGATATTTACGGCGCAAGTGATGAATATTACTTTAATGTAAAAATAACAAAAGCGCAGGTAAACGTAAGCGGCGCCGGGCTGTCCTGCGATTTCACCGCCGTGTATGACGGCAACGATAAAATAGACGATATTCTTGACAAGGCTACGTTGAACGGCTACGACGCTGTTAAAGACCTTGTTAACGTAGCTTATGCTGTGACTAAGGACGACAGTAACGTCAATACAGTCATAAATGCGGGCGAATATAAGGTTGTCGCAACTATAACTTTAAAAGATACTGCAAATTACGAACTTGTCGATAGTACGGGCGAGAGCGGCAGAAGAGAGACGGCAATTACTATTGAAAAAGCAAGCTATGACGTTACAAATCTGAAATTCGAGGACGTTGAACAGACTTATACGGGTGAAGAGTTTACTATCGAGGTTTCGGGGCTTCCCGAAGGCGTAACGGTTAGTTACTGGAACGCAGATAAGACAAGTAGCGATTATAACGCTCACACGAACGCCAATGAAGAGGGTTACGTGGTTTACGCCGTATTTGTGGGTGATAGCAACCACGAAGCCATTGCGGAGAGGACCGCTAAACTTATTATTAAAAAGGCTGCGCACAATCTGTCAGCCATTACTTTCGCCAAAGAGCAGTACGAATTCGACTATAACGGCAACGCGCACGAGGTTACGCTTTCGTCGAATTTGCTTTCGGGCGTCAGTGTTGTTTACGCATATTCAAAGAACGGTGTGGCTATCGAAGGTAAGCCTGTTGACGCGGGAACTTACACGTTGACGGCAACCGTGACCAAGGCTGCGGACGATAACCATAACGCAACGACGGCGACGGTTACAACTACTATTGTTATAAAAGCAGTTAAATACGCCTTTAACGGAATAACGCTGACGGGCAAGGAAGTAACTTATACAGGAGACGAATTTGCCGTTGAGTTCGGCGAGCTCCCCAAGGACGTTGAAATTGTCGGCTATTACAAGGCGGATTCGGGCAAGCTTGACGGCTATGACCCGGCGGTTGCTAATTATAACAGACAAACCAACGCAGGTACGTACGAAATAGTTGCAGTGTTGCGTTATAACGCGCCCGCAGGTTCAAACTACTTAACTACAACTAAGGCATTTGAGGTTACACTTAAAATCAACAAGGCGGACTACGATTTCAGCAGAATTACTTTCAGCAATGATGAACAGACTTTCAACGCGTCGTATTATGAGCTCAACGTTGCGGGTATTCCCGATAACGGATTGTTCACGGTTAAATATTACAGAGCCGATAACTCGTCGGGCGGCTATGCGGAAGATACGTTGGGTTATAACAGTCAGAAAAATGCGGGAACGTATGTAATTTATGCTCTGATAACGTTTGCGGGAAATGAAAATTATTCGGCGGCAACAACTTCAAGAACGGCTACGCTCAAAATCAACAAGGCGAACTACGATTTCAGTGATATGGACTTTGTTCAGAGTCAATTTAACTTCGTTTACGACGGGAGGGAGCATTCAGCCAATCTTAATAATGTAAGCGGTTTGCCCGATTATGTTCAGGTTGAAACAACTTATACTAAGGACGGCTCAACCGTTGCGGAATGCGTTAACGCCGGTACGTATACTGTATCAGTCGTGTTCATCTGTGAGGGAAGCGACAACTATAAATATACTGTTTCCGATACTATAAAGGCTACGATTGTTATAGCTAAGGCAAGCTATGACCTCAGCGGAATTAAGATGGACGACGCGTCGTTTTTGTTCAACGGCGAGGAGCGCAGTATAGCGGTTTACGGTCCAATGCCCAAAGGCGCTACTATTGTTTACAGGAATGAAGACGGAAGCATAACAAGCGGTTACAACAGGCAGACAAATGCGGGTATTTATAAGGTTTATGCGGTAATTACCTGCGCCGGTGACGAAAATCACGAAGAGACTACAAGGACTATTTATGCAACGTTGACGATTAAATCTTCTCAGATTGATATAACGATAACGGGAGATGGCAGTAAAGGTGACGAGGTTGATATTTCTTCCGAAAACGGTTTTGACCCCGACTTGAAGATCTACGTTAACATTCTTGACGAGAAAGATTATGCCAAATATTCCTCTGCGGTAAATTCCGACAATATAGAAGTTATTTATGAGGTCATACTTAAACGCGGCGACGAAATTGTTCAGCCGACGTCAGACGTAATAATAAAACTTCTCATTCCCGAAACCCTTTCGGATAACGGATTTAAGATTTATCAGATGGTCGACGGAAAGGCGCAGGAAGTGCAGTTTACGATAAAAGACGGCTACGCTATTATTGTATCGGATACGCTCAGTGAATTCATATTTGTTAAGGAAGCTTCAACTCTGGTCGTTTACATAATTGTGCTCGGTGTTGTGAGCGGATTGCTCGCTGTTGCCTTGGTTGCGCAGGTTATAAGCAGAAAAAAGAAGAATAGCAAAAGCGGAACTTCGCCCGACAACACTCCCGACAATTCGGGTGACGACGCAAAGAAAGGCGAAGGAGAAAAAAAGTCAGGCGGGGAAAAATTAGCGTCTGTTGCGCCGCTGTTTTTAGCGGCGGCGTACCCTGCGGGGCAATTATACGGCGTAATCGGCTTGTCTTGTCTTGCGCTTGTGCTTCTTGTTGCCAACATTATCTATTTTGCCGTTGGGAAAAAGAAGAGTAACAAAGCTGAACAGATTTCCGAACAGCATGAACAGAAAGAACAGCAAGTTACAAACATTATTAACGTTACCAATATTTATAATTTGCAAAATGAATCTGCTAAGCAGGATGAAAAGCCTGAGCAAAATGGCAGAGTTATTGATTTGGACGACGAGTCTATGCAAACGCTTGCTATTGCCGAGACGGCGGAAGAGGTGGTTGAAGAAGAACCCGAGCCCGAGCCTGAGCCTGAACCCGAGCCCGAGCCTGAACCCGAGCCCGAGCCCGAGCCCGAACCCGAGCCTGAGGATGAAGAAGAGGATGATCTTGAAGAGGAAGAACCTGAGGAAGAGGGTGATAACGAGGAGTCACTTCCCCTGTCGGAATCAGATGACGAGGCTTTCGGAATATTAATCGGTAAAGACGAAAGCGTGGGGCTTGCGATAGTTGTACGGTATAAAAAATCGTTTACGGCAAAACTTATTCAATCTTCGGACGATGTTAAAGGTTATTACACCGAATTAAAAAATGAGGTTTTAAGTTACGAAAAGACCAGGAGCCGAGTTTCTTGGAACTATGACAGCATAAATGCGGGCAGAGCTCAGTTCGCAAAATTTGTAATACGCGGCAAGACGCTCTGTATGTATCTTGCGCTTGACCCCGACGAATATGAGGGAACAAAGTATAAAGTTGTTCGGTCCTTTGCAAAAAGATATGCCGAAGTGCCGTGCCTGTATCGTATCAAGAATACCCGCAGACTTAAATATGCGGTAGACCTTATAAAAGCCGCCGCCGAAAAAGCGGGATTAACTGCAGGTGAAAATGCGGGCGTAGATTATTATCAGCCTTACGATACAACGGAATCGCTTGTACAGCGCGAATTAATTAAAGAGCTTGTTTCTAAAGAAGATTATGAGGCGTTTATGCGTAAGTACAGCCGACGTCAAGTTGACAAGAACCGTCGTGAATTTATCTCCGCGGCTGAGGTCAATAGCATTATTGACGACGAGGTGGCTATGTCCCTTGTTGAAAATGTTGAAGACGCAACGGCTCCCAAGCTTTCCAAGAGCGGTAAAAAAGGTATAATTAACGTTGACACGCTTTCAGCAAACTTCGAGAAGAATGAAATTGTCAATATCGAAACGCTTAAAGAAAAACAGTTAATTCCCGCTTCTGTTGGTTATATTAAGGTGCTTGCCCGCGGATCGCTTTCAAAGCCTTTGATTGTAGAAGCGCAGGATTTTTCGCTTGAAGCAATAAAAATGATTGCCTTGACGGGCGGAAAAGTCAAAAAAGTTTAATCATTTAATAATTTAATAAAACGGTCGCTTGTGTTGCAAGCGGCTGTTTTGTTGTGTCGGGCAAAATATTTATACAGACTTGTGTCGTCGCATAAGGCGTTCAGCGACTATTAGGGCGCGTAACTTATCGTATGTCTTTTTAATGCCCTGTTTCAAAAAACGCCAATTTAAAATCGGCAGGGAAATATATTGTATATAAACTGTCGCAACTATACGATTCGCCCGTGCAGTGCCAGATATATTCTTCGTCCCAATTCGGGTAATAATCGTTTGGAATATGCAGGCAGCAATCATTATGCGTTCTTATTCCGTCCTCAAGCTCGGTGTTTCTCTCGGCGGAAAAACCTCTGTCGAACTCCTTTTTTGTATATGACTGTAAAAATTCCGTAGGCTCGGCTTTAAGCTGTATTACCGCATAATGGGGCGCATAGCCCGTAAAGGTTTCGCCCGACACGTCGCAGACGATTTCATAGTCGGTCAATAGCTGTACTTCGACGCCGTAACCTTTTAGTCTATCAATAACAGTATACCAAAATTACCAATATTATCCAATTCGGTTTATGCGCGTTTTGCTGGATTTGTTATGACTTGCTGATATTTAGTCCTGTCAACTCATAAATACTGCTAATTATAGTTTGATAGAATGTAGGTAGTGTAGTTGTTTCGTTTAAAGCAGAAACAAACGCGGATATGGCTTTTACATTTGTGTTTACTGCTGAATTGCTTGCATCTGTGGCTTTAATTCCAGCTATGGCAGTGATATACTTGAAGTTTCTATGGACTATTTGTACGGCAGAAATTGAGGGCGGTATGGACAAGTTTATTAAAGCACAACTTTTTGACGCTCATAGTAGGGTAAATAAGGGATTTAATGAAATGCTTACAGTTTGCAAACAATTAAAATCCGATATTCCTATGCATTCTGAAAACGAAAAACGGTTAAATGCTTTGCTTGATAAGGCTACAAAAGAATTTATCAACAGAAACCGTTTCTCAACTGACAAAAATAACAGTTGAAGATTTAATCGCTTTTGAAACTGACAAGAAAGTTCCAATGGAAGAAGAGAAACAAATTCTCTTTGATTTTTTAAAATAGCTTACACTCATATCCATTTCTAAAATATCTCTCGGTAGTTGCCTTACTCCTTAATCGGTGTGGGGCAATTATCAATTTAATAGAAAAAATCGCTCTCAACTATTAGCTAAGAGCGAATTTGATTAAACAATGGGTTTTGGTACAAATTTGGTACACTAAGAAATCGTTTATTAAATTTATATTTCTTTGTTAATAATTTTTAGAAGCTTGACGAGATATATTGTATTAGTATATCTCGCCAAGCC
>OFFU01001927.1_pt1 | contig 12335 bp, 8 predicted proteins | sample 1521451 | NCBI WGS metagenome assembly OFFU01 (sample SAMEA3504106, study PRJEB24116) | mouse gut metagenome | biome: mouse gut; feature: mouse-associated habitat; material: faeces | place: Denmark | collected 2011 | reverse complement strand
GAGGGGTTCACCTCATCCTCCACCACCCTATATAATAATATACTAAAATAATCAGAATGTATTAGAAATACATTCTCTATTTCGCATATTTTTTAGAGACCAGAAGATACGGATTTTTCACGGTCATATCCTTCACGTGGTCGGGCATCCCCCAGTAGCTCAGGAGGATGCCTATCTGTACGGGGGTGAGGTGGGCAGTCCTGGCGGTATAGCCCTGGTCCGTCAGGTCCTTCAGCAGGCAAGCGTGTTCCGCAATGGAACGGCGCAGGGCCTTTACGGCCGAGCAGGCATACGCGTAGTTTGGGTAATAGGCCACTGCCACATCTGCAATGCGATGGCATCCCTCGAGCAGCCATTCAAAACTTTGTTCTTTTATCATTTTGCATATATTTATTAATAAAACATGTTGCAAAGTTAGAATGGGAGGGAAAACTGGGAAAGTTCGAGTGGCAATAAGAAAACTTGCTCAAGAAAAATGAATGTGTCAAAACGGTTGATGACACACCCTCACTGTCTTATTGATAAAAGCAACACTTTCATACTATAATAGGGAAGCACACATTTTGCGTATTTCATGTAACTTATCGGTCAGCGATTTTTCTTTAAGAGAGACAGCCATATTATATCTCGCCTGCCTATTAACGAGGAGTTCCGCACTAATCCCTAAGGCTGCTTCTACCATAAGAGCGAAGTCACTGGTTACATCTCCCTCTCCCTCTTGAAGTACCCCAGCACCGTGGCCGGTGTAAGACAGCAGCGTTCCACACTTTTCAGGCGGCTCTGAAAAGTATATCGGGAGCATAGCACAAGGCAGAACCAAGTATAGTTCAAGCTACGGTGCAAGCGGTGCTGAAGGTGGTCGAAAAAACGGGAAACACGGGCAAAGAAGCTGGCGATACGCTCGCGGGGGACAAAACGGGAAGGCTGTGCGGCAGCATTGCGGGAGCGCTTGGCGGTACGTTCCACCTGTGCAAGGGTATACTCCAGTTGCTCGATGTCATTGCGGGTGTTCTCCATGGTTTGTTCCAATTTCTCGCGTCGTGCCTGCTGCTTGGTATATCGTTCTTTTCTGTCAGCGATTCGGTTTTTGAGGTCTTCTGCGGTGAGGTTTATTCCTTTGTTCTGGATTGATTTCATTATAAACGTCTGTTTTATAGTTGTTTGTCTGTATATAAGTTCACGAAAACACATCATCCGTCTGCACCGAATGCATAATGCATAAAGGGCAAACGGATGATATATCAGGAGCAAATGTACGATGAATATTGCAGATAAAGTTCTTAATGACCATTAAGTCTTGTTATAAAACATGATATTATCTACTGCAAATTTGGAGATTATCAGAAAACACGTACCTTTGCAATGTGTTTTTCATAGTATTAGATTTAAGGTTAACAAAAGATTGGCTGTCTGGGATAGATAGCCTTTTTTTATGCCCGCACCATTCGATTCATCCAATTAGTATCAATTCACTTTATACAACTTTTTAACCCACCAAAAGTGTTTTTAAACCCCAAAAGTTGTAGATTATAAATACTATGTTTATATTTGCAACATGAAAAAAGCGCTCGAGAAAATGTAGTATCTACAACTCGTCTGTGAAGTGGGTGGCGGTTGTGATATAGACAGCGTTCATAAGACAAACAAGCAAGCAATCTACAACAATAAAAATATGAAAGTTAGACTTATGACGAAAGTTAGTGCTGCAACCCTCATTTCAGCAATTGCCTGCAGCATATTCACGGGATGTACCGAAAAAGACCTATACAATCCCGAACGTGGAAAAACAGAACTAAAGCCGGAGAGCGAATACTTTGACTTTGCAACAACAGCCCAGGTAGCTTTTGACGTGAATTATGGAAAAATCGCAGGAGGCGCATTAATAGAGGTGTTTACAGAAGACCCCATCACCTATCAGACAAACAACCTCTACTCCATCAACGGCGAAGCGGTTTTTAAAATCTTTGCAGATGCAGACGGACGCTTCACCGGCAACGTAGAACTGCCCAAAGCGACAGAAAAGGTATATATCATCTCACAAAGCTGGGGAGCCCCCATGTATGTGGAAGCGGATGTGGAAAACGGCAAAGTGGTGGTAGATATGACCGAGGACAATGCCAACACTCGCTCAGCTGCCATGACACGTGCAAAATCCAACCTGACTATCGACCTAAAGGACAGGAAGGAACGGGTATACTCCATCGTTGGATGGAGACAAGCTCACGGTGAGATTACTGATAATAATGACATTGTAACTAAGGGAAATTTCAACAACGGAACTTTAAAGCAGTTGCAACGCACGCTGTGGAAAGGCCATGACAGCAAACCCAACAATCTGGACAACAGAGATTTGGTGAGAGACACAAAGCACGTGAACACCACCATTGCCCAAGCATATATCAACAACCAGGGACAACACGTAACGATTACCGATGCAGAACTGTATCTGACCTTCCTGACCGAACGTGCCGGTTACCTGACTTCCATCGGCTATTATTACTACAAGACCAATGAAGTTCCCAACAGCCCTGACAAGGTAGACAAATTCATTATCATTCCCAATGCATCCATTGCAGGGGACGACCCATATACCAAACGGTTTGGAGGTGGTAACAAATATTCCCTATATGACGCTCCCATAGAAAAGAATACAAAAATACAACTTCTGTATCGAGACGAAAACGGTAACGTCTCCACCAAATTCCCGGCAGGATATACCATAGGATATTTCATCATCCCCGATGGATATACCCCCTATGAAGGTATCGACTACTCTATAAATTATATATATTCCAATAAAGAATGGAACAAGATATATGCAGACCAACAAGCCCGCTTTATCTCCCTCTCCGCCAGCAACGGCACGGTAGTCTATGGAGTAGAAGATGGCAATGATACCAGCTACGAAGACATACTGTTCTGTATCGATGCTAACCCCAATGAAGCCATTCAAGACCCGGACCGCCCGGTCATAGACCCGGAAGAGCCTACGGTGACGAGCTCCGAAACAACCTACCGCACGTATGCCTACGAAGACATCTGGCCCAATGGCGGTGACTATGACTTGAACGACGTGATTATCGAACACAAACGGGCCATTTCATTCAACAGCAACAATTATGTGCTGAAGGTGGAAGACACCTTTGTACCCGTACAGAAAAGTGGTGCCGCCACATACTCCAACGCATTTGCCGTGCAATATGTGGCCAGCCAGCGAGGCAGCATAGAACTGCCTGCCGGAGCAGTCGATGAAACAGAGACCTCTTCTGTCATCCTATTCCCCGATGCAAAGTCTGTGCAGGGCAACGAATTTACCGTAACCCGTACATTTGCAGACAACACATTGCCTAAGAAGAATCTGGAAACCGACTTGAATCCGTTCATCATTGCCCAGTATACAGCCGGAGCCGACAACCGGACAGAAGTGCATCTGCCCAAGAAGAAAGCGACCGGCAAAGCCAACGCAGAGCAAATCGGAGCCAAAGACGATGCCTACTACATCAACAAGGACGGCAAATATCCATTCGCCATCATGCTGCCAGCCACAACCGGCACGGAAGGCCCCATCCGGTTCACTCCGGCAAAGGAAACCGTACGCATCGACCTGGAGTATCCCGATTTCGCCAAATGGGTAGAGTCCAATGGTGCCACCAATAATGACTGGTATCTCTACTACCAGTCGTCCAAAGAGTGAAATCCTACGACATTGCTTAAAGAAGAGCCGCGCAATAGTTGCATTTGCACGGCTTTTTTCATGCATGAGCATTACCGTTATGAAATTATTTTTTCTACATTTGCATCCGTTAAAAGGAAACAAAACCGTATCAGGCTGAAAAACATGAGGAATACATCACCCGCCGCACCTACCATCCGCTTTCGCCGCTGGAGCAGAAAAGCCTACGCTGCATTTGCCAGCATAGGGCGGTGTGTCACCATCGGTTGCCTGCGCAAAAACGTGGCAGACAGCTCTCTGTCCAAACAGAAGGCTGCGGGAACCGCAGGACATGCCGGATGCGAGGAAGAGAGTGCCTGGAAAGGGGAAACGGAAGGAAGAGAAACCGACACCGGCATTCCGCTGGGTAGCAGCAGCGCCCTGACAAGTATCCTCACGGAGCTGGGAACGAACCGGCACATTCTTTTTGAAACACAAGTCATCTGCCCCTGCGGGAATACGGGCGGACAAGACACATATAGCCTGAAACAAAAGAGAACAAGAGGTACGGATTACCGGAAGCCATGCAGCAGAATGACGAGCTGCACCGCCCCGGCAATCCGTACCTCTGTCTTTATCCACGAACTTAACCCAAGAAAGATATGACCCTACAGAAGTTGAAGGAACAAGTGCTGCGCGGCAGCCACATCAGTAAGGAAGAAGCCGAATGGCTGGCTGTGCAACCCGACAAGGAAGCGCTATACGAAGCTACCCACGAGATAACCCGGGGCCTGGCCTCGGAGGAGTTTGACATGTGCTCCATCATTAATGCCAAGTCCGGACGATGCCCGGAAAACTGCAAGTGGTGTGCACAGTCGTCGCACTACAAAACCCAGGCAGACGTGTACGACCTGGTGGACAAAGAAGAATGCCTGCGGCATGCCCGGCATAATGAAGCCCAGGGCGTGGCACGTTTCTCGCTGGTGACCAGTGGACGGAAGCCCTCCTCCAGAAACATGGAGAAACTGTGCGAAGCCGCCCGGCACATGCGCCGGCACTCGTCCATCCAGTTGTGCGCATCACTGGGACTGCTCAACGAAGACGAAATGCGGGCACTGCACGACGCAGGCATCACCCGCTATCACTGCAACCTGGAGACAGCCCCCTCCTACTTTCCCCAACTGTGCAGCACGCACACGCAGGAAGAGAAGCTGCGCACCCTGCAAGCCGCCCGCAACGTAGGCATGGACATCTGCAGCGGCGGCATCATCGGTATGGGCGAGAGCATGGAGCAACGTATCGAATTCGCCTTCACACTGCGCGAGCTGGAAGTACAGTCCATCCCCATCAACCTCCTGAGCCCCATCCCCGGCACACCGCTGGAACGGCAGGCGCCACTCAGCGAGGAGGAAATACTGACCACCATCGCCCTCTTCCGCTTCATCAACCCGACGGCTTTCCTCCGCTTTGCCGGAGGACGCTCGCAACTGAGCAAGGAGGCCGTGAAGCAAGCGCTGCACATCGGCATCAACTCTGCCATCGTGGGCGACCTGCTGACAACGCTCGGCTCGAAAGTGTCGGAAGACAAGGTGCTGATAGAAAATGCCGGATACCGGTTCTGCGGCTCGCAGTTCGACAGAGAGCACCTATGGCACCCCTATACCTCCACCACCAACCCGCTACCGGTGTACAAGGTGAAGCATGCCGAAGGCGCCACCATCACCCTGGAAAGCGGAGAAACACTCGTAGAGGGAATGTCGTCGTGGTGGTGCGCCGTCCACGGGTACAACCACCCTACACTGAACCGGGCGGCAGAGGAACAGCTGGGCAAGATGTCGCATGTGATGTTCGGAGGGCTGACACACGACCCTGCCATTGAACTGGGCCAGTTGCTGCTACCGCTCGTCCCGCCGTCCATGCAGAAGATATTCTATGCCGACTCGGGCTCGGTGGCAGTAGAGGTGGCCTTGAAAATGGCCGTGCAGTACTGGTATGGCAAGGGAAAGGCGAAGAAGAACAATTTTGTGACTATCCGTTCGGGTTATCACGGGGATACATGGAATGCCATGTCTGTCTGCGACCCGGTGACGGGCATGCATTCGCTGTTCGGGGCATCATTGCCGGTGCGCTATTTCGTGCCGCAGCCGCGCTCGCGCTTCCACGGCGAATGGGATGAACGGGATACGGTGGAACTGCGGAAACTGGTAGAGGAGCATCACGAGGAACTGGCAGCGCTTATCCTCGAACCTGTGGTGCAGGGCGCTGGCGGCATGTGGTTCTACCACCCCCAGTACCTGCGCGAAGCGGCACAGATATGCAAGGAACATGGCCTGCTGCTGATATTCGATGAGATAGCCACGGGCTTCGGACGGACGGGAAAACTCTTTGCCTGGGAGCACGCGGGTGTAGAACCGGACATCATGTGCATAGGAAAGGCCATAACGGGCGGATACATGACGTTGTCTGCCGTACTGACGACGAATGAAGTGGCGGATACCATCTCCAACCATACACCGGAGGTGTTTATGCACGGACCCACCTTTATGGGGAATCCACTGGCATGCGCCGTAGCGTGCGCTTCGGTGAAGCTGCTGACCTCGCCCGAATACGACTGGCAAGGCAAGGTGACTCGCATCAGCCGGCAACTGCAAGAAGAGCTTGAACCGGCACGCCGATTACCGCAAGTGACGGATGTACGTGTGCTGGGAGCCATCGGGGTGATTGAGACAAAAGAACCCGTAGACATGGCGTGGATGCAAAAACGCTTCGTTGAGGAGGGAATCTGGGTACGCCCGTTCGGAAGATTGGTATACCTGATGCCTCCGTTCATTATAGAGCCGGAACAGTTGAGGAAGCTGACGGGAGGGTTGATGAAAATTATACAGGAAATGAATTGAGAGGATAAAGGGAAAATTATTATATCAAGAATTTATGAACGTAACTAACTATATGCAGCAAGAGCTGCAAACATTGAAAGAACACAGCAACCTGCGCCGCCTGCCGCAACTGACACACGAGGGACGCACGGTTGTAGCCGATGGCCGGCATATGCTGAACCTTTCGTCCAACGATTACCTGGGCCTGGCTGCCGACCGCCAGCTGAAGGAAGAATTCCTGCAGGCACTGACACCGGACACCTTCCTGCCGACTTCCTCCTCCTCCCGCCTGCTGACGGGGAACTTCGGAATTTACGAAGAGCTGGAGACGGAACTCGCCACACTTTTCGGCACAGAGACAGCACTGGTGCTCAATAGCGGCTATCATGCCAATATGGGGATTCTACCCGCCGTGAGCGATGCACAAACCCTGATACTGGCAGACAAGCTGGTGCATGCCAGCATCATCGACGGCATCCGCCTATCCACCGCACGCTGCATCCGCTTCCGCCACAACGACCTGGTACAACTGGAACGCCTGCTGGAACAACACCATGCAACATTCCGGCAATTGATTATCGTCACAGAAAGCATCTTCAGCATGGACGGTGACCAAGCCGACCTCACGGCATTGGTGCGTTTGAAAAAAAGATACTCCAACGTACTGCTCTATGTGGACGAAGCCCATGCATTCGGCGTAAGGGGACTGCGCGGCCTGGGCTGCGCCGAAGAAACCGGATGTATCCGGGATATAGATTTCCTCGTGGGCACCTTCGGCAAGGCGGCTGCGTCTGCCGGTGCATACATCGCCTGCTGCCGGACGATACGCGAGTATCTCGTCAACCGGATGCGAACCCTCATCTTCACCACGGCATTGCCTCCGACAAGTATTGCCTGGACACTGTTTATCGTACGGAAACTTGCCAGAATGCAGGACCACCGCGAGCATCTGGCAAGAATCAGCCGGACACTGCGCGAAGCATTACAAGCCAAGGGGTACGGATGCCCCAGCGCAAGCCATATCGTCCCACTGATTATCGGCCCCAGTGCCGACACCGTGCTGTGCGCAGAGTTGCTGCAGAGGCATGGCTTTTATGCACTGCCGGTACGCCCGCCCACGGTGCCCGAAGGGACATCACGTATCCGCTTCTCGCTGACAGCGGACATTACAGAACAAGAGATAGAAGAAATAATTAAATATATATAGTATAAGAAAATTCATCACATATATTATTATGAAACAAGTTTACATCATCAAAAAAAATAATCCCAAGCTGCTACTGTTCTTCGCAGGATGGGCAGCCGACGAAACACCCTTTAAACAATATTGCCCCCAAGGCATGGACTACATGATTTGCTATGACTACCGCACGCTCGATTTCGATACCTCCATCCTGGAGCAATACCGGCAAGTGAACGTAGTGGCATGGTCCATGGGCGTATGGGCAGCTCCCATCGCACTGGCTTCCGTGCCCAAGGAGAAACTGCTGCTTATAGCTTTCAATGGTACCATTACCCCTATCGGTGACACAGATGGAATTCCCGAAAAGACCTTCCGAGACACCTTGAGCGGACTGACTCCCGCCTCGCTCCAGAAGTTCATGCGCCGCATGTGCAAAGACAGCAATGCCTACAAAGCCTTCCTTGCCATCACTCCCCGCCGGGACTTCAACGAAATTAAGGAAGAGCTGGAACTCATTGAGAAAAAATACACCCAAATGAGAGGGATAACCATCGATGAAAACGGCAATTATATCTACTCCAATGATGACGAGATGGATGCCTATGTAAACGATAAATACCAATACATCGATTATGACTACGCTTTCATAGGCGTCAACGACCGCATCTTCCCTTTAGAAAATATGAAACTAAATTTCGATTACATGTTCGATGACGACAAACTGATTGTTGCAGACTGCGCCCACTATGACGAACCAATGTTCCGCTTCTTGCTGCAAGACATGTGGTCGATGCCCATTGACGATTTTCTAAGCCATCTGAGAGAACTGGATACATAACAAAAGGATTGAAAAAAATGACAGATACCCCTACACACCCCATAGACAAAGAACTTGTAGCAAAACGCTTCTCCTACTCGCGAAGCACCTACGACCGCGAAGCCAGCGTGCAACGGCAAGTAGCCGAAAAAATGATGCGCCTACTGACCGATGCCCTGCTTTCCGCAGGCATACCCCGTCCGCAACTTCCTACACACTTCCGCCACATCGTAGAGCTTGGTTGCGGAACGGGCAGCTACTCGCGCATGTTGCTGAACACCTTGCAACCGGAAACGCTGTTGCTGAACGACCTCTGCCGGGATATGGAGGAATGCGTCAGGGAGCTATGCACTACGCGCACTCCCCGCGTCAGCTTCTTGCCGGGTGATGCCGAAGCTCTCGACTTCCCCAGAGAAACCGACCTGATAACCTCGTGCTCCACCCTGCAATGGTTCAACGACCCAGGTGCTTTCCTCACCCGCTGCCACCAAGCACTGGTGGCAGACGGCCTGCTTGCCTTCAGCACCTTCGGCACCACAAACATGCACGAAATACGCCAACTGACGGGGCATGGGCTGGACTATCTCTCCGTTGAGGAGCTGCAAGCCCTGCTGTCTCCCCACTTCGATATTCTCCATGCCGAGGAAGAGGTAGTAACCCTGCCCTTCCCCACCCCTCAGGCAGTGCTGAAGCATCTGAAGCAAACCGGAGTGACGGGAACGGAAAAAAGGATATGGACGCGCAGCCGCCTGCAATCCTTCTGCAAAGAATACACAACCCGGTTCAGTGATGCCGCAGGCAACGTAAACCTGACCTATCACCCCATTTATATCATCGCACGAAAAAAAACAAAATAATGGAAACAAAAAACATCTACTTCATCAGCGGCATTGATACAGATGCCGGAAAAAGCTATTGCACCGCCTGGTATGCCCGTGAGCTTATACAACGCGGCCTGCGCGTCATCACCCAAAAGTTCATCCAGACCGGCAACACCGGCCATTCCGAGGACATCGACCTGCACCGCCGCCTCACCGGAACTGGCTACCTGCCGGAAGACAAAGAGGGGCTGACCATGCCCGAGATATTCTCCTACCCCTGCTCCCCCCACCTCGCCGCCCGCATAGACAAGCGCCCGATAGACTTCGAAAAAATAGAGCGTGCCACCAGGGAACTTTCCCACCGCTATGATACCGTGCTCGTAGAAGGCGCCGGCGGTCTGATGGTTCCCCTCACCGAAGATTTCCTGACGATAGACTACATTGCGGAGAAGCAGTACCCGCTTATCTTCGTCACCTCCGGAAAGCTGGGCAGCATCAACCACACCCTGCTAAGCCTGGAAGCCATCAAGAACCGGGGCATCGCGCTCGATACGGTACTCTACAACCTCTATCCCACGGTGGAGGACAAGACTATCCAGGAAGATACGATGAAATACATCAAGCAGTATTTGTCCAAGCACTTTCCCGGAACAAAGTTTGAGGTAGTGCCGGAAATTGTGTAAATTTGCAGCACATAAACGTCCTACTGCACATGGAAGCATTTACATTAGATTCAACTGAAATTATCGTACTCGCTGCAGCGGGTGGTCTGTTCCTTATTCAAATTATCTACTACCTCTGTCTCTACAACCGTATTCATGCGCGCAGCCGTGCCGTGAAGCAGGGAGACACGCACTTCACCCAGGAACTGCCCCCCATATCCGTCATCATCTGCGCCCGCGAGGAATCCGAGAATCTGCGCCGCAACCTGGGCGCCGTGCTGGAGCAGGACTATCCCCAATTTGAAGTCATCGTCATTAACGACGGCAACACCGATGAGAGCGAGGATTACCTGACCATCCTCGAGGAGAAATATCCCCATCTCTATCACAGCTTCGTGCCCGATTCCTCCCGCTACATCAGCCGCAAGAAGCTGGCCGTAACGCTTGGAATCAAGGCCAGCAAATATGAATGGCTGGTGTTTACCAATGCCAACTGCATGCCCCAAAGCAACCAATGGCTGCGACTGATGGCACGCAACTTCACATCACGTACCCAAGTGGTGCTGGGATACAGCGGCTACGAACGCGGCAAAGGCTGGCTGCACAAACGGGCGGCATTCGACAATCTGTTCACTTCCATGCGCTATCTGGGATTTGCCCTGGCAGACAGCCCCTACATGGGTATCGGGCGTAACCTGGCCTACCGGAAGGAACTCTTCTACCAACAGAAAGGATTCTCCGCACACCTCAACCTGCAACGGGGAGACGACGATTTGTTCATCAACCACGTGGCTACCCCGGAGAACACGCGGGTGGAAACGGATGCCAATGCCATTGTGCGCATGCAGCCGCTTCTGCGTGCCAAGGACTGGAAAGAAGAGAAAATAGGCTACGCCTCCACAGCACGGCTGTATCATGGAATGCAACGCTGGCTGGCCGGTTTTGAGACCTTGACCCGCCTGGCATTCCACGCATCCTGGATAGCCGCGATGGTCATCGGCATTCTGCACTTCCACTGGCTGGCAGCAGGCGTCGCTTTCCTTTTGTTCCTGCTCCGTTTCACCATGCAGGCCGTCATCGTGAACAAGACCGCCCGTGACCTGGAAGAACAGCGCAGATATTACTTCACACTACCGGCTTTCGACCTATTGCAGCCGATACAGTCTTTGCGTTGGAAATGGTACTGTCTGTTCCGCAAGAAAAGCGGTTTTCTGAGAAAGTGACTCTCTTATTCGTAACGGATGGAAGTTGCCGGATGGATGCGTGTAATCAAGAATGAAGGGGCCAGCAACATCAGGACCGAAGCCAGCAATGTGCCGGCATTCAGCAGCAGGAACAGCCAGATATTGAAAGATACCGGAACAGTAGCCATGTAATAGGTTTCAGGGTCGAGCTTGAACAAGCCAAACCAGCGCTGCACGAAATAGAATGCAAGGCCGATTATGTTCCCCCAAAGCATGCCTTTCCCGATGAGGAAGACCGAAAACCAAAGGAAGACTTTACGGATGGTAAAGTTATTGGCTCCCAAAGACTTCAGCACACCTATCATGGAGGTACGCTCTATGATGATAATCAGCAGGCCGGATACCATGGTGAACCCCGCCACTCCAATCATCAGAATGAGAATGACCCAGATGTTGACATCCAAGATGCCCAGCCAGGCAAAGATTTGGGGATTGAGCTGCTCTACATTGCGGACGCAATACTCAGCACCATAGCGGTCGGGATTCTCGTCCGTATCGACAGCTATCTCATAGGTGGTTTCTTCCAGCTTGTCATAATCGCGTATTTCCAGCTCCACACCGCTCACCTGGTCCGGCTCCCAGTTGTTCAGGCGATTCACCAGGTAGAGGTCGGTAAGCAGGAATAGGTTGTCGTATTCGGAGAAGTTGGTTTGGTAGATACCTACAATCTTCAGGCGGCGAGCACGCACATCGTCCTGGATGAAGTAGGTGTCTATCTTGTCACCAAGTTTCAATTGCAGCTTGTTGGCAAGAGACTTTGAGATGACTACGCGGTTGGACGAAGCGGAATCGCTGAATTGCGGAAACTCCCCCTCCAGCAGATGGCGGTGGAAAAAGGTGCTGTCATACTCCTGCCCCACACCTTTCAGCACCATTCCCTGAAAGGCATCGGCGGTCTTTATCATCCCCGGCTTGGTGGAGTAGCGTTGTACATGCTTCACTTCGGGATAATCGGAAAGCGCAGCCATCATGCTGTCGCCCACCACCACCGGGCGCGTCTCATAAGAGCGTGCAGCATCCAGGTTGCCTATCTGGATATGGGCACCGAAACCCACGATTTTATCCCTTACCTCGCTCTTG
>OFFU01001901.1_pt1 | contig 12511 bp, 7 predicted proteins | sample 1521451 | NCBI WGS metagenome assembly OFFU01 (sample SAMEA3504106, study PRJEB24116) | mouse gut metagenome | biome: mouse gut; feature: mouse-associated habitat; material: faeces | place: Denmark | collected 2011 | reverse complement strand
ACGGAGGTTTTATTATGGCAAAGATTATTAAAAGAGTTGGGATAGTATTTTTTGTACTAGTAATTTCCTTTCTACTTTTAGTCACTTGTTGTGAGGTATGCAACTATGACAGCAATATCACAAATAGCGATAATAATTTAATAAACTATAACAAAATAAATACGGTCGAACAAAATAAAATAAGTCCAATAGTGTATGAAATATTGCTAGATGGCAAAACTTGCACCGAGCAGTCTATAAAGTGGGGACTTGCAATAGAAAAATCGTTAGCTAATGGTGGGAATCAACATATATTGGTAACAATGTATGAGGATTGGATTGCTCCTGCCAGCGGCATTTTAGGCGATGTTGAAAATGCTTTTGATAGGGGAAGACTTTATGTAAGACCTAATACTTACATAACTATTGATTTGAATGGCCATAGATTGGATAGAAACTTGACTAATCCAACAGAAAATGGACAAGTAATTGTAGTAAAGTCAGCAACATTAATTATCAAAGATAGTTGCTATGATACTTATACCATTCAAAATGCCTATAAGACTAATCCAAATGTAGATTTGACAAGCTATTGCCAAGGTAAAATAACCGGAGGAAACAACATTTATACGGGAGGAGCTATCCATTTAACAGACTCAAATTTAATAATTGAAAGTGGAGTAATAACTAACAATAAATCACAAGATAGCGGTGGTGGTGTTCAAGCTGTAAATTCAACAATTACTATGAACAATGGTTTAATTGCAAATAACTCATCAATTATTGGCGGAGGAGCAATCAATTTAATAAGTGAATCCACATTAAATTTTTATGGTGGAATTTTGCATAATAATACAACTGCTGATGGCGGTGGAATTGCTGCTTATTCGGATACAGGCAAATCTGTAGCAAATATTTTTGGCGGAGTTATTGCTAAAAATTCAGTTAGTGACGACGGAGGAGGAATATTAGTCGCAGAAGGTGGTTATTTGAATATGACGGGTGGTATAATAGAATATAATCAAGCAGTCAGCATTGATGAGACAGATTATGATCCTTGCGGTGGAGCTGTTTGTTCTTATGGCTTAAGCGTAGTAAATATTACAGGTGGCGAATTTAAAAATAATATTTCCGATTGTTGCGGTGGTGCTATGTACTTAGGGTCGACCATTTCGACATATTTATCAAATTGCTTAATTACAGGTAATGTTAATAATGGAAACAAGGATATGGTGAATTATGGCGGTGGTGTATCTATAAGAGAGAATACATGTACTATAGGACCGGGCACTAAAATTTACAATAATACAGATAGGGGGAACATAAGTAACCTTAATTTACATAGATTGTTCAAAATAAAAATTAGCGAAAAATTAATTCAAGATGATTCTATAGCATATATGGGTATAAATGTGGTTACTGATAGGACTACCGATACTAGCCTTACAAGTGGATATACAAGCAGCGGGAACACTGCGGCGCCTAGCAGATTTTTCTTTTCTGATGTAAGTGGTAAGGATGTTCAATTAAATAGTAATGGAGAAATGGAATTAAAAAGTACAGGTGCATCTTCACTGTTTACTATTTGGTGGAGAGCTGATGAAATTAGTAATTATACAACCGGAACATATTTGTCTGTCCCATATACAGGCAATGCATATTGTGTAAGGGGAAATGATACTTTTATTACGTGTAGTAATGGTGCAAGCGGTACTCGTGTTTATGTGTCCGAACCGGGTAGGTATGTTTTCCATTCAAACGATATTAATGCAAAAAATCCTTATTTTGAACTTATAATCGAAAATCCAAAAAATCAAATTAAAAAGCCAACAATAAAAAAATATGAGTTTGTTTATAACAATGGCGTACAAGTAAATTTTGAGCCTGACGGATTCGATAGCAATACAATGAATATTTCATATAATCGAGGAGCTAGTGTTGGTAAGTACACAGCAAAAGTGCAGCTTAAAGATAATTGGAACAATGTATGGGCAGGAAGTTTATCGACGGAAGATATTTTAATAGAATATGAAATAATTCATCCGGGAATAGTGCTGGTTGACAATAGTAAGTTTGATTATTTATATTTAGAAAACGGCTATAAGAAAAAGTATAAGCAAACAAGCATTATACACAGGGTAAACGATAGTGATAAAACTATGACTGTAAATGGTAATGTTTATGTCATTGGGAATATAAAGATTGGAACAACATTAAATGAATTAATAAATAATATTAGAAATAGCAGTAAATTAATAAAAATTTATGATTCTAATGGCATAATGCAATTTGACGGAATTGAAAGCAATGGTGTTATAATGGATAGCACTGCAAATAAGTGGATAGCAACAGGTTTTAAAGTGGAACTTTACGAAAGTAGCGAGGATACAACCGTGCTTGACACAATCTACCTATCCGTATTAGGAGACATAAACGGGGACAGCAGGATAACAGCAAGTGACGTATCATACCTAAGACAGGTGGCAAATGATAGTACAATACTTGAAAGTATGCCAATAGAAAAGAGACTAGCAGGTATGATAAACAACAAAGGCGGAATAACCGAAGTAGATAGTGAGATATTGAGGAACTATATCGATAAACAAATTGATATAAATAAATTCTTGGAAAGCGAAACAGCAAGTACAAATACAGGCTACACCTACTTAACTTTGGATAGGGATAATATGTTACGCAAAGCAAGTGAAACAAAGACCAATGTAATAGGAAATATATCATTAAATACAAGTGTAGAGACATTGAAAACTAAGCTAGCAGAGATGGGAATAAACAAATCCGTAATAACAATCTACAACAGGAAAGGCGAGGCAGTAAGTGACAATAGTGCAATAGTAGGAACAGGTTGGAGGATAGAGATAGGAGGAGAGGTAACATATCTATCGGTACTAGGCGACTTAACAGGAGACGGAAGAATAACTGCAGCAGATATATCTTACTTAAGGGCATTAGTAGTAAACGATACAACAAATGTACAAGACTGCATATTGCTATCTGCAATGATACTAAACAAAGGTGGAATAACTACAGCAGATAGTGAGGTATTAAAACAAGTAATAAATGGTAGGGTAGAAATTTAAAGTACTTTTATAAAATTTATGTGTAGCATTTTATAAAAAACAATTAATAGGACAATCTTTAAACAAAAAACGTGTCGAAAATCGGCACGTTTTTTGATTAGGTTATTTGTTTTAAAGATTTTTATACATTTCCGCAAGTTGCAAATATTTGTTATAGCGATAATTTGCATATTCTTTGTTTTTCTCAAGCAATCTTTCAAAATTTTCGGGATTTGTCCTCTTTAAGCTTGCAAACCTGTTTTCGCTTTTCAAAAATTCCACATAATCGCTTTTAGGGGCTTTGGAGTCAAGCATAAATTTATTATTTTGTGCATTTGGTGCAAAGCGGAACAAATTCCAATACCCACACTCTACGGCAAGTTTTTCTTCAAGCATGCAGTTGCTCATATTTATACCGTGGTTAATGCAAGGGGAGTATGCAATAATCAAGGACACTCCGTTATACTCTTCCGCTTCGTTAAAAGCTTTTAAGCATTGATTCATATCCGCACCCATAGCTACACTTGCAACATAAACATTGTCATAGTTGATTGCCATAAGCCCTAAATCTTTTTTAGCGGTCTTTTTGCCCTCTTGTGCAAACTTTGCAACCGCCCCGATTTGTGTAGCTTTGCTAGCTTGCCCGCCTGTATTGGAGTATACCTCCGAGTCCAAAACAAGTATATTTACATCTTCTCCGCTTGCCAAAATATGGTCAAGTCCACCGTAGCCGATATCGTAAGCCCAACCATCGCCTCCAATTATCCAAATTGATTTTTTGGTTATTGCATCCTTATCTTTTGCCATTTGCAAAAGCAAACTTTTATTTTCCTCGCTGCAACACTCATCCGCCATTTTTTGTATGTTGTCATATAGTATTTTGCTGTGCTCTTCTGTTAGCTTTTTATCGTCAAATGTATTTAGCCAATTTGTCAAATATTCGTTTTCATAGCGATTTTCAATAAGTTTTTTTGCAATCTTTTTAAGCTTTTTACGTCTTAAATTTGCGCCTAAGCTTATGCCGTAACCAAACTCGGCGTTATCCTCAAATAAGCTGTTTGCCCAAGCTGGACCTTTGCCGTCATTTGTTTTTGCAAATGGGCAAGTAGGTGCCGAGCCACCGTATATCGATGAACAACCCGTAGCATTTGCAATTATCATTTTGTCGCCGAAAAGGGAAGTTGCAAGTTTGACGTAAGGTGTTTCGCCACAACCCGAGCATGCACCCGAAAATTCAAATAGTTGCCTTGCAAAGCCAACTCCTTTGACCTGCTTTTTATTGATTACCTCTTTTGAGTTTTCGTGATTTTTGGCAAATTCCCAATTATCTTTTTGCAATACTTTCTCCGACTCCAACGGCTTATATTCCAAAGCTTTTTTTGGTGCAGGGCAAGTGTTTATGCAGCTCCCGCACCCCGTGCAGTCACGAGGGCTGATTTGCAGTCTGAAATATTGCCCCTTTGGCTGTATTGCGTCAATCGTCTCAAAAGCGTCGGGGATATTTTGCTTATCCTCAAGCAAAATAGGTCTTATGCAAGCGTGAGGGCATACAAAAGCACATTGATTGCATTGTATGCAATTTTCCTTAATCCACGACGATACTTTGTCTGAAATACCACGTTTTTCAAATTGTGTAGTGGCAGTCGGCACATTTCCGTCGGGTGAGAAAGCACTTACTTTTAAGCTATCTCCTTTGCCTTTAAGGACAGGCACTGAAAAAGCATCAAAATAAGCATTTCCGCTACTTACTACTTTGTTTTCGCAGTTAATATCTTCCCATTCACTAGGGATGTCTACCTTTTCCAAAAAGTCGGTAGCTTTTGTTATTGCATCGACATTCATTTGCACCACTTTTTCGCCTTTTAATGCAAAAGTCTTTGTAGTGTAATCAACCATATATTTATAAGCGTTTTCATATTCTATAATGCTTGAAAGCTTAAAAAAGCAAGCTTGCATAATTGTATTTATCCTGCCACCCAAACCAAGTTCTTTGGCAAGTTTATTTGCATCGATAATATAAAAATCGATTTTGTTTTGTGCTAAATATTGTTTAATTTCACAAGGCAAAGCCTCAGATAGTTTTTCTTTGTCAAAACTTGTGTTAAGCAAAAATTTTCCGCCTTTTTTAAGGCTTTGCACCATATCGTAAACGCCTAAAAAACTTGAATTGTGACAAGCTACAAAGTCAGCTTTTTCAATCAAATAACAGCTTTTGATAGGGCTATCGCCAAACCTCAAATGCGAAGTAGTAAGTCCGCCGGATTTTTTGCTGTCATAAGCAAAATATGCCTGTGCAAATTTATCCGTATTGTCGCCTATTATTTTGATACTGTTTTTATTTGCACCAACTGTACCATCCGAGCCTAAACCGTAAAACTTACAGCTTATGCAATCTTTAGGGGTGGTGTCTATATAGTCGCTTATTGTTAGAGAAGAGTTTGTCACATCATCATCGATGCCTACGGTAAAAAAGTTTTTGCCACTCTCACTCATATTGTCATATACGGCTTTAACCATTGACGGAGTAAATTCCTTAGAACTTATCCCGTATCTTCCGCCAAATACTTTTATGCCTGATTTTCCCGCAAGTTGCAGTGAGGAAATCACATCTTGATATAATGGCTCGCCAACTCCGCTGAACTCTTTTGTTCTGTCAAGCACAGTAATATATTTGCAGCAATCGGGTATTATAGATATAAACTCCTTATGTGGGAACGGACGATAAAGTCTTATTTTTATTAGCCCTACATTTTCGCCAATGTTGTTCAAATAGTCTATTGTCTCAAGCACTGTTTCGCCGCCGCTACACATAATAACCACGATTTTTGTAGGTTTTTTTGACCCGAAATAGTCTGCTAAATTATATTTTCTGCCTGTTATCGAGTATAATTTGTCCATACATTCGCTTACTATAGCAGGCAGTTTATCATAAAAAATATTACGGGCTTCCAAATTTTGAAAATAGCAATCGGGGTTTTGCGTGGTGCCTTTCGCAGTAGGATTGTTTGGGGACAATGCCTTGTCGCGAAAATGTTGTACACTATCCAGATTGATTATTTTATCCAAGTCGCAGTATTCGATATTGTGTATTTTTTGTATTTCGTGAGATGTTCGAAAACCGTCGAAAAAATGAACAAACGGTAATCCCGACTCGAGGGTTGCAAGGTGTGCCACCACTGCCAAATCCATACATTCCTGAACATTAGAGGAGGCAAGCATAGCAAAGCCCGTTTGTCTAACCGCATAAATGTCAGAGTGGTCGCCGAATATACTTAACGCGTGTGTTGCAATCGTTCTCGCCGTAACATGCATAACGCAAGGCAACATTTCTCCCGCAATTTTGTACATGTTTGGTATCATAAGCAGCAAACCTTGAGATGCAGTAAATGTTGTTGTAAGCGTACCTGCGGACAAACTGCCGTGCATAGCACCGCTTGCCCCTCCCTCCGATTGAAGTTCGGATATGTCAAGTGTGCTCCCCAAAAAATTCTTTACACCTTTTGCACGCATTACTTCGCAAGTTTCTGCCATTGGTGAGGATGGCGTAATTGGATAAACAGTCGCAAGTTCGCTCATATAATATGCAATTTTGGCACACGCCTCATTTCCGTCTACTGTAATCATTTTGCTCATATCAATCTCCTGAATTTTTATTTTAAATGAAAGTATGTATTTATTATAACTATTAATTATTGTAATTTTATTGGTAGTTTTATATTTCTTTTAAATTATTGTCTATACAATCAAATATATTCCGCAAAATGATAGTATTTGCCCAAATAAAATTAAAATTGGGTATTGATTTTTTAATAGATATGGTTTATAATAAAAAATAATGAAACATTTGTTTGAATTTATGTGTAATTGATAGGGGAACAAATTAAAGTTAATTGATAGAATAATGCTTAACAAAATAACTTTTAAATACACTAAAATAAATGTCTAAGGAGAAAGTATGAGAGGAAGCGGTGTTTTGCTAAACATCAGCTCATTGCCAAGCGAGTTCGGTATTGGCGGTTTTGGTAATGAGACTGTTAAATTTGCGGAGTTCTTAAAACTTGGCGATTGTAAATGGTGGCAAGTTTTACCTATGACTACTATCGGTTTGGGAGAATCGCCTTATTCGGGTGTTTCCGCATTTGCAGGTAATTATTTGTACATTGACCCGATAATGTTAAGGGATAGCGGGTATTTGACGTATGAGGAGTGCGATAGCTTAAAATATTACGGCTCGCCTTATGTTGTTGATTACGAGTTTTGTTATGGTCAAAAACGCAAAGCAGTACAAATGGCGTATCAACATATTTTGCAATCAAACACAGATGTTTTGTATACATATACCAATGAAGAGCGCGATTGGCTTATGGATTATGCTATTTTTATGGCACTTAAAGATTATCATAACGGCAAGCCATGGTTTGAGTGGGAGGATAAGTATAAAAAGCGTGACCACAGTGCACTAGGCGAATTTATGAAAGAACACTCCCAAGAGGTTGACTATTATATTTGTGAGCAATACCTTTTTGCCGAGCAATGGAAAACACGTAAAAAACAAATTAACGATTTGGGTATTGGAATTATCGGGGATATGCCGATTTATGTGTCTTACGATAGCGTGGACGTTTGGGCCAACCCTAATTACTTTGATTTGGACAGTGATTTTAAACCAAATAAAGTTGCGGGAGTGCCACCTGATTATTTTTGTGCGGAAGGACAGCTTTGGGGCAATCCTTTGTACAACTATGACGAAATGAAAAAAGACAACTACTTTTGGTTTTGCAGCAGGATTGAAAGAATGTTTAAGCTGTATGACAAATTGAGGATAGACCACTTTAGAGCGTTTGACAGGTATTGGGCAGTCGAATATGGTGCTCCTAATGCAATAAATGGCAAATGGTGTAAGGGTATCGGTAGGGAGTTGTTTGCTATTATAAGGCATAAGTTCCCTAAAGCGGATATAATTGCTGAAGATTTGGGTATCATTGATGACGGAGTAAACGAACTTAGGGAAAGGACGGGTTTCCCTGGTATGAGGGTTTTGCAATTTGCTTTTGACAGCGAAGTAAGCCCACACATGCCGCATAACTACGAGAGAAATTGCATAGCCTATACAGGTACGCACGATAATACTACAATTTACGGTTGGCTTGCAAGCCTTGGTGAGGATGCAAGGGCAAAGCTTTATGATTATTTGGGTTTGCATTGTGAACTTGAGGGGGGCGAAAACAGTAGACTAGTATGGGCGTGTATACGTACTATGTTGCTTAGCGTTGCGGATATTGTGATAATACCTTTCCAAGACTTAGCTGGTTGGGGCGAGGATACACGTATGAATATCCCTGGCAAAGCTAGCGGAAATTGGCGTCCAAGGGTTACTTACGAGGCGATTGACAGAATCCGTATTGACCGTTTGAGACGATATAACTACTTAAGTAACCGAAATTAAGCGATAAAACAGCATAATAACTTTATAATTTGTTATTTAAACTTGATTTTGTTAAAAATTGTTGCTATAATTGATTTATGATTATTTTTACATACAGGAACTACAACGGAAACAGCAAACCACTTGCCGAAAAGTGTTTAAAGTATCTTTTGGGCAGGGATGTTTATATTTCTTATTACGGGGACGGGAAACCGTATGTTGTGGACGAAAACTTGTTTATTTCCATTTCGCATACATACAAAGATATAGTTATTGCCATATCCGAAAGCGAAGTAGGTGTGGATATCGAGTATAAAAAGTCCCGTCATTATGAGTCTATAGCAAATAATATGCTAAAAAAAGATGCTTTAAATATTGACGAGTTTTATAAGGAATGGACAAAGCACGAAGCTCAGTTTAAGCATGGCGGAGAGGACGGAGAGTTTGCGTATTTTGATATTTTTGCGGATACACAAACGACTGTATACAGCAAGGATACACATTACGAATTTATAGCAATGGAAACATTTATTGAATAATTTGGAGGTTATTTATGATTATAGATGTAGTAAAAAATATTTTGGTAAATCAAATGGATGTGGACGAGAGCAAAATAACAATGGAAACACGTTTAAATGAAGACTTAAAGTTTGACTCTATCGATAAAGCAGAACTTATAACTTCATTGGAAGACGAGTTTGACGTTATGGTTGACTACGAGCAAGTGTTGCACGTAAACACCATTCAAGAGATTGTGGACGAAATAAAAAAATATATTAAAGAGGATTAATATAGTAATTTTATTGCATAAAGGCGACTATGTATTAGCATAGCCGCCTTTTATAATCTTGTAGGAACATCAATATAAATTGTTTGTTTGACACTAGTGTTTTTAAATGATATACTAATTGCAAGATATTATTTTTCTAAAAATTTTTACAACAATTTTTTTATATTATCTATCTAATTTTATTTTTTACGGAGAAAGTATGAGTCGCCATGAATCGTATTGAGTTTAATTATCATTTAAAAAAGTTGAATAAGAGCAATGATTCATTGGAGGCAATATACAATTTTTACTACAGCAGAATAATAAGTTTTATCACACATAAATATGATGGCGGAGCTATAATCGCACATGATGTAGCTCAAGAATTTTTTCATTATTTAATACGCATGCAAAATAAACCGTATGTAACATATCCTACGGCATGGATATATAAATGTTGCGACCATATCGCACTTAAGCTTTTGAAAGTCGAACGTAAGTTCAGCGAAATAGACGAAAGCTTTGTGGCAGATACTCCAAATCTTGAAGAATCTATGTATGGCGAATTGGACGTTTACATAAGTCAATTAGACGAATTAACTCAAAAAATTATCAAAATGTTGTACATAGATAATTACAGTGCTTTGGAAATTTCGGAGATATTAAATGTAAAATACGGCACGGTTAGACAAAAACATGCTAGAGCTATAAAAAAGATTAAAAATTTGTATATCGATGTAACAAAAAGCAAAATTTAGCTCCCTTATAAGTAGAGAGGTAAAAAATGATAAATAAAAAATCGAAATTAATAAAACTGAGTTTTATTATTGTAGCAATCATTGTAGCATTAACAAGTATTTATTTATTTTTAACTAATATTCCTGTTGCCTATGCAATGGAGTTGGATGGTAACGAGTACGACCAAGTTTTTTTGAAAAACATAGACGGTCTTGCAAAAGATAATTACGGTACAGATATAGATTTAGTTGCGGAAAAAGAATTAATGTATGATTTAAACTTAAATAAATTGGGTTACATATACGATTTTACTGTAAATAACGAGCATGGTTATGCTATAGTTATCAACTACACAGGGGAATTTGAAATGGCAGAAGTATTTTTTGATGCCGTTAACCCGTATACAATAAGCGGACAAGCTATTAGAGTTTATGTGACAAACATGACATACTTATATTATGATAATCAAAATTATTATTTAGCAAAAAATGATATGCTTATTGATAGCGAAAGCTTGAAAGAATTAAAGGAAATGGCATTGTATGGCGGTTATGACGACTTTACTTATGAAAACGAAACCATAAGCTTTACATCTAAATCCGAAGATGCTAAAGATTTAGCTAAAAGGCATCCGTATCTTACAGGTTTAGAAAACCTTTCAAATGAATGTGTGGCGGTAGCAGGTGCTAATTTAATACAATATTGGGATAGATTTTGTCCTGACCTAATACCTAATTATACTCCGGGAAGCGAACTAATGGGGCATTACATTTACAGAGGCGAAAGTGAGGAGACTAATAAATTGATAAGTGACTTATATTATGATATGGGTACCAATAGTAATTTGGCAGGTACTTCAATAGCTCAATTTAAAAGCGGGTTTGAAAAATATATAAAAAGAAACGGTAGCTACATACTGACTTACAGTTATTGTATTTCTTCCGGTAAATTAGATTATAATCTTGTAAAAAGTTATATTGATAATGGGGAGCCGATTGTGTTGTTTTTGTCTGGATTTAATATTATAACATTAACTAACGGAGATAATAGTAATAGTATTCGTTATACATTGAGTAAGTATAACCATGCTATGACTGCTTTTGGATATAAAGATATCACATATACGCTTACAAATGGTGCGCAAAGGAATGATAAATATTTGGCCATAGCATCGGGAATGATTGAGGCGCCAAAAGGTTACTTTAATATTTCATATAAAACAAATATTGACGAGGCTTTGGCAATAAAAATAAATTGAGGGGCAAAAAATGAAGAGGTATAAGAAACTTCAGCACATTGTTAATGAATCATTAGCAAAAAATCGCGACGAACAGTTGCTAAAATCTTTGAAAATTCAAAATGAACATTTAATTAATGCAAAGAGAAAAAGCACAAAAAGACCATTTAAATTGGCAATGGTTAGTTCCTGCGTAGCTGTAGTTTTGGTAGTTGCTATTATTGGAGGACTTTTCTTATTCAAACAAGATAGTGGTAGCACAGACCAATATTTTATTGATAATGAAATAAGAATAGAGTCAACTGTGTCCGAGCTAAATACTTATACCGATTTTATTGACTTAAGTAGCAGTATTGATTGGAGAGTAACAAAATATCTTGATACCAAATATAACCATGTGCTTTACTTTATTGTTATTGGAGAAAATTTTGCAACATTTGAAGCTTATCATTTTACCGTAGTTGTAAATAAAAATTATAAAAAAGCAGATATGAATTTGTATTATAATCAAGAGCAAAGTATATCAAATCAAACATTATTATATTATGAAGAGGTTGAAGTTGATGACGATATGATATATACATTTAAATCACGAGGAAAGATAGTTACTGAAAAAGAAACAGTATTTATGAACTATGAAAGCGTAGGATTTAACGAAACTAGTAATTTTATACCTTCGATATCTAATTTGTTAATATTTTCATAATATAAATATCTAATTTAGTTATGGCAAAAAATAATTATCATTTTACACAAAATTTACAAAATATTTTTTATCAAGTGTAACAAAACAGACATTTTTCGCACCCTATAAAGTGATGGGACAACAGTTTAAGCAACTATGTTTTTAAAAAGGCTTATTTTGCAAATGCAGTTGTGCTATAATAAAGCAAATGGGTAAAATATTACATAAGATGCAAAAAAAATGTCGAAAAAAAATAACAAAAGCAAAATAAGACTGAGTAAAAAACTAAACAAAAATAAATTAAATCAACTAAAGTAAAAATAGGGTAAGATATATACAGCCGACATAATCTGACAAATAGAAAATAAATGACTTAATTAGGCAGAATCAAGATTATGCAAATAAAGTAGAAATACGGTTAATCAATAGCGAAAAATGTTGAAAAGCAAAGGAATATCGTTAGAATAACAGCACAAAATATCGAACAATATACAAAGAATTTCGTATTTGTCGAATTGTGTATGAGTATATTTAAATGCAATTATTATATTGTCGAGATTACTTGATTTATCAAATTATTTGTTGTAATATATAGCTATTA
>OFFU01001899.1_pt1 | contig 12538 bp, 10 predicted proteins | sample 1521451 | NCBI WGS metagenome assembly OFFU01 (sample SAMEA3504106, study PRJEB24116) | mouse gut metagenome | biome: mouse gut; feature: mouse-associated habitat; material: faeces | place: Denmark | collected 2011 | reverse complement strand
ATGGCAGCCCGCACGATGGAGAAAAAATCCGACCGTATTACGACCGTGATGATGGCTCCGTTTATGAGCTGCGGCGCGCGTCTTCCGGTTTACGTGCTGTTTGCGACGACTTTCTGGCCGCTCGGAGGACAGAACCTGGTCTTCTCTCTATACCTGATCGGTATTTTGGTTGCGATTCTTACCGGTTTTATCCTGAAGAGAACCGCGCTGAGAGACGAGGCGGGTGCTTTCGTGATGGAAATTCCTCCGTACCACATGCCGACCCTTAAGAATCTGGGCCTTCGCACTTGGGACCGCTTAAAGAGCTTTATCGTGAAAGCCGGTCAGTTGATCGTCATCATCGTTGCAGTATTGGCCTTCTTGAACTCTTTGGGCACGGACGGCAGCTTCGGCAACGAAGACACCGATAAGTCCGTTCTTTCTCAGATCGGTAAAACCATTGTCCCGGCTTTTCAGCCGATGGGCATCAGCAATGAAAACTGGCCTGCCGCCGTGGGCGTCTTCACCGGTATCCTGGCGAAAGAAGCCGTTGTCGGTACATTGGACAGCCTTTATTCCGGCATGGGCGACCGCATGAGTGCGGCCGACCAGGAAAAGAACGGTGAAGCCAAGCCTGAAGAAGAGGAAGAGCCGTTCAGCCTCTCCAGCGAAGTCATTCGCGCCGTGAAATCGATCGGTGAAAACCTTTCCGAACTCGGAGACTTCTTTGTCGATCCGCTCGGCGTCAATGTTGAAAAAGACCTGACCGACGTCGATGAACAAGCCGCAGAGCAAGAAGTGGGCACCGGTACGTTCCGTGCGATGAAACACCTCTTTGACGGTGACTTAGGCGCCTTCTCTTATCTGCTGATGGTTCTCCTGTACATCCCGTGCTGCGCTTCGATCGGTGCTATGTATCGTGAGGTCGGCGCCCGCTGGACGGCATTTGCAGCTCTCTGGACCATTGCTATGGGCTATGGAGCAGCAACGATTGTTTATCAGATCGGCCGTTTCAATCAGCATCCGGTGTATTCCTCGGTATGCATCGGCGTGTGCCTGGCGGTTATTCTTGCAATCATTATTGGCCTTCGTGTTAAAGGCAAGGATGCGGCTCAGTGACATTAACCGAATTAAAAGAATACGTTCAAGCTCGGCGCATTGTCTCGGAACTGGAAATCGCGATGCATTTCCGGGTCGAGCCCTCGGTCATCGAACCGATGGCGCGCCGCTGGATTGACAAAGGGCTGATGGCCAAAGTCGATATGGACGGAACCAAATGCGGAGGCTGCACTGCCTGCGCGGACGGTATCAAACGTCACTACGAATGGCTCGGTCCTCAATCGGTGACTTTCGTCAAGAAGTCGTAAGACGGTAAGACTTTTTAGAACTCCTCGTGCTTAATGGTTCGAGGAGATTTTTTGCGTCTGAAGTGTCAAGGGGCGCCGCAACTGCCGTATAGTTAGAAAACCTTTCCTATCTGAAATTAAAAATGATCGTCCAAGATCCGCTCAGCAAGTATCCTCGACTCGGTAGGTACGCTCTGTTTTTTTCCATTATTCCGGGATATTTTCATGAATACGCAGCTGAAGAAGTGATTGAGAAGTCGCTTAACAGACAGTCCGTTCATGGGTTTCTTAAGCTTTTGCAGGATAAAAATGTTGCAATTGCTTTTCCTAGTTACTACAAAGGTAAATACGCAATCAAGCCTGAAGTGATTCTTGACTACGCTCAGGTCTATACGCCTTCTTTCATCAAAGAAGCTAAGAGGACGCTTGGAAGTGCGTTCAAAAGAGGAGACCAGGTTCAAAACTTTTAGATTTTCTTTTACAGCTTTCTTCATTCAAGCTTAGCGGTAAGGCAGATTTGAACGGAGTTTTAGACAGCTGTAAAGAGAACGCCTTCCATCCGAGTTCCTGGTTCACAGATGCCGTGAAAGGCTTGATCCTTGTCATGGCCTGCAGGAAAGAGTGGCGTCCGCTGTTCAAAGTGCTGTCCGAAGAAAACAAAGTATTGGCTTGGAATCTTTTCATGGATGCGGCCGCCGACAGGTCTGAGGACTATAGTTTAGAAGGGTCCGAAGAACTCTTTCTCTCTCTCGGGGACACGATTCGAGAGGACGTGATTACGTGGTTTGCAAGTGAATACGATCTATATAGGACAGGTTTTAGTGGTTTTACTTTTGATCAATTGTCTGATGACTATTGGACGAAGGATTTACTAAAGGGGATTTTTCAGGCTTCTCATGGAAACTTTAAAGAAGGCCAAAAAGGCGTATTTTCTGCTTTAAAGGAAGATGTTAAGTATCACCGAGGCCATTTTGTCTACTATAAGAATCCTCTTTTCTTCCGACCTATTCGAAATGTCTTTCTGACAGCAGTTTTATTTTTGGACAGAGGTTCGGCGTCTACAGCTAGAAAAATATCCTCCCTTTTAAAGAAAACTGAGGAGTTTTCAAAAGATATTGCCTCAGACATGGTTGCGCTTGTGTTTACCTTTGTCGATAATCCAGAAAAGATAACACCCTTCGATCACGAAGCAATGGCTTCCAGATTAAAAGAGAATGATTCGAGCCTTGCAATTTTTGTGTTGGCTGTGCTATGCAAGATATTCTCTTATGGGAACTACAGATCTATTCTTGAGTCTCATTTGGCAAAACGCAAAAAGGAGAACAATCCTCCTTTGAAGTACATTCTTCAGCAGGCTCTTGATGCGCTCAACCCAAACGATCCTGAAGTCGCGAAATTGACGGCAGAACTCAAATGTCCTCCGCTGCTGTCCCATTACGCCACACTTTCGGAATGGCAGTTCGGATTGGATAAGCTTTTAAATTACAGCAAGATACTCAAAAAACCGACGTCCAAAAATACTCGTGCTCGCATTGTTTATTTGGTTGATATCGATACGTTCGATATTCAGCCATACAGACAGAAGTCCAAAGACGGTATTACCTGGTCGAAAGGGACGGCGGTCTCCATGTCTTCTTTCGCTGAGATGCTTCCGGAAATGGATGAAGCTGACCAAATCGCTGCCGCCAAGGTTGTCCGGGTCAACTCTCGAGTCGCTCGACTCAGAGGCCTCGAGGTTCTTTATGAACTTGCCGATACAGGCAGGACTTTTCTGATACTTGAACCGGAATTTCCTTTAGAAATTCATCGAGATCGCCTTCGTATCGAAGTCAAAAAGGACGGCAGCGGAAGTTATGAAACAACGACGAATATTGACTTTGCAAAAAAATTAAGAACGGATCCGCACTACGCTTTTAAATTAGACGGAAGTATCCTGACTATCTATAAGATAACCGACAAAGAATACAAAGTTCTGGAACTGCTGAACAACATTCGAAAACTCCCGGGTGAAGCTAAGAGCAAGCTTGCAGAGATTCTGGAGAACATCAGCGGCGAAATTCCTGTTTCCTCAGAACTGCTGAAATCTTCTTCCGGTCTTGAAGCGCTCAAAGCTTCAAGCAAAATTACCTTCCAGATTATTCCCGATTCCTCAGCGACCGAATTTAACGTCAGAGCTTTTGTGCGTCCGGCGGAAGGCTGTGAATTGACCGTAGCCCCGGGCGAAGGACTTGACACCTTGGCCGCATTGGTTAAACGCAAACCGATGAGAATTTTGCGTGACCTCAAGGCAGAAAAGGCTAACTGGGAGCAGATGAGCGAGAAGTTAGAAGAGTTTTCAGCGTGGCAGGGCGGAGATCGTCTTTGGACGCTGGACACGATGAGGTGTCTGGAATTCATGGAGACACTGCGGGAAGCCTCAAAGATCGCGGACATCGAGTGGCCGGAAGGCGCCAAGCTGACGGTTAGGCGCGCTCCGATCAGCTTCCCGGATCTGAGGCTCAAGGTGAACAGTGTTGACCGCTGGTTCTCTTTGGACGGCACGGTTTCCATTGACGGCAAAACTCAGCTCAAGATCAATCAAATCCTAGATAAGCTCAAAGACCGCGTCGGCAACTTTATCCATTTGGAAGGATCGGAATACGTTCTCATCACGAACAAACTGCTGAGACAGTTAGAGATTCTTGAGGATGTTTCTTCTAAGAAGAAGGATGAACTGTTGATTTCCAAATTCAGCGGTACCGCGCTGGAAGCACTTAAAGAAAACGGTTCCGAAGTCACGGGCGACAAGAGCTACGAGAACCTGCAGGAACGAATTCTGAAAGCTCAGGAGATTGAGTTCTTTATCCCTTCAGGTCTTGAGGCACAGCTTCGTCAATACCAAAGAGAAGGCTTTGAGTGGCTCATGCGGCTTTGCACTTGGGGCGCCGGCGGTATATTGGCAGACGATATGGGTTTAGGCAAGACGGTGCAGGCGATTGCTGTTCTGCTTGGAAGGAAAATTCTCGGGCCGTCCTTACTCGTGGTCCCGACCGCTGTGCTCTACAACTGGAAGTCGGAGATGGTGCGGTTTGCGCCGGGTCTGAGATTTGCTGACTTTAACAGCGGCAACCGAGAAGAGATTCTCAAAAACCTCAAAGACTACGATGTCATTTTGTGCACGTACGGTGTACTCAATACCGAGATCGAAGCGCTAAGTAAGGTTGAATGGAATCTGGCGGTTTTAGACGAAGCACATGCAATCAAGAATAAAGCCACACAGACTTCTCATTCGGTGATGAAGATCAACGCTCAAGGCCGAATCCTCTTGTCCGGTACGCCGATTCAAAACGATCTCTCGGAAATTTGGAATCTGTTTGAATTCGCTAACCCCGGCTACTTAGGTTCCTATCAGCAGTTCGGCGACCGCTTCATTCTTCCGATCGAAAAGAAGAAGGACAAAGAAAAACAGCATTTGCTCAAACAGCTGATCAGCCCGTTTATCCTTCGTCGCACGAAGGCGGAAGTGCTCGATGAGCTGCCGGAGAAAACCGAACTGATCGTTCCGGTCGAACTTTCCGAAGAAGAACTGGCGATCTATGAAAATATTCGTACAAGAACGCTTTCCGGTCTCCAGTCTGAAAAGATCAATCCGATTGAAGCTTTAATGGCGCTGACGAAGCTCCGTCAGGCTGCCTGCAGCCCGGAACTTGTCGACAAACATCTGACAATTCCGTCCTCCAAGATCCGAGTGTTCCTGGAGCTGGTTCGCGAGCTGAAAGAAAACAAGCATCGTGCTCTGGTGTTCAGCCAATTTACTTCCTTCCTTGCATTGGTTCGTCAGGCGTTGGACAAAGCCGGCATCGAATACCTCTACTTGGACGGTTCAGTTCCAGCGGCCCAGCGCAAGAAACTTGTGGGAACCTTCCAAAACGGCGACATGCCGTTGTTCCTGATCAGTCTGAAGGCTGGGGGTACCGGCCTTAATTTGACGGCAGCCGACTATGTGATCCATCTTGATCCATGGTGGAATCCTGCAGTTGAGGATCAAGCTTCCGACCGCGTTTACCGAATCGGACAGAAGCGTCCTGTGACGATCTACAAGCTGATTTCGGAAACGACAGTGGAGCAGAAAATTCTCGAACTGCACAAGACGAAGAAGAATCTTGCCGACGCATTGCTTGAAGGCAGCGATGTCGCTAAGAAGCTTTCGAAGGAAGAAATTTTGGAACTGCTGCAACTTTCTGCCTAACTGAAGCCATGCAAACCTCGGCGCCGGAATCTCGATTTCTTATGGTAATCGAACCGGCGCTTTTTACGGACTTAGCAGGCTCTAGGCCTCTAATCTTTTGCGGATAACGGAGATCTCATCGTCATCCAAACCGTATATGTTGAAAACGGCACGGTTAATTTCTTCTTCGATATCATCGGTGAGCTTTGCCTCCGCCGCATATACCAGCGCTTTAAGTTCGTCATCCTGCTCTGAAGAGATTCGCGGGAACTTCAGCTGCAAAAGGTTGCTGCGAAGCACTTTGATTTGACCAAACAAGACTTGGTAGACAAAAGAGTAGACCTTGCTGTTTAAAAGAGCGAGCAGGGCTTCAAAAGAAAGCTCCGGAACGTTCGGAATAAGGATGTTTGCACTGTTGAGCACCAGCGCTCCGCTTCTTTCTGCCGCAAAGACGAGATGATTGGAGATAAAGCGGTAGATGATCTTTGGAGCTGTTCTATAAATTTCGTCCGGCGCCGTCTGCTGGAACGCAGCGCGATCGAAGTGAACAAAATACCGGGGCTTGTCGATGTAAAACGGGCGAATCTCTTTACCTGTGTAGATCGGTTCAAGACCTTGTCCCGGCAGCTCTTTTAAATGCTTTTTATTGTTCCCCGTCACAATGCCCAGCGCCCATTTGCTGTCGGCTAAAGAAAGCTCTCCTTTGGAAAGGATCTTATAAATAATTTCTACTTCCGGTTCCGTCACGCTGAAAATCGTCTTTTGCTCCGTGAGTTGGAAAAGCGAAAGCGGAATTTCTCGGACTTCCCCGGTCCCAATCATCCTGAACGTTTCCGCGGGTTTTGCTTTCTCTGCGAGGATAGATACAAAGTCGGTTTGAACACCGCTGAATTTCGTGTCGAACTTACGGATCTCAAGAAGACGGCAGTCGCTAAACAATTGCTCTCTGAAAAGCCGGTGCGAAGCAATGTTCAGCATCGAAATCGGCATCAGGAAGGCAAGTTTACCGCCGGATTTAAGGAGCGAAAGCGTTTTCATGAAGAAAAAGCTCGAGACATCGGCGTAAACGTTTTTAGTTTTTGAGCTCCACGGCGGATTCGTGGCCGCAAAGTCAAAACGCCTTCTTTCGCTTTTCCACTGGCTGACGAAGTCCGTGACGCGGACATCCGGGTATTCTTTTGCACCCGACCGGATCAGATTTGCTTTAGCAATCATAGCGGCAATCGGATCGCTGTCTACGCCGCTGACTTTTAATCCCATAGCTTGAGCGAGCATCAAAAAGGTGCCGCTGCCGCAGCAGGGATCAAGGAAAGTTGCCCCTTGTTTTGCACCTAAAGAATCCAGCAGCTCTTGAGCTACAGATCGTACCGTGTAGTAGGATCCTGTGGAGTTCTTGACGCCTTCGGTAAGAAAAGACTGATAGGCCGTACCGAGAAGATCAAAGTCTTCGGGAAGCTCTAGCTGCGCTAATTGCTGTTCGAAAGTATGCGTGCGGCCGTATTCGGTTTTGAAGCTTTCGACGAGTTTTCCATCACAGTCGGAGCGATCCAAAAGCATACAGCTCAGCGTGTAGATGGTGTTTTGAAGAGAGGCTTTACCTTCAGAGGACAGAAGTTCTGTGATAAACCTGACGGTGTCGGGATTGGCGCAGCGTTCTTTGGGAATAAATCGCCGAGAAGAGCCGGTTTTATTGGCCCGGTAGGAGGGTTTGCCGGTCAGGTCGCGATTTAATCGCTTCCATATTTTTTCCGTCGATTTTGAGATCGGCATCTCCGCTCCGTAAAACGCATTCAAGAATCCTTCATTCTAATCAAGGAGGAGAAAGCGTTGTGCGACAAGCGGCGGAGAAATTTTGCCAAAGGAAAAGGACAACAAAAACCGGAGCTCGCAGGCTCCGGTCTTTTAGAGAAAAGCGTTTAAATTAGATCACGCTGGCAGGAACCGTGACTTCATAAGGAAGCGGCAGGATTTCTACCGGTACATCCTTAACATACAGTTCGGAAGCCATGTATTCATAAGTCAGCACGAACAGGAAATGTTCGCCGTCGCACTGAACCACACGTCCCATCGGTTCGTTTTCCATGAAGACTTCCGTGCCTTCGTCAAGACCTTTAACTCCTCTGGCTACGCCTAAGAACATACGGCGTTTTACCTTGCCGAGGTTTTCAGTCTTGGAGACGATTTCCTGACCGGTGTAGCAGCCTTTGTTAAAGGCAATACTGCCGATCAAGTCCATATTCAGTGCCTGCGGCAGCCATTCGAGAGATTCGGGTTTCTCGATTAAAGCAATACCTTCTTCCATCAGCGAGCGAGCCAGGCGGTTGTGGGCTTTGATCGGAGCGTACATGTCATCAGGGATCTTGCCGATAGCCACGAATTTGCCGTGCATTCCCTGTGCGTCATTGGAGGGAAGACGAACAACGATAACGGAATCACCGACCAAGGCCTGCATCGGTTCGCGCGGAAGGGCCGGGCACGGACGGTCGATAGCCTTGGCATCGTCGGAGCAGAAATAGGTGATCGGTTCGGGAAGAATTTCGATTTCGACTTTGCTTCTCAAAATGAACTTGCTCAGACGATCAACTTCGTCCTGAGCAATGGATTTCGGCATAAGCATTCCGAAGCCGTTCGGAATTCTGACGATTAAAGAGGTAGCGGCGGTACGTCCTTGGTGGTTGCAAGCAGCCGTCCAGCGAGCGTCTGTCGGTCCCATTGCCTTTACATTCTGGGTCAGCATTCCTTGGAGAAAGTTTTCAGCGTCTTCGCCGCGAACAGCGACAAATACAAAATCTTGTTCTTCGCTGAATGTCCAGGAATTTAGTTCAAGCATGCTCATTTGTGCATTACTCCTTAATCAAAACATGTTGATAAATTAACAGATCGAAAACAATTCCGACCGATAGCCTCGACAAAGTGAGCAGACAAACCTCAAATTGTCGCTATCATGCTGTTTGAGTTGTGTTAATTCGATAGCGTGTCAGTATGAGATTTGTGGTCAAACTGCTAGCCGCCTGCGGCCTTGTGGCCTTGCTGGCTTTCGGCCTTCTCGGCGGTGCTTACTATTACGTAAACGTGCGGCCGGTGCCTTTTGAAGGAAACCCTCCGGAGGTCGTGATTAAAGTAGACAAGGGCAGTACGATCCGCTCAATTGCCAACTCGCTCAAGCAAGCCGGGGCGGATGTTGATCCGTCAATCCTTACCCGAGCATTCTCTTTTTATGATCAGGATAAATCGGTTCATGTGGGTTACTACCGAATCCCGAACCCATCCACGATCCGAGAGATCGTCGATAAGTTCTCCTCAGGCGACGTGATCATGAGCAAGTTCACGCTGGTTGAGGGTACAGAGACCGCAAAGTTTTTGGCGCGCATTAAAAATTCCGAAGATTTAGATCACGCAGACCCCGATCTTGACCTCAAAACAGTCATGTCCGTCGTCCACGCGCCGGAAGGCACACACCCGGAGGGTCAGTTCGCTACAGATACATTTGTATTTGCTAAAGGTTCTCCCGATACGCTGGTGTTAAGACGCGCTTACCGCGAGCAGCAGGAACGTATTAAAAAGGCTTGGGAAACACGTTCCCAAAATGTTGCCGTTAAATCTCCCTATGAACTATTGATCCTCGCCAGCATTATTGAAAAAGAAACCGGTCAGAACTCCGATCGCGCCTTAGTTTCCAGTGTCTTTAACAACCGCTTGAAACGCGGCATGCTGCTTCAGACTGACCCGACGGTAACTTACGGAATCGAAAACTTTGACGGCAAAATCACCAAGAAACACTTGAGAACCGACCATCCGTATAACACGTACACGCGTCCGGGTCTTCCCCCGACGCCGATCTGCAACCCCGGCTTAGCCGCGATTGAAGCAGCCGCACACCCGGCTGATACGGGTTATTTATACTTTGTGGCCATGGGCAAGAGCGGCCAGACTAAATTCTCTAAGACACTCAAAGAGCATAATGCGGCCGTGCAGAAATATCTCAGAAGCCAGGGACTTTAAACAATGACAGAACGCGGGAAATTTATTACGGTTGAAGGCGTTGACGGCGCCGGCAAAAGCACTCAGTTCGAAGTGATCGCCAATGCGCTCAAAGAGAAGGGCATCGATTTTGTGAGAACCCGAGAGCCGGGCGGTACGGAAAGCGCAGAGAAGATCCGCGAGCTTCTGTTAAATGAGCCGATGACTGCAAAGTGTGAACTCCTGCTAATGTTTGCTGCGCGTCAGGAAAATCTCGCAAAAATCATTCGTCCGGCGTTAGAAGCTGGTAAATGGGTTCTCTGCGACCGCTTCACGGATGCTTCCGTTGCCTATCAAGGCTACGGCCGCGGTCGAAGTCTGGAAGAAATTGAGATACTCGCCAACTTCGTGCATCCGGATATCAAACCGGATAAAACCGTCATCTTTGACTTGCCCACCGAAGTTGCAGCGGCCCGTTTGTTCCGCAAACTGGATCGATTTGAACAGGAAGATGCTGACTTTCATCGAAGAGTGCGTCAAGGCTATCTGGAAATCGCAAAGAGAGAACCCGAGCGATGCGTCGTCATTGATGCTCAGGGAACGCCGGAAGAAGTCTCCGCACGAGTGCTCAAGGAGGTTGAGACATGGGTTTAGCCCCGTATCCGTGGCTTGAGCGGCCGGCGGAAGTCTTGGCCAAGATGCTCAATAAACTTCCCGGAGGCATTTTGATTTACGGTCCGCGAGGATGCGGCGTGTTTGAACTGGCTTCGCGCTTTGCCGCAGCTGTAGTGTGTCAGCACCCTGTAGACGGCGCGCCTTGCGGCATTTGCGAAGAGTGCAAACTTATTTTCAGCGGAAACCATCCCGACCTTCGCTACGTCTTAAGCGAAACTGAGGCAGCGCTTCACCCCGAACCTTGGAACGGTAAGTTCGGAGAAATTCCGAAAGGAAAAAGCCTGTCCAAACAAATTCTGATTGAGCAGGTTCGAGGTATCGGTGAATATCTCTCCGTGACCGCCCATCGTGCGGGTCACAGAGACGTCGTTATTTATCCGGCCGACTCTATGTCGGGCGACCAAAGTTCGGCACTGCTTAAGACACTGGAAGAGCCGCCTGAAGGCGCGGTACTTATTCTGGTTGCCGACGACATTAACTCAATTCTTCCGACGATCCGTTCCCGCTGCCAGTTGGTTCGCTGCACACCTCCGACGCGGGAGCAGGGCATTGCTTACCTCAAGTCTCAGAAGGTCCGAAATCCTGAAGGAGAGCTCACGCGTTTAAGCGGCAGACCGCTTCTGATTCATGAGGCTGACCCCAACCTCACACTGGATAAAAAAGACGAAGCCAAGTATCTGGAAATGCTTGCCTTAGGTCCTGCGTTGTCCAGTGTTCAAGTGCTGTCAGCCTTTCAAAAGGATATACCGGTGGGACCTGTCGTTTCTATCATGCAGCGATGGTATTGGGATCTGATGGCGGTACTCTCGGGCGCCGAGCCGAGGTATTTTCCGGAACACATTGAAGCTTACAAACGTCAGGTGAAGGGCACGGATTTTCAGAAGCTGGTTCGTTTTAACCAGACGCTGATGCAGGCTAACCGCAGCAAGGATCATCCTTTGAGCAAACGTCTCGTTCTTCAGGATCTGTTCATCACGTGGGCTAAGACGCTTGCTGACGCTGGAAAAAATTAGGATTTAAGCTTCTTAAAACCTTCCAGGACTTCTGTCTGGTCGGGAGAGATGTACCTGGTAGTTGTGTTCACAGATGCATGTCCCATGGCTGTTTGAACGACGTTCACCGGCATCACCTCCAGGCTGGCGACCGCAAAGGTATGGCGCAGCCAGTGCAGAGAACTTCCGAGGAGCTTAGCGGCGTCGCGCGGATTTTTCTTTCGGACGTCGTTGGCTACTTCCTCTAGGAAGGTGTGCAGGACGATATAGAGCCCGGATCGCGATAAACCTTCTTTATCTGCGCCTTTATTGCCGATGCGGAAGCTCGCAATCAGAGGCACATCTTTTCCAGTAGGTTCAAAAAGCGGAGGGCGTTTTCTGGCGGCGAGATAACGAGAAATCTTGTCGACCTGCTCGGAAGACAGCGGCAGGGGCGTCTTTGTTTGTCACCTTTCCCGACGATATCAATGACAACGGTTTCTTCATCTCCGAAACGCGAGTATTCAATCCAGCCGCAGCGCGCGTTGATCATTTCGCTCGCGCGCATGCCGAGTTCTTTTCCTAGGACAAAAAGCACCTCGAGGCGCATACGGACAAGGTCAAGCGGCAGCTGAGCAAGATGGGTCTTAATCTCTTCCCACTGGGCCGGCGATAAGGAACGGTCGGCAAATTCTTTCGGTTTGCCTTCGCCCGGTAAAAAACGAACCTTCGCAGGAATCTGGTCAAAAGGATTGAATTTCAGATAACCGGTCTTATGAAGGAACGAAAAGAGCTGCCGAACGATTGTTGAGGCGGCCTTCCTGCTCGTGTAGGCAAGCGAAGAGTTAAAAGGTTTCCAATCCGGTGATTCTCGGGGCGTATTCTTCGGTCCGATCCAAGTTTCCTGAGGATATATCCAGGATTTCTGCCAGTTTTCGGGCGTTTCTCTCCCGATCATTTCGAGCCATTTGAGGTATTCTGAACATTCTTCTAAACGCGCGGAGGAAAGGGCGACTCTTTTCTCCAAAAGACACCACAGTAAAAATCTTTCGGCTTCCCTTCGGTACGCTGCCTGAGTGTTGGCATTTGTCCCTTTCGCTTTAAGCCAGAGGCGGATAGCTTCAATGTCTGTGTTGACGTTTAAGGCGCAGTCCTGTCGGTCCCCTCGGTTCGTTCCGGAAGATCCGTCCAAAGCCTTAGGAGGCGTTAGAAACTCAAGCGGACGAATTTCACTGTTTTTAAGCGGCTGTCCCAGCCGGCGGCCGGTTTTTTGTTTTTTATTGATTTCGGACCAAAGCGGAGCGCCGACATCTTCAACCTTTTGTCCGTAATAAGATTTGGAAAGGTCTGCAGATTCTTTCATTGACAATGCGGGGACGGAAATCAATGCCTATGTGGAT
>OFFU01001895.1_pt1 | contig 12574 bp, 12 predicted proteins | sample 1521451 | NCBI WGS metagenome assembly OFFU01 (sample SAMEA3504106, study PRJEB24116) | mouse gut metagenome | biome: mouse gut; feature: mouse-associated habitat; material: faeces | place: Denmark | collected 2011 | reverse complement strand
AACAATTCTGGAATGTATACGGTGAAGAATGTTCACGGATGGAAGTATACAAGAGTGGACATGTCATAGAGCAGCATACTGAAGGAAAAGCTTCCGCACCGAATTCCCTGCTCAGTGCGGAATACGCCCAGTGTATGGAGAAAAGCGACGGTGTCACCGTTGCCATGCAGGATTGCCTAACTGCGGAAGATGAACGTGTAGAAGCTCTTCTCAACACCACATATCAGCAAACAATGCAGGCAATGAATGAGAGGCAAAAGACCTTGTTGCGTGATTCCCAACGGGCTTGGCTCAAGTATCGAGATGGTTCGTGCGACACGATGATGTCGGTCCTTGGGGGAACTGCCGCTGGCCTTATCACGACAGGCTGGCGGCTCGAAATGACGGCCCGACGTGTGAGCTGGCTCACAGAAATATTTGACAATATCTAGGATAGATAGAACGGAAAGCAATAGGTTATTTTGAATGTCATTAACAGCAAGAGAGATAGTGCTATGATTCATTTCATCATCGGTGGTATTGTCACCCTGTTTTTTATTGGCCTTCTTGTGACTTGCCTTCCCTATGCCATAGGTGCTGCAATTATCGGAGGACTTATCTGGTTGACCTATGCCTACTGGAAAATTGCAGTTCCATTATGGATTACCTTTTTTGCATTGGGAATGTGGATGGCGAAGAAAGAAAAAGATCGCATTCGTGCATGGAAAACTGAGCCATCACAACCTCTCTGGCCAGGAGAAGCCAACAATAGAATTTGGAATATTACTCATGAGTCCATTTCTGAAGATAGAAATAAAAGTAAAGATTATATCTTTTCTATTAGAGATAGTGAATACAGTATTCCATATGGACGGGCAAATGCATTTTTGAATTTTTTTGGAAAAAGCCTCGACAATGATGATTTTAGAGAAGTCTTTTATTTTACTGTTACTCCAAGTAAGGATAGGAATGAGTTACGTGAATACGGGACGCTTATTGCCAGTGATGGCATTTATGTAAGTTTTCAGAAGGAAGAACGTAAGGATGACATTTATGAGACAAAGGACATTTGTATTCCCTTTGCAGGGCTTGACAGTATCGAGTGCAGAGAAAAAGAACTGAAAGTCAAATTTATTACTGCTGAAAACGATGACCTTCAAGAAGCGAAATTATTAAAAGAGGAAACAACTCTTCCATTAAAGTCGATTGCCTCGTTATGCCAATTTATACTTGATAGTGATATTTCACGTACTCTCTATCACAATAATTTTATTTCCTACGAAAATAAAGATTTACATATTAATCCTGAAGATAATTCCGAAATACTTGATATAGATGGTGATAGTGGACATGGTTATGGGGCAGAGTATGGCAATAATACTTTTGACCGCCTCATGGGTAAAGAAGTAGTGAATGCAGCTCAACAGCTTGATGAACATGGACGTCAGGTTAAATGGGGAGCGGATAGAATCGTCAATGGTCAAAATATTCAGACTAAGTATTACAAGAGTCCAAGCGAAAGCGTTGGCGCATGTTTCGAACATAAACAAGCTAAATATTTGAACCCAGATGGTTCTATGATGCAGATTGAAGTTCCAAGAGATCAATACCAACAAGCTCTGGTGGAGATGCAAAAACGTATTGATTCTGGGCAGGTGCCTGGAGCCAAACCTGGGGATCCTGCGGAACGGTTCGTGCGTAAAGGTGCCTTTACCTATAATCAATCATTCAACATTGCTAAAGCAGGGACACTTGAAAGTCTTTCTGTGGATATTGTTAATGGTATAATCTCCTCTACATATGCTTGCGGTATTTCTGGAGCCATTATTTTTGCTACTTGTATTTGGAACGGGAAAAATCCTAAGGAAGCTGCCAAGATAAGTCTTCAAGCTTCATTGGTATCTATGGGAAAGAGTGTGTTATTATACACATTGACGATGCAACTTTCCCGTGGGCAATTCGCCAATCTCTTTAAGCCACATTTTTTGAAAGATGGTACCCGTGCCGGTTTTAAAGGAATTAATAATCCCATTGCCAATATTAGCAATACGTTAGCAGAAAAGATCAGTCATTCGACTTTAGCGAAAACCTCTGTAGGCGAGGCAATGGGGTTACGTACAATAACGGGTAGAGCCATTATTTCTGGAACTGTCATCGGTATCGTCACATTTGGGCCAGATGTCGTGCGTGCCTTACGAGGACGTATATCTAAGCAACAGTTAGTTAAAAATACTACTGTGGGAGCCACGGCATTGGCAGGAGCATCCATTGGGCAGGCTCTCATTCCAATTCCTATCGCTGGAGCGATGATCGGAGCCACGGTTTCTGGTTGGGTTGCTAAAAAAACTCTCGATAATTTTGTTGAAGACGACAATACTCTCATGTTCCAAATTTTTAAAGAAGAATTTCTTGATTGTGCTATGCAATCAAGACTATCTAAATCAGAATTTGATACACTTGTTGGACGAACCATTTGTAATAATAAAATGAAGGATATTCTTACTAATATGTATGCTAGTGGTGCACCACGTAAGTATGCTCGTACCATTATGAATGAAGCTGTAAGCACACTTTTTAGTGAGTATAAGAAAATTGAGGAAGGCGAAATCGTACGTGGTATTGAAGCGTTGTCAGATGAAACAGTTGCAGCTTAAGATCAATATATACTTGATTAAATAAGAAATATATTCCTATCATCATTTTGTGGCACTTCTTTGCTCATGAAATTATTTTAAATATATATTACCATATTGAAATAGTAGAACTTTTCTATAAAGGCCTGTTCGAAAAAATATCGAACAGGTCTTTTCATATTCAGGAGGAACACATGGAATCGTTTTGTTCGGATCAGATACGCGAACTGGCACAGGCACTCATCAAAGTTCAGAAGCAACTCCAACCGGCAACCAGGGATGCCAACAATCCTTTCACCAAGAGCAAGTACGCCACCTTGAACAGCGTCATGGACTCATGCCGTGAGGCGTTGCTCTCGAATGGCATCTGGCTTTGCCAGTATCCGGTTCCTGCCGATCCGGGATATCTCGGGCTGGTCACGAAACTCACTCATGCGGAATCGGGACAATGGCAGTCGAGCCTTGCCGTGGTTCCTCTGCCCAAGGCTGATCCCCAAGGAGTGGGCATCAGCATGACCTATATGCGCAGGTATGCGCTTTCCGCCATGCTCGGCATCGTAACGGAGGAGGATACGGACGGAGAATTCGCTTCAGTCAAGCCCAACCGTCCTCAGAGCCAGAAAAACACCGTAGCCGCCCCACAGCGAGGCAAAACGAATCAGGATGATTCAGGACAAGCAAAAAAGATTTCACCCGCCTCAAATCAAGCGTCAGACGGACTTTCAAAATTGCCTCATCTGGATGGAATTTCATACCAAATCGTACCGGCACAGGGTGGTCGGGAGTGCATTCTTGCTACAGGAAACACGGAGGCGAAGAAGGAACAGCTCTCGGCGTTGGGGTTTCACTGGAACCCCCAACGAAAAATCTGGTGGAAGTATGCAACATAGCGGAAAGGGCCGTCCTTGATGGGGCGGCCCTTTCCATTTTGGCTCTTATCACAGGAGGAAACGAATGGACGGAACGACCAGAAATACAGGAGCGGAAGGACTGCTTGAAATCCTCTGCCGCGGACTGGAACACGACGCAAGGCAGCGAACGACGATCCTCCTTGGCGACCGTTCCAGATATGTCGGGCTATCGGATATCGCCAAGATGCTGGACTGCCCACGGGCGGCACTGGCTGCCAAGCTCTTCACACCTGAACACAGAAACACTGCCAAAGCTCTCAAGCGCCGGATAACCTTTCACAGAGGTCATTGGTTCGAGACGGGCGTCCATCAGGCGCTCATCGGATATGGCTTGTCTCCTCTGTCTCAGCTTGAAATCGAGATCATGTACGGAGACGTCCCCATCAAGGCCCATCTGGATTTCACGCTGGTGACTGGTCAGCCACATCCGACTGTACGGATTCTGGAAGTCAAATCCACCGCAAGACTGCCGACAACGCTTTCCGAGAGCTACGCCATGCAGATCGGCGGGCAGACGGCATTGCTCAAAGCCTGCTGGAACCATCCGGTTTTCAACTTGGTACTGGACACCGGGGAAGTCCTCCACCACAGGACATTCCCTGAAATCTGTAACGAATGCTATGGGGTATCCCTTCCTGAAGCTTCAGCTTGTGACATTCAAGGGTGGGTTCTCTGTCTCTCCATGTGCGATGCCAAAGCCTTTGGCCCGTTTCTCCCTGAAGATACGGATGTTGCCCGGTGTCTGGATATGGCTTCTGATTTCTGGGAAACCATGCATGATCTCAGGGAAAACAAAACGAATCTGAATGCGGTTCAAACGGCGCAGGGCCTTGCTCCCCTGTGTCCGTCGTGTTTCTGGAAGGAGGATTGCCCGCGCTTCAAAGGCTTCTCGCATCCAGAATGGGAGGCTGCGCTTGCACAACTTATCAATCTGAAAACACAGAAAAAAGCCCTTGAAGAGGAGATCGGCGAACTGGAATCCCGTTTGAAAGTCGCCTACCAGCTTTCCCATACGGTCAGAGGAGAATGGATCAACACGGGAAAACATACGTTCCGGGTGATTCCACAGAACGGGAGGGTAACGCTGGATCGAAAACGTCTGAATGAGGAGCTCGAAACGCTGCTTGGGGAACAGGATGCCCGGACGCTTTTAGCTCGATGCGAAAAGCAGGGGGAACCCTTTGAACGCTTGTATGCGATTCGGATGGAAAAGGCGGAGCTCCAGCTTGACAGCTTAATAAAAAATACCTAATTTAATATATAAATAGATGCTAAAAAGAGGTCTAAAATGGAAACTATTCACGCAGACATGACAGTGAGCGTAACGGAACTGAAGCGAAATTTTGCTGGTATTCTCGCTTCTGCGCAGGGGAACCCTGTTGCCGTGCTGAATCATAACAAACCGGAAGCCTACCTTATTCCCGCCCGGCATTACGAACAGCTTTTGAGCCGACTGGAAGATGCCGAAGACAGAAAACTTGTTCTTGAGCGCAGTGATGGCCCGTTTGTTGAGGTATCACTGAATGAGCTATAAACTTCGATTTCATGAGCAGGCCCTTAAAGAGTGGAAAAAACTTGGTGCGACACTACAGGAGCAATTCAAAAAGAAACTCGCAGAACGTTTGGAACAGCCAAGAATTCCTTCCGCCGCTCTTTCAGGTATGCCTGATTGCTATAAAATCAAACTGAAGGCGGCAGGTTATCGTCTTGTGTATCGCGTTGAAGACGATATTGTTTATGTTACGGTAATCGCTGTTGGAAAACGAGAACGCAGCGTCGTATACGGTACTGCGCACAGTCGCATGTAAGATAAGAAAAAAATTGTCACATCCCGGTTTCTCTTCGGAGAGAAACCGGGATTTTCTGTTTTTGAACCCTTTAACAGGAGCATTATCATGGAATCACAGAACATTCAGGAACTGGAATCCCTCACGCCCGTCGAAATGGATGCGGGGCTTGTCTTCAGCGGCGTGCCGACCGGAAACAAGATTTGGGGATTCCAGAATCCCTGCCTGTATACCCCCGCCGTTGACCCGCATTACAGCTTTCATGAATCGGCACGAGATGCCGCCGTCTGGTTCATGAACAAACTTGATCCGCTTTACCTCTATGGCCCTACGGGTTCGGGAAAGACGAGTCTCATCAAGCAGCTTGCCGCACGCTTGAACTATCCCGTGCTTGAGGTGACGGGACATGCGCGACTGGAGTTTGCTGACCTGTGCGGCCACATTTCCCTGCATAACGGAACCATGCGGTATGAATATGGCCCGTTGAGCCTTGCAATGCGCTATGGCGGGCTTTTTCTCGTCAACGAGGTGGATTTACTCTCACCCGAGGTCGCCGTGGGTCTTAACGGCGTTCTGGAAGGTGCTCCTCTGTGTCTGCCGGAGAACGGTGGGGAAGTCATTCATCCGCATGAAATGTTCCGCATCGCCTGCACGGGCAACACCAACGGAGGTGGAGACGATACGGGGCTTTATCAGGGAACCGGGAGGATGAACCTTGCGTGGCTTGATCGTTTCATGCTGTGCGAGGTCAATTACCCGGAAGCCGCAGTGGAAAAGGATTTGCTGGTGAAGCTCCATCCGGCCCTGCCTGAACATATCGCCGTCAAGATGGTGGATTTCGCCAATGAAATCAGGAAGCAATTCATAGGCGCTTCCGATGCCTACACGGATACCATCGAGGTGACGCTCTCCACGAGAACCTTGCTCCGCTGGGCTGATTTGACCCTGCGCTTTCAACCGTTGGCGCATCAGGGCATCCAGCCGTTGTCCTACGCGCTGGATCGGGCCTTGGGTTTTCGGGCATCCCGGCCTACCCGTGCCATGCTGCACGAACTCCTCCAGCGGATGTTTCCGATGGATTGCCATCTGGGGGAGTGAAAACGGCTCCGGCAACCACGCTGGAGCAATGGCTGACCTCAATTCTCAGACATATGGAGACGGACCCAGGCTATCTAGACACGCTTCCTCAGCTTCCGCAGGTGATTTTGAAAAACGAGGCTTCTTCACGCTTCTGGCGTGGGGAAGCCTTTTCTCATGCACTGGAGATTCTCCGGGGATGCTCTGGACGATCAGGCCGAAGCCTGACCATTCCTGCGGATGATTGCGTGGACGGGAACCCCGTGCAGGAGCTTCTGGAACGCTCCCTCCAAAAACTCTCTGAAGGCTATCACATCGAACTTTTAACCCCTTTAACCCAATAACGGAGTTATCATGGATACCCCCATTCTTTCCGACATCAAGGTTCTCGACAATCTTCTTGCCCTGAATCTCAACGTCAATCTCTGGTCTGCCCGCAAGAAGATGGTGCTGGAAGACTTTGGCGGCGCGGAACTTCCTCCTGAAGATTTGGCCTCGCTGGGTTCCAAGCGCATCGCCGATCCCAATAGTCTCAAGGTGTTCTCCACTCTGAAGGCCCGTGCCTTCAACTTCCTTGACCGTCACGGCATCCGGTTCATGTCCGGCTGGGCCATCCCTGAAGACAAGGCCGGAGACATCATCAGGGAACTTATCTGCATTCGGGATGAATTTCTGAAGGAAAAGGAAGCTTTCCTTGCCGATTACGACCAGTCCATTGAAAACTGGATCAACAAACACACGAAATGGGCCAGCATCATCAGGGAATCCACGGTGGGTTCCGAGTATGTTCGTTCCCGCATGGGCTTCTCTTGGCAGTTGTACCGGGTTGCGCCGCTCATGGATCACGCAGTTCCCGAAGCCGTTGCGGAATCGGGCCTCAACGAGGAGGTGGAGAATCTCGCCAAAACGCTTTTCGAAGAAATTGCCCGTTCCGCGGATGAGACATGGAATCGCGTCTACGCGGGCAAAACGGAAGTAACCCACAAGGCGTTGTCCCCTCTGCGGACGCTCCAGCAAAAACTGTCCGGCCTGACGTTCATCAATCCGCATGTGAGCCCCGTGGTGGATATCATCCAGATGGCCTTTAGCCGGATTCCCAAGAAGGGCAACATCGTCGGCGCGGACTTGGTCATGTTGCAGGGACTGGTTTGTCTGCTCCGTGATCCGAATGCGCTCATTGCCCATGCCGAAAGGGTTATCGAAGGCTACGGCCCCGCCAGCGTGCTCGATGCGGTAACGGCTCCGTTCATGCAGGCTATCCCGGCACCAGAATTGCCGGAGGTGCTTCCCGTGAGCCATGCCAACCTCCCCAACGTAGGATTGTGGTGACATCATGCTGAAACAAAAGGATATCATGGATTGCTTGCCGCTGCTGGCGAGCGTTTTGGGCAACCAGTACGGCGTAACGGTGGAAATCGGCGGAAGTGAAGCCTATACGGACGGCAAAACGATTCATCTGCCTGCGCTTCCCCTGGATTCTGAACCGGAATTGATAACGATGATAAAAGGATATTGCGATCACGAGTCCGCCCATATCCGGGAAACGGACTTTGAAATTCTAAGAAAGGCCGCATTAACGCCTTTTCAGCATAACCTGTTCAACATCCTTGAGGATTGGCGTGTTGAAGAACGCCTTTCGGCACGGTATCCGGGATGCCGGGAAAACTTCAGGTATCTGATTCAAAAACTCTTTGGAACACAAAAGGCCGGGGATACAAACCCGGCCTTTTCCATTTTGAATACCATCTTGCTGACGGTGCGCTCATGGTCTGTGGACGCGATTATCCCCCGCAGGGAATCCGTGGCGAAGACGATGGAACGCCATTATCCGGGACTCCGAAAGGCGTTGGACGGGATTCTCGATAGGGTGAAGGATTCCTGCAAGGATACCGAAGAATGCATCCGGTATGCGCTGGAATTGGAGCAGGCCATCCTCGCATGGAGTCTTGAACAAAAATCCAGCACAGAGCCGGAGAAAAAGGATTTGGGAGCGGCTCAGGATGAATCTGTGGCTTCCTCAAATGCTTCGTTGGATTCTCTGGAAAAAGCGGTGGGGGCCTTGTCTTCTAATGAACTTCCGAGGGGATTTGGTGAGGCTCTGGCGGAACGAATCGAGCTGAACAGACCTGGAGACAGGCAGAAACAACTGAGGGTAGCCGTCACGGGAAAGAAACGGCTTGTGGAGCTTCCTCCCGGACAACGCAGCCGGATCGAACGCCAGACTGCCGGACTCGGTTTCAGGCTTCAGGGACTCATGCAGGCGCAAAAGTGGCTGCCCGTCATGCCGGGAGTACGAGGACGTCTTTCCTCTTTGTTGTGCCACAGATTGGCTATCGGGAATCCCAGAGTCCGCGTGAAGAATAGTTTCAAAGAATCACCGGATACGGCGGTTCACATCCTCTTGGACAGCAGCGGTTCCATGAATGATTCCGGCCTCATGCTGGCGAATGCCGTCTGCTATGCCATGGGAAAGGCCCTTCAGGGTATCCCCGGCGTAAATCTGGGTATTACGGCGTTTCCCGGCGTAAATGTGGCGAAACGCGGGGCAACGGTCTTGCCTGTCCTTCGGCACAGTGAAAAGCTCACCACCAGATTCCCCGAAATCGCCTATGGGATGACTCCGATGGCGGAATCCCTCTGGTGGGTCATGCAGCAGATGTGCTGTCTTCATGAAAACAGGAAAATCATCCTAATCATCACGGACGGTAAACCCGATTCCATTCCCGCCGCACAGGAGGCGTTCAAGCAGGCTCAGAAAAAGAGCTTCGAATGCTACGGCCTCGGCATCATGTGTTCGAGCATTGCAACCTTACTGTCCCATACTAGCCGCGTCATTGAGACTCTTCCACTGAGGCAAGAGGCTCCACAAGGCGAAGACGCTCATCCGCATTACTGCGCAATCACAGAGGAAAGGGAACAATCGATGGCTACGACAGAGCCTTACGCAAAAATCATCCTTTGGGAGATCGCGCCGTCTCCCCGCACCCCGCCCCTGCCTTGACCCGGGCGGAGATGAAGATCACTCCGTCCGCCGTCCCCTCGCGCGGGTCGGCGCGGGAAGACGGCGGGGGAGATCAGACCCTGATGCCGTCCGGAATTGTGTTCATTCCGCCCGAGGCGGCGCTTGATACCGAGGGCAGGGCCTTGAGACGTCCCTTCCAGTGGATGATTTGGGCGAGGAAGGCGTTGACGGCGTTTTCAAAGGCCGGATAGTCTACAAAAGCGTCAAAGCGTTTCCACAACACGATTTCCCCCGTGCGCTGCCACACGGACAGCGCCCCGCCGTCCGTTTCCGCCCCGAGGAAGGAGGCCGTGAGCAGCAGGCGCAGGTTGTCCGGGTTGGAAAGGCAAAGGCCGTCGCCCACGGGACCGTGCAGCACGAGGGCGTCTTCGTCCGCTTCAAAGGTTACATCGTGCTCGCCGTCAAAACGCAGGGTGCAGCGTCCGTCGCTGAGGGAAAGGTCAAGCCCGCAGTGCTTCCCGAGGCTTTCGACAAGATATGAAAACTCCATAAGAGAAACTCCTTACGCGTCCAGAGGGTTGAGGTAATAGCGGGTGAGCAGCGGGAACATGTCGGGATGGGCGCGTATCTTGCCCTCGATGAAGGCGAGGAAGTCTTCCTCCTTCTCCAGGGCAAGCTGCCCGATCACGGCGTCGGACGCGGCGTGCTGGACTTCGACCACCGTTTCCAGCTTTCCGGCCTCAGCCAGCTTCGCGCACAGGTCCTTCACCTGCGTTCTGGGATCGGTCATGCGGGCGAGAAGATAGGCCTCTTCGTGGAGCTGTTCGCGCAATCCTTGATACTCGGGCACCACGGTTTTGGGGCCTTCCTGCGTTCCGCCGCGCAGGAAGGGGAAGCAATTGAAGTCGAAATCCTTCACCCGCACTATATCCAGCGAATCCGCCGCATTGAGGAGCATGGACTCCAGCGTGGGGCTGGCGTGCCCGATAATGGACTGGGTGAATTCCTCTTCATAGGCTTTCCCAAAGGTATCCTCCCCGAACGAGCGGTGCATGAGGTCCAGAGCCAGCCGCGCGCTGGCGGCTTCCTGCTCGGGCGTATCCGCGCCGCTCCTCTCGCGTCCGGCGTCATGTCCGGCAATGCCGCAGAGCAGGGCGGTGCGATCCACTTCATGCCCCATCCCTTCCATGATCCCGGCCATCGTCGAGGCGAAGATGAAGGCCCGGCAGATATGCCCCCGCCCGTGGTAGGCGGTCCCGTAATCGAAGTTTCCGGGGCGTTCATGGTCGTGGTAGATGGGCAATATATCCAGCAGGAAGCGCGGATGCTGCGCCGGGGTGGAGGGCATCCGCCCGGGCTGCGCGGCGGCGGGAAAGGCCGGGTGGGGCGGGAACGAGGCGTCGAGGGTATCCGCCAGACCCGGCAGGGCGGCGCGCAGCCCGTCCACCGACGCCCTGGCCCGGACATACCAGCGGCTTTTCAGCTCGTCCGTGCCGCAGGCGGCGTCCTCCCCGCCCGGTTCCCAGCTCAGCGCCTTGCGGTGCCCCATGTTCCGTGCCACGTCGATCACGTCCGCCACCACGGCGGAGGCGGTGGGCAGCTTGCCCGCCCCCCGGCCGTAGAACATCACGTCCCCAATGGCGTCCCCCTGGACGGAGATGGCGTTGAACACGTCCTCCACCCCGGCCAGCGGGTCGGACTGGTCCACCAGATGGGGGGCCACATAGGCGCACACCCTGCCGTCCTCCCTGCGGATGGCCCGGCCCAGCAGCTTGATCTTCTTGCCCGCGCTCTCGGCGTAGTCCACGTCGGCCAGGGTCACCCCGGCGATGCCCTGGGTGGGCACCTGCTCCGGGTAGACGTGCCGCCCGAAGGCGATGGCCGCCAGGATGCAGATCTTCCGGCAGGCGTCGTGGCCGTCCACATCGGCGGAGGGGTCCCGCTCGGCATAGCCCTTCTCCTGGGCCTCCGCCAGCGCGGCGTCAAAGGTCAGCCCCGCCCGGATCATCCGGGTGAGGATATAGTTGGTGGTGCCGTTGAGGATGCCCACCACCTCCTCGATCCGGTTGCCCGCCAGACATTGAAACAGGGGGCGCAGCACGGGGATGCCCCCGCCCACGCTGGCCTCGAAGAGGTAGTTGACGTTCTTGTCCCGGGCGATCTCCAGCAGCTCCCGGCCGTGGGCGGCCACCAGCTCCTTGTTGGAGGTGACCACGTGCTTGCCGGCCAGCAGAGCCCGGCGGGTGAACTCATAGGCCACCTTGGCCCCGCCGATGGACTCCACCACCACGTCCAGCTCCGGATCGCTCTCCAGCAGGGCGAAGTCCTTTACCACCAAAGAAGCGTAGGGGGAGGCGGATAAGTCCCGCACATCCAGAATATATTTCAGGGTAAGGCGCTCGCCCAGCTTTTCCGCGATGGACGCGCCGTTCATGCGCAGCACCTCCGCCACGCCGCTGCCCACGGTGCCAAAGCCCATGATTGCAAAATTAGCCATTGTCGCTCTCCTTCTCTTGTGCGCATTTCCCGGGGGCCGTCAGCCCGCCAGGATTTCGAATTTCACCACGCCCTCCAGGGCGGAGACCCGGGAGATCAGATCCTCCAGCGTCAATTCCATGTCGCTGGTCTCGGCGGAGATGGTCACCGCCGCGCAGCCGTTGGTGGGGATGGACTGGTTGATGGTCAGTATATTCGCGCCGCTCCCGGCAAAAATAGACAGGACGTTGCTGAGTACGCCGGGGTTGTCCTTGAGCATGATGTAGAACGTGATGATGTGGCCGGTCTTCATGTTGTTGAAGGGCTGCACCGCGTCCTTGTACTTGTAGAAGGCGCTGCGGGAGATGCCCACCTGCCGGGTGGCCGCGCCCACGGTGCCCGCCTCGCCGGTCTGCATCATCCGCTTGGCCTCAGCCACCTTGATGAAGATCTCCGGCAGCGCCTCGGCGGCGACGATGTAGTATTTTGTCTTAGTGCCCATATCTGTGTCCCTCCTGCGGTCATATGTCTCTAATTGGCGTTATTTTACCATACTTGCCGCCAGGTTACAACCAAAAAACCATTGCCGTTCTATACAAACTTTCCTGGGGAACAGGGGAAAAAGAGGTGCAATTTGTCTATATGTCACAGTTAAGTGTCTTTTTACAGAGGACGATTACAACACTGCTCTGCCTGACAGGGGCGTTTGTCTTCTTCCGGTGGCTGCTGGGGCCCCTGCTGCCCTTCCTG
>OFFU01001894.1_pt1 | contig 12577 bp, 9 predicted proteins | sample 1521451 | NCBI WGS metagenome assembly OFFU01 (sample SAMEA3504106, study PRJEB24116) | mouse gut metagenome | biome: mouse gut; feature: mouse-associated habitat; material: faeces | place: Denmark | collected 2011 | reverse complement strand
GTGACTGGAGTTCAGACGTGTGCTCTTCCGATCTGCATCTCCAGGATGAGACAGAGACCTGGGATAAGGGAGGCACCCAAGAATCAATGGGGGTGACCTTAGCTGTGACTCACAGCATTGGGGATATGGAACCTGAAGAGGCCACCTCCTGTAGCCAGGCAGGAACCCCAGTGGAGTGATAGGGACACCAACCTACCCACAAAACTTCCACCCAAAATGTATCCTATCTACAGGATGTGTGTGGACAAAGATAGAGCAGATACTGAGGAAACACACACAGAACGGCCAGCATAATGCCCTTGAGTCCGTATCTGACGGCCAGGGAAGCCAGAAAAACTCCCGCTGACATGCCATACCAGAGCGTGCTTCCCACACAGGCCGCCGGCCCCAAATATGTAGTGGCGGCCAGAGCCACCCCCAGGACCCAGATGATTCGCCTGCGGAACACATAGCAAAAAAGAGCACTGCTGTCCACGGTCATGTACTTCATCTGGTACAAAGTGTACTCATCAAAAAGTCCCGTGCCCTCCAGCAAAATGCTCTTTCCAATATTCAATATAAAAAAACCTGCAAAAAGTCCCACAACAAAAAAAGTCAAATACTTGCCCTCTCCGGATCTGGCTCCTCTCTCCAAAAAACGCATTCTTCTTCCCGCCCCTCTGGCAGCCTGATCTTGTTCCACTTGGCCAGCCATTCCATTGTATGCGGGAGAATTCCCAACTATGCAAGACGACAGAGTCCGGGCTGACCATCCTTATGCATGCAGCGGACAGAATAAACGCCCCTTATGCATATGGCAGCAGACACACTAACTGTTCCTTATGCATATGGCAGCGGACAGACTAACCGCCCTTTTGCATATACCAGCCGCCAGATGTATTGAACGCCCTCTATGCAGAATGGCAGAATTTTGCCGCATAGGTGAGTATGCCGCAGACCGTCTTGGAATCCTGGATCTCACAGCGGAAGATCTTTTCCAGAAGTTCCTCCACAGAGTACGCCTCCACACGGATAAATTCATCCTCATCCAGGTGCTGAGAGCCTTCCCTCAGCTCCCTGGCCAGATAGATGTCAATCTTCTCATTGCAGAAAGCCACTGTGGTATAGATGGAGTTCAGCAGCTCCAGGCGGGAGCAGGAATATCCTGTCTCCTCCTGCAGTTCCCGCATGGCAGCCTCCTCCGTGGGTTCCTCGCGCCCTTTCAGGCCCCCGGCAGGAATTTCCAGCGTCTCCCTCTCCAGAGCGTTCCGGTACTGTCTCACCATAAGGATCTTCCCATCCCCCCGCACCGCCACAACTGCCGCTGCCCCCTTATTGTCGATAAAATCCCACTTGGCCACATTGCCGTTGGGAACCAGCATGGTATCCTGATAGTAGTCCAAAATGACCCCTCTGGCCACAAGATTCCGCTCCAGCCTCCTGAATTCTTCCATATTAAAGTTCCCCTTTTGTACCTTCCAAACATACGGCCTGCCAAAACAACCTTACCCTGGACAGCCTGCCAGGAATCCCATTCCAAAGACCCCTTCTCAGCCACAGCATTCCTGCAGCAGACCTCCTTCCCTCTCAGGCAGTCCGCTTCGCTTCCTGTCTCTCCAGAAACTTTTCCACGCTGACAAGTTTTACACAGAGCACAAAGATATCCGTAGCCATGTCCAGCTCCTCCTTGGCCGGGAACGTGGGAGCAATGCGGATATTGCTGTCTTTGGGATCCTTCTTATAGGGAAACGCTGCCCCTGCTCCGGTGAGCGTCACTCCCGCCTCCCTGCACTTTTCCACAATGGCCCTGGCACAGCCTTCCACGGCCTCAAAGGAGATAAAGTAGCCCCCGTTGGGCCTGGTCCACTCCCCTATGCCCAGCCCGGAAAGCTCCCGGTCAAGCACGGACAGAACCCCTTCAAATTTCTCCCGCATCAGCACCGCATGCTTTTTCATATGCTGGGCCACGCCCTCCACATTCTTAAAATACCGCACATGACGCAGCTGATTTATCTTGTCATAGCCAATGGTCTGAACCGTCATGGTCTTCCTGATTTCATCCAGATTTGCCTTGGAGGAGGCCACCGCTCCAAGACCTGCCCCCGCAAAGATAATTTTGGACGTAGAACAGAATTCATACACCATGTCCGGGTTCCCTGCCCGCTCACACATACTCAGAATCTCCGGCAGCGTGTCCTGCCTGTCCTCATACAGATGATGCATCACATAGGCATTATCCCAGAAAATACGAAAATCCTTTGCCGCAGGCTTCAGGGCGGCAAAACGCTCCACCGTCTCCTGAGAATAGGTATAGCCCTGAGGATTGGAATACTTGGGCACGCACCAAATACCCTTGATGGCCTCGTCCTGAGACACCAGTTTCTCCACCAGATCCATGTCTGGCCCCTGGGGAGTCATGGGCACATTGATCATCTCAATGCCAAAATGCTGTGTGATGGAAAAATGCCTGTCGTAACCAGGCACCGGGCAGAGAAACTTCACTTTCTCAAGTTTGCACCAAGGAATGCATCCCCCCACACCGTGAGTCATGGACCGTGAGACCATGTCATACATAATGGCCAGACTGCCATTCCCACACACAATGACATTCTCCGCGGGAACTTCCATAATATCCCCCATCAGTTCCCTGGCTTCCCGAATGCCGTCCAGCACACCATAGTTGCGGACCTCTACGCCATCTTCTGTCTTCATATCACTATCCGAATTAATCACATCCATAAAATCCATTGCCATGTCCAGCTGCGCCGCCGCAGGCTTTCCTCTTGACATATCCAGCTTCAGGCCCTTTTTCTTTGCCTCTTCATATTCCTTAGACAGCTCTGCCTTCAGAGACAGCAGCTCCTCCCTGGTAAGTTCCTGATATTTTTTCATACAATCCTCCATCATGGACGTCCATGGATTCCGCGCCCTTTTCTTTTTATTTTCTCCTGCCCTTTAGAATCTGTTCCTTCCCTCAATCTCTCCAGGGCCTCCGGGGTGGGCCTGTTGTTTTGTATAATTGTATACAATCAAGCACTTGAACTATCATACTACAAGTTCAGCAGATACACAAGCTCATTTTTTATTTCTGTATATTTTTCCCTTTTTTTCCACCATTTAGACAGCTTTTACCCACAAAACTGCACAAAAAAACGCCGCGCTTCTGCACGACGTTTCTCGTCCGGTGTATCTCTGACCCCGGCTGCCAGGTAATTCTATTTTGCGTAGTCTATTACGCGGCTTTCTCTGATCACGTTTACCTTGATCTGCCCGGGATACTCCAGCTCTGCTTCTATCTGCTTGGAAATATCACGCGCCAGAAGCACCATGTCCGCATCTGAAATCTGTTCCGGCACCACCATCACACGGACTTCCCTGCCCGCCTGGATGGCAAAAGACTTATCCACACCCTTGAAATTGTTCGTTATCTCCTCCAGCTTCGTCAGCCTGCTGGTGTAGGTCTCCAGAGTCTCCCTTCTGGCCCCGGGCCTGGCGGCAGATATGGTATCGGCAGCCTGTACAATACAAGCGATCAGAGAAGTGGGCTCCACATCCCCGTGATGGGACTCCACCGCATTGATCACCGTGGCATTCTCCTTATACCTTCTGCACAGCTCCACACCCAGCTGAATATGGGAACCTTCCATCTCATGATCCACGGACTTGCCGATATCATGCAGCAGACCGGCCCTCTTGGCGATCCTCACGTCCAGCCCAAGCTCTGCAGCCAGCAGGCCGGAAAGGTGCGCCACCTCCACAGAATGCTTCAGGGCATTCTGCCCGAAGCTTGTCCTGAATTTCATCTTTCCAAGCAGTCTGACCAGTTCCGGGTGAATGCCGTGGACCCCCACCTCCAGGGTTGCAGCCTCGCCCTCCTCCTTGATCATCACTTCCACTTCTTTCTGAGCCTTCTCCACCATCTCCTCGATCCTGGCAGGGTGGATACGCCCGTCCACAATCAGCTTCTCCAGAGCAATCCTGGCCACCTCTCGGCGGATGGCGTCGAAACTTGACAGAATCACTGCCTCCGGCGTATCGTCTATAATGAGATCCACTCCCGTCATAGTCTCCAGGGTACGGATATTCCGTCCTTCCCGGCCGATAATACGCCCCTTCATCTCATCATTGGGCAGCTGTACCACGGAAATAGTAGTCTCTGACACATGATCCGCCGCACACCTCTGAATGGCCAGCACCACATACTCTTTGGCCTTCTTGTCCGCCTCTTCCTTGGCGCGGGACTCCATCTCCTTGATGATCACGGCTGTCTCATGCTTGACTTCCTCTTCCACAATCTTCAGCAGATAATCCTTCGCCTGCTCAGAAGTCAAACCGGAAATCCGCTCCAATTCCTGCACTCTTTGCTCGTTTAACTTGGAAACCTCCACCTTGACCTTGTTCAGGGCCTCCTCTTTTGCAGCCAGACCGGCCTCACGTCTCTCCAGGGTGTCGGCCTTCTTATCAATATTCTCCTCTTTCTGCTGGATCCTGCGCTCAGACCGCTGTACTTCCGCCCTGCGCTCCTTGATTTCCTTCTCCATCTCGTTCTTGGTACGTATGGACTCTTCCTTCACCTCAAGAAGCATCTCACGCTTCTTTGTCTCCGCATCCTTCAGAGCTTCATCGATAATTTCCCTTGCTTTGTCCTGTGCATTGCCAATGGTTTCCTCTGTTTTCTTCTTCTGGTAATTGATGGCGATCCGCGAAGCCACGACCGCTGTCACAAGCACTGCCGCCAGAACACCCACTACCCATATCGCTACAGATCCTGCCGTCGGCCCAGCCGCTGCACTTACCACAGGTACTAAAGCAGTCATCATAAACTCAAGCATTTACAGGAGCACCTCCTTATTCCATTTTCATTGTACAACCGACAACCGGCGGGCATACCCTCCCGGCCGCCTGACTAGAATGTATGTACATATCCCAACGATATTCTCCCTGGAAGCTGAAACATTCTAACATGCAATCCGCAACAGTTAAATTCTAAACTCAAATTGTCCTAATGTCAAGCAAAAGTCGCAATATCTTCAAAATATTTCCCCTGCTGCAGGCAATTTATTGTTAGATTTGTACAAAAAATGAAATAAGATGCCCTGAAAATACTAAAAAATATCTGAAAGCACCGCTCTGCGCACCAACTCCCCTGAAAACCCCTTTCTCATCAGGAAAGCATACACTCTCTGCCGCTCTCTCTGATCCGCCCTCTGGGGGTCAAAATGCTTCTTCTCCAGAAGCTCCCGGATCATTGCCTCCTCATCCTGGTTTCCGCCCTGCCCCTCCCACTGTTCCCAGGCTTTTTCCAGGGTTTCCCTCTCTATGCCCCTGCCCAGAAGGTCCTGCTCCAGCCTCCTGCGGCTCCTGCTCTCCGCATGGGAGGAGATAAATCCCAGGGCATACCGCAGGTCATCCGTATAGCGGTAACTTCCCACATAGTCCAGGGCCTCCTGAATGACTTTATCAGGATAGCCCCCTTCCTTCAGTTTGTCGCGGAGCTGCTTTACCGTATAATCCCTGTTCTTCAGCAGGTGCATGGCGCGCTGCTTTGCCCGCCTGGGCAGCACCTGGGTCATAATGGCCTCATAGGATTCCTGCTCCAGATCTTCTCCCTGGCGGACCTGAAAAGAACGCAGCTCTCCCCTGTACAGCACAAAGGCGGCTTCCTCATCGAGATATACCCTGCTCCTGGCCTTTGACAACTCCTCGATCTGTGTCACTTTCATCACTCATACCGCACAGCCTTTCCGGAACCTGGTCAGGCTGCCTCTCAACATACTTTCACTGCTCCTGGACCGGGATCTCCTGCTCAGGAGCCGCCGGCGCCTCCGCCGCATCCTTTGCCTCCCCCTGGGCGGCCCTGCCTCTCCTGGCTCCGGTCTTCGCCCCGGCCTCTTTGTCAGTCCCTGCGCCCTCGGAGGAAGCCGCTCCGGCCTCACCGGCGGCTCCCTTTGCCGCCTCCCCAAATCCATAGTGGGCGCGCACCTTCTCGTCCACTGCCTTCCAGGTATCCGGGTTATCCCGCAGAAACTGCTTGGCGTTCTCGCGTCCCTGGCCGATCTTATTGCCCTCATAGGCATACCAGGCCCCGGACTTTACAATGATATCCAGATCCGCCGCCAGATCCAGGATATCCCCCTCCCTGGAAATGCCCTTGCCGAACATAATGTCGAACTCCGCCTCCTTAAAAGGAGGAGCGACCTTGTTCTTCACCACTTTCACTCGGGTACGGTTGCCAATGATCTCGCCCCCCTGCTTCAGAGCCTCTATCTTCCGCACGTCCATTCTGACGGAGGAATAGAATTTCAGGGCCCGCCCGCCGGTGGTGGTCTCAGGATTCCCGAACATAACGCCGATCTTCTCCCTGAGCTGATTGATAAAGATCACAACACAGTTGGACTTGCTGATAATGGAAGTGAGCTTTCTCAAGGCCTGGGACATCAGACGGGCCTGCAGACCCACATGACTGTCGCCCATGTCCCCGTCGATCTCCGCCTTGGGAACCAGAGCCGCCACAGAGTCCACCACCACAATGTCAACGGCCCCTGAGCGAACCATGGTCTCTGCAATCTCCAGAGCCTGCTCCCCGTTATCCGGCTGGGAGATATAGAGATTGTCAATATCCACCCCGATATTCTTGGCATATATGGGATCCAGCGCATGCTCCGCGTCGATAAATCCGGCAATTCCTCCCATTTTCTGCACTTCCGCAATCATGTGCAGCGTCACCGTTGTCTTACCACTGGACTCCGGTCCGTATATCTCCACGATCCTGCCCTTGGGAATCCCTCCCAGCCCCAGCGCTATATCCAGGCTTAATGAGCCGGTGGGAAAAGTCTCCACATTCATCTGGGCGGTAGGATCCCCCAGCTTCATCACCGCTCCTTTTCCGTACTGCTTCTCAATCTGGCTGATCGCCGCCTCCAATGCCTTTTTCTTTTCATCCTTTTCCATGTCTGAACTCTCCTTTTCGCCAAGGAACAAATGTTTGCTTTTGCCACATTATAAAACATCTGTTCGTATTTGTCAACCGCTGATTTTAATTTCATTCCTCTGTTTTGCTTACATCACCCACTATACGCCTCTTTATGTACCATAAAACTCCCTCAAAGGCAGCCCACCTCCTTTTTTCTCTCTTCCTGAAATCTTTGGCGAAACCGCCGGAATACAAGACTTTCATATATGATTCAGATGGTTTTAGTATAGCACGTTTTGTCTGCCCGGGCAAGGCTTTCTTTGTACATCCCGCAAAAATTTCCCTGCAAAAAGCAATTGACAACAAAGATACCCCCATGTTAAATTAGAGGCAGCGAAATACAAGTTCCTAAAAAAATTGAGCCTGAGCCTAACAGCTTGGGCATTTTTCTTTTCGGAACTGACGAGACATAACCCATGCAGACTGCACAGGATGCGTCGGTTATTTTCTTACAGATCCTTATGCCGACGGAAAAGAAAATGGAGGCGGATACCTTGGCGGAAGAGACAGCAAAAAAACCAATATCAGTGCAGGCGAAACCGATTTTAAAGTGGGCCGGCGGCAAGACGCAGATGCTGGGGGACCTATTGCCCAAAGTGCCCTCTGCATACGGTCGGTATATTGAGCCTTTTTTCGGCGGCGGAGCCATGTTCTTTGCTTTACAGCCGGAAAATGCAATTATCGCGGACAGTAATCCGGAGCTGATCAATATGTACAGACAGATTGCCCACCATGTTGAGGATGTGATTGAGTGTCTGAAAAAATATGAAAATACCTCAGAAATGTTCTACGCAGTCCGCGACCAGGACTGGACTGCAATGCCCGGGGAACAGGCGGCGGCCCGGACGATTTTCCTGAATAAAACCTGTTACAACGGCTTGTACCGGGTAAATAAGCAGGGGAAATTCAATGTCCCCTACGGCAAATATAAAAATCCCAGAATCTGCGACCAAGAAGGGCTGCGATCTGCCTCTGCCGCATTGAAAAAGGCAGAAATCCTCTGCGGCGACTACCTGGCGATCCTTGACCACAAGGCCAGACCGGGCGACTTTGTTTTCCTTGATCCCCCCTATCTTCCCATCTCGGAATGTGCTGATTTCAGGAGATACACAAAGGAACAGTTCTACGAGGAAGACCATGTGGCCCTGGCAGAATCCGTTATGCGCCTTCGCGAGCGGGGATGCCATGTGATACTGACCAACTCCAATCATCCTCTGGTCCATGAATTGTACGGGGCCTTTACCATAGACATTGTACAGACAAACCGTCACATTTCCTGCAACGGCGGCGCCCGCAAAGGAGGACGTCATTGTGACAATCCCCCCCGGACAGCGCTCTCTGATCAAGCTGCTTCCAAAACCCCTGCCCGCCCAGGTGTCCAGTTATCCCCCCACCCGTTTTATGGGTTCCAAGAGCAAACTGCTCTCGGAAATATGGTCGGTGGCTTCTCATTTTCAGGTTGAGACGGTGGTGGATCTGTTTTCCGGATCCGGAATTGTGGGATATATGTTCAAGGCACAGAAAAAAACCGTTATCAGCAATGACTATATGGCCATGTCGGCGACTTTTACCAAAGCCATGGTGGAAAATAATACCGTCACCCTGCCCTTGGACGAGGCCAGGGAACTGCTTGTGCCCCGGGTAGAATCCGATCACTTTGTATCCCGCACATTCCAGGGACTCTACTATACCGATGAGGAGAATGACCTGATTGACACCCTGCGCACCAATATCGCCCGGATCCAGGATCCCTACAAACACGCTGTGGCCATGACGGGCCTCATTCGAGCCTGCACGAAAAAACGTCCCCGGGGCATTTTTACCTACACCGGACAGCGGTACGACGATGGGCGCAAAGATCTGCAGAAAACACTGGAACAGCAATTTCTTGAAGGGGTCCATGCAGTGAACCAGGCCGTATTTGACAACGGAAAAGTGAATCGATCCAGCCACGGCGACGCCATGGATTTGAAAGTTCAGCAGGCGGATCTGATCTATATTGATCCGCCTTATTACTCCCCGCTCTCCGACAACGAATATGTGCGCAGATACCACTTTGTGGAAGGACTGGCCCGGGACTGGAAAGGTGTGGAAATTCAGGAAAAAACCCTCACCAAAAAATTTAAATCCTACCCCACTCCCTTTTCCACCCGCAAAGGTGCGGCGGATGCCTTTGACCGCCTGTTTCAGAAGTTTTCAGAGAGCATTTTAATTGTATCCTACTCCTCCAACAGCCTTCCCGCCCAGGATGAGATGGTGGCAATTATGGCCAGGCACAAAGCACATGTGGAAGTGATCCCTGTGGATTATAAATACTCCTTTGGAAATCAGAACGACGCCAAAACCCATAGAAATTCTGTACAGGAGTATCTGTTTGTTGGATACTGAGGAAAGCTCCACAAAGAACGGATACAGCTTCCCAGAGGCATTTGAAACAAGCTGTATCCGTTACTTTCCGACCATTCCCAACTGGAGGATGCCATATGCATGAGCAGATAGATATCTGGCTGGTGGGCAACACCGGCCTGCGCAATCCAAGCCGTATTCAGGAGGGCTTCTCGGTCTTTGCCTCTTCTCCCTTTGTGGGCTGTTTACACGGACGGGAAAATGAAATCGGCTTTATGAATCTTCTGAATGAGAAGGGAATTATCCAGAATGAGGACGGCAAAGACGGCTCCGGAAGCCATGCCCGAAAATGGAGGCTGATGTTCGCAAAAAACGGCTTTATCTATCCTCAGGTCAAGAAAAAGGACGGCGCTCAGAGTGACCTGGGCATCCTTGATGAGATCACTCCCTTTGGACGTTCTTTCCTGAAAGCGGACACTTACCCTGCCGTTTCGGAATGTTATCTCCGGTCCATGAGCGTGGAACAGTTTCCAATGCCCGACGGCATACACCACTTTTCTCCGCTGAGATGGCTGCTGGCGGTTATGCTGGAACTGGAGAAACGGACAGGCTCCTCCCAGCTGAGCAGAATTGAATTTGCCCTGTGGGGGCATACCACCAATCCAGGTTATGATTTGGCGGAGGTGGTGGACAACATTCTTGATCTGAGAGCCAGGAGGGCTGCGGCGCCTGCCAAGCGTCCTTTTGACAAAAAGGAAATTGCCACAAGGGGTGAGCACTACAATAAAAAGGCGGATAATTTTCTGGATTACAGCGACATGAATATGAGATACCTTCGTATTTCCGGCGTACTTCAGCGCAAGGGCAGAGGACTGGTGATTGTTCCCTCAAAACATATACTGGCCGAAAAACTTGCAAAATCCACAGCCAGCGCCGCTCCCATTATGGAACAGTACAGGCTGTTATGTGCGGGAGCACCGCTGCCCACCGACGATATGGATATCGCCAGGTCCCTGCTTGACGATTTGAAAAAGCAGTTAAAAGAAAGGCATATTTTATTTGACCTGATGGATCTGCCCTTAAACACCCCCGCCGAGATCAACATTGCAAGGCAAAGACTTGAAAACATTCTGGCCCAGACGGATGAAGTACAGTATGCCCATGAGCAATGTCGCCAATGGGAAGAAATCAGAGACTATATGACCTTGCTGATGAAGGGAGGCGGCAAGCTGATCTATGATGAAGATAATGCCATTGAAGTTCCCAGGGATGAAACCCCCGCATATCTTGAGTGGATTCTCTGGCGCGCGGCTCTGGCAATGGATCACCTGGTCAACAAGCCCTATGAAATACGCGGATTCAAATTAGACTCTGACTTTATGCCCGTGTCTGCCGCCGGCGGCGGTAAAGGCGATTTATACTGTGAATTCAACGATTTTGTCATTTTGACAGAGGTAACAATGTCCACCTCTTCCCGCCAGGAGGCCATGGAAGGAGAGCCTGTCAGGCGGCATGTATCCGAGGCGGTTCTAAAATATAACAAACCTGTCTACGGCATGTTTATCGCTGTCCGGATTGACACCAACACCGCTGAGACTTTCCGCCACGGCATCTGGTATGCAAAGGGAGATATCAGACAGAGGCTCAACATTCTCCCCCTGACCCTGGAACAATTTCAAAAATTTTTTGTATCCATGTTTCAAGTCAGGAAGGCTGATCCCAAAAAACTGAAAAGTTTGATTGTAGAATGCACCTCCAGGAGAGATATGTTGGACGCTCCCTCCTGGAAGCAGTATATCGACGCCACCGTCTCAGAAAAGGCGGCAGAATTGGCCGCCCTGCAGGCAGTGGAAATGGGAAGCTTTACCTCTTAACCGTTTCTAAGCATAGTACCTGGCCTGGGCATCCCACAGCTTCCGATAGAGCCCCTGAGCCTCCAAAAGCTCCTCATGAGTCCCCGTCTCCACGATACTGCCCTCCTGGAACACAAAAATACGATCACAGAAATGACAGCTGGAGAGCCTGTGGGAGATATAGATAGCCCCCTTACTGCTGGTAAACTCATTCATCCTCTGATAGATATCCGCCTCTGCCACAGGATCCAGCGCCGCAGTGGGCTCATCCAGCACCACAAAAGCCGCGTCCTTGTACAGGCACCGGGCAATGGCCACCTTCTGGGACTCGCCCCCGGACAGCTCCACCCCGTCCTCTGAGAAACGCTTATACAGCTGCGTGTGCAGCCCATCTTCCAGAGTCTTCAGCCTGTCCCCGAAGCCCGCGTCCTCCAGGGCCTTCACCACATTCCCCTCCTCATATTCATATTCCGAGGCCACGGTCTCCCCCAGCTCCAGGGCAAAAATCTGATAGTCCTGGAATACCGTGGAGAAAAATTCCAGGTACTCCTCATAGTTCAGCCTGCGGATATCCACCCCATTCAGAAGAATCTCCCCCTCCTGAGGATCGCAGAGCCTGCAGAGCAGCTTGATAAAAGTGGTCTTGCCGGAGCCGTTCCGCCCCACCATGGCAATCTTTTCCCCCTTCCGGAAGCGGCAGTTCACCCCTGACAAACTGGGGACGGACGCCCCGGGATACGTAAATGTCACATTTCTGAATTCAAACTCATAGTTCTCCTTCATCTCCCGGGTCACAGGCAGAGTGCCCTCCGCCGTCAGGTTCGGCATGTCCAGATAGTCAAAATAAAGCTTCAGATAATCGAAATTCTGAAAGAAAGCCCTGACGCTGTCAAAAACCTTCATCACGCCATCCCCCATCTGGAGCACCATCCCTGTATATTTCAGGATACTGCCCACGCCAAAAGCCCCGTAAAGCGCCTTCAGCCCCACAAACAGATAGACGAACAGATTAAAAAGCCGATACACAAAACCAGAAAAAAATGTCACCTTCCGCACATATCGGTCTGCCTTCTCCAATTCCCCCACATACTCGCCGCCCAGCTTCCGAATCTTTTGCTTCATCAGCTCCTGGGCATGAAACATGCGGATGTCCTTGCCGTTCTCATAGTTGGTAAAGCAGCTCTCCATCAGCCTTAACATCTGGTTGGAGGGCTTTGCCGCAGCCTCATTGGACTGAAAATACACTTTGTGCAGTCCGGCGGAAGTCCATAGATTACAGCCGATGGCCAGAACAAAAAACGCCGCAAACAGGGCGGAAACCCACCACTGGTTCAGCAGTCCCGCCACACCGCTCTCCCCCAGAGCCCTGGCTCTGAAAAGTTCCACCACCAGCGCCAGGGAGATAGCCAGGGAAATCATTCCCCCA
>OFFU01001889.1_pt1 | contig 12623 bp, 14 predicted proteins | sample 1521451 | NCBI WGS metagenome assembly OFFU01 (sample SAMEA3504106, study PRJEB24116) | mouse gut metagenome | biome: mouse gut; feature: mouse-associated habitat; material: faeces | place: Denmark | collected 2011 | reverse complement strand
CCTCTAATTACAAAAATGTTTTCAGCTTCTTTTCGAAGCCTTCTTCCAAATCGATAAGCTCGGTTAAAAGCTTTTTAACCTCCGCGTCCATAATCAGCTCGCCGTCCGTCAGCGAGGTTCTGAGCGAGGTTATGCCCTGAACAGTGCCTTTAAGCATCATCTGCGCCACGTTCTGTGCAGAGTTGTCCGAAGCGGTGCCCATCTTAATCGCGCTCCACATCATCGCCTTTTTCATCGGGCTCGGCTCCTTCAATTCCAGATTGTATTTACGGGCAAGATTAGCCGCCTCGCTGCAAATTCTCTCATATTCCTCATGCTCGCGCATAATCTCCTCTTTAATGCCCTCGTCATCAATTTCGGGCATAATGTCTACTATGCTGGTTATTCCAAGCTGTGCGTTGCGGTAAATTTCGGCAAGTATTTCGCTGTCCTTTTTAAGTTCTGCCATAAAAATCTCCTTGGATTGTTTTTGGTTTGTAGATTGTTGTATTCGTTTTCACCGTTATCTCATATGTATATTATTACAATATTATATAATAATCAAGCAAATTATAGCATTGACTTGTGCGCTTGTCAACTTAAAGCCGTAAAACCGTAAACGTGCGGCGTGCGCGCTCAGCGGTAAATTTCGTCCTTTAAAACGCCTATGCAGGGCAGATTTCTGTACTTTTGCGCATAATCCAAGCCGTACCCGACGATAAACTCGTCGCTCACGGTAAAGCAACGGTAGTCGGCGTTTACGTCCGTTTCCCTGCGCGAAGGCTTGTCGGCGAGGGCTACGCAGGCAACCGATTTGGCTCCGCGCGAAAACAGCAACCGTTTAAGCCCCGCAAGGGTGCGCCCCGTGTCCACAATGTCCTCTATAATAATTACGTCCCTGCCGTCTACGCTCGCGGCGAGGTCGGATACGATTTTTATTTCCCCCGAACTTACCGTGCCGTTGCCGTAGGAGGAAATGGTCATAAAGTCAAGCTGAACGGGCGTGCGCATTGCCCGCACTACGTCGCAAAAGAAAAATACGCTGCCTTTAAGCACGCAAACGGCAAGCGGCATATACTTCGCGGCGGAGTATTTTTTATCTAGCCAATCAGCCGCGCCTTTTACCTTCTCGGCTATGTCCCCGGCGGTAAAAAGTATTTTTTCCAAGTCGTTATACATATTTATTCTCCTGCATTTTAATGCGCGCGCATATGTGTTAAAGGGCATAGCTCCGCAAGAGAATTATATCACATTTAATTTGTAAGCGCAAGGCTTACGCGCCGACAAACGCAGGCGCGCGCGGTGCGTCTATTGACAATTTTCGGAAAGTAAAATATAATATAGACGGAGGTGTGTATGGAAGATTTTAAGGATTTGCGGATAGTTGACAACTTTTATCAGACGTCGGCGTTTTTCCCTATGCCGACGATTCTTGTGGGGACGGTATCGCCCGAAGGCAAAACCAATCTCGGCGCGTACTCGCTGTGCTTCCCCTATTACGTTGCGGGTAAGGACTACTACGCAATGCTCTTGGAGTGCCGCAACAGTTCCAACACAGCGCAGAATCTGTTGCGTTCGAAGAAATGTTCTTTAAACTTTATCACTGATGAACGCAAGTATTTTAAGGAGGCGGTGAGGCTGGGCTTTCCCGGCGAAACCACGCAGGAAAAAATGAAAAACTGCCTGTTCACCTTGAAAAACAGCGCTTTGGGAAAGGACAGACCGCAAATCATAGCCGAGGCCTTTCAGGTTTTCGAATGCACCTGGGACGACAGTCTGGAAAAGGCGTTTAAGGACAAGGCGGGGCTGGTGGAAGGCTATCCGCCCCCTTACAGAAACTTTAACGGCATAACGAGCAAGTTCGGCGCGCACTTCATTTTAAAGATTGACAAAATTTTGATTAAACCCAAATATTACGACGCGATAGTAAACGGAGTAAAGGCGAACGGCTTCCCCGCCGTGCCCGTCGACTACGGCTACCGCGACAGCACAAACTTTTGGTATTCGCGGTTCAAAAAACCCGTGCCCGAAAAGGTGCAGGTTAAAGAGGGCGACGTAAACAGCGTAATTTACGCGGCAAAGCGCATAGACCCCTCCGTAAAATTTACCGACGGAGCTTGCGCAAAGCTTACTAAAATACCGAGGATATTTCTCAAAGCGGCGCTTACGCAGATGGTGCAAATTGCAAAAGAGGAGGGAATATCCCTAATCGACGAGGCTGCGCTGGAAATAATAAACGATAAACGCCGCAAGGAAAAAAAGAAATAATTTAAAGCGCGGGCGCAATTTTGCGCCCGCGCCACGCTTTAATAAACTGCGCATTTTTGCGCAGAATAATTATAAAAACTTAACGGAGGTTGCGCATATGTGCACGGCTGTAACTTTTAAATCGGGCGATTTCTATTTCGGAAGAACGCTTGACAACGACTTTTCTTACGGGGAAGAAATAGCTTTTACTCCAAGGAACTTTCCCCTGCTTTTCAGGAACGGGCGGGTAATAAAAAGGCACTACGCAATCATAGGCACGGCGCACACGGAAAACGGATTGCCCCTGTACTATGACGCGGTAAACGAAAAAGGACTGTGCGCGGCGGGGCTGAATTTTGTAGGCAACGCGGTATACAACGGCGTTGTGGAGGGCGCGGACAATATCGCGCATTTCGAAATAATTTTGTGGTTGCTTTCGCAGTGCGACAGTGTGGACTGCGCGCGCAAGCTGTTGAAAAAAATGAATATTACGAACGAGGCGTTTTCAAAAGAGCTTCCGCCCGCGCAGTTGCATTGGATATTGGCGGACGAAAGGCAGTGTCTTGTTATAGAGGCGGTTAAAGACGGTTTGAAAGTTTACGAAAACCCTTACGGAGTGCTTGCCAACAATCCGCCTTTCGAAATGCAGGCGTTCAATTTAAGCAACTATATGGGGCTGTCCGCCAAGCCTCCCGTAAATTCGTTTGCGGCGGGGCTGAATTTCCAGCCGCACAGCAAGGGGATGGGCGCGCTGGGCTTGCCCGGCGATTTGTCTTCGCCATCGCGCTTCGTTCGCGTCGCGTTTACCAAAAATAACTCTGTCTGCGGCGATACGGAGGATGAGAGAGTGGGGCAGTTTTTCCATATTCTTTCAAGCGTGTGGCAGACGCGCGGCTGTTGCGCCGTGGGGGAGAGCGGATACGAAATAACCGTTTACGCTTCCTGCTGTAACGCAAGCAAAGGCGTTTACTATTACACGACTTACGGCAACAGGCAGATTACGGCGGTGGATATGCGCAGGGAGGACGCGGACGGCGAAGAGGTGGTTTTTTACCCCTTTATAACCGAGCAAAATATAAAGCGGCAGAACTGACCGCCACTTCATTTTAAATTTCTTTGGCGGGGACCTCTTGTTCCCGCTCTTCTTTTTCGTCCTCTTCGGCTCTCTGACGTTTCAGCTCCTCTTCGCGCCTTTTAAAAACTTTCGGAAAGGTTGTGAATATTACGACCGCGGTAATGGCGCCCGCAACAAAATCTGCTATTCCTTCCGACATATATACGCCCTTAAAGCCCAAAAAGTGGGTAAGGGTAAAGCAAAGGGGAATTAAAATTATCACCTTTCGTAGCACGGCAAGCAACAGCGCCGACTTCGCCTGACCGAGCGCAACGTTTACGTTTTGCAAAGTCATCTGCACGAAGAACATCACCGAGCCCATAAGAAAGAGGGGCGTGTACGTCTTTACTATGTCCCTTACCGAACCGCTTGCCGAGAATATAAACGCATACGCTTGCGGCGCCGCCATAGATACCGCCCATATTGACGTGCCGAAGATAAACGCTATTATCGTTATATACTTAATGCCTTTTTTAAGCCGTTCCGCATTGCCCTTGCCGTAGTTGTAGCTTACGAACGGTTGCATACCGTAACCCAAACCGTTCAGCGGCAGAGATATAAGTTGCAGTGCGCTTAGCATTATCGTAAGCGCGGCGGTATAGTCCTTGTTGCCGCCCGTAGCCGCGTTAAGATTTACGTTGAACACGATTTGTATGGCGCATTCCGTAAGCGTCATAATAAATGGTGATACGCCGAGGGAGAGTATGCCCGCAATTCTTTTGGCTTTTAGCTTCATATCCTTAAAGCGCAGTTTAAATTTACTTTTTTTAGTAAAGAAAAACGCCGTTATCCATATAAAGGATATACCCTGAGAAATTACCGTTGCAAGGCTTGCGCCCTTAACGCCTAAATCGCAGACGAAAATCAGCAAAGGGTCTAACCCTATGTTGGTAATCGCTCCTATAAGCACCGAAGCCATTGCCATAAAAGAGTAGCCCTGCGCCGTGATAAAGGGATTTAACCCCTGCGCAAGCAGTACGAAAAGCGTGCCGAAAGAGTAGACTTTTAGGTACGAAGTTGCAAACTCCACCGCGGAGGGCGGGCAGCCGAACAGCACGACGATGGGGCGGGCAAGAAACAGGGTCAAAGCGCTTATTACAACGCCCGTTACCGTAAGCAGTACGAAAGCCGTGTTAAAAATTTTATTCGCTTCCCCGTCGTCGCCCTCTCCGAGCTTTATGCTTGCGCGCGGCGCGCCGCCGATACCTATAAGGCTGGCAAACGCCTGTATTATTAAAGTGATTGGCAAAACTATTCCCAGCGCGGCAAGCGCGTCCATACCGCCCTCGCCAATATTTGCAACAAACATTCTGTCTATAATGTTGTACAAAAAGGTTATAAGCTGGGCTATCACCGCGGGAATAGTAAGTTTAAATATAAGCGGCAGTATCTTTCCGTTTCCGAGTTGTTCCGTAGAGTTTGCCATATTTCTCCGTATATTTATATTGTGTATATATTTTGCATAAAATTTACAGGTTTTCGCGCAAACGTTTTAAAAATATTTCCGCGCACTTGGGAAACACCTGATACTTCTTCCAGGCAATATCGAGGTGCGAAATGAGTTCGGGATAGAGCGGGCGGAAACACAAATCAGAATTTCCCGTGGTGTTAATAAGTTTGTCAAGCGTAACGGCGTAGCCCAGCCCTTCCTCCACAAGCAGCGACATATTGTACAAAAGATTGCCCGTGGCGACTACGTTAAGCTCCTCCGTGCTCTTTTCAAACCAATCGCTTATTTTGTTTTTGCCCATTGACTGCCGCGAGCGTATAAGCGGCTTGTCCCACAGGTCCTGCGGGGTAATGCGTTCCTTTTCGGCAAGCGGGCTGTCCGTGCGCATAAGCACGCCCCAGGTATCGTATAGGGGCAGGCGTAAATGGTCGTATTTGGATAAATCGAACGGCTCGATAAAAATACCGAAATCTATAAGACCTTTATCGAGCCTTTCGGAAATCGTGCCGCTGTCCCCGCTGAATAAATGGAATTTAACATTCGGATAATCGCATTGGACAGAGCGCGCCGCTTTGGCTATAAGCCCCATAACGTAACTTTCGCCGCCGCCGATATAAATGTCGCCGCTTATTTCGGTAATGGGCGTATGCAGTTCGGCTTCCGTTTGATTATACAGTTCAATAATTTCTTCCGCGCGCTTGCGAAGCAGTTGTCCCGCTTCGGTAAGCGTAATTTTTTTCGTTCCGCGAATGAACAGTTGTTGTCCTATTTCCTTTTCAAGATTTTGCATCTGTCGGGATAAATTCGGTTGCGTTATAAAAAGCGCTTCCGCCGCTTTGGAAATGCTTTGTTCGCGCGTAACCGCCAAAAAATATTTAAGTTCCCGCAGTTCCATATTTACACCGTCCTTTTGTATAGTTTAGCATATTGTTAATATGCGTGTCAATTATGGCATCGGCATAAAATATAAGCATTTGACATAAATGCGTTTACACAATAAAATAATTGCAAGTGGCGGTTATGTTATGAAAAAACTTATTTTGTTATGCGTAGTTTTATTTTCGGCGTTTTCCTTAGCGGGGTGTGCCTCGGCTAAAAGCGGCGGAGATGGCGGGAAACGAACGGACGGGGGAAAGGTTGTTGAAATAATGTATATCTATATTAACGGCAATAAATTAAAAGCCGAACTTGAAGATAATTCTTCGGCTTCGGCGCTTACCGCCGTGCTTAAAGAGAAAGACATAGTTTATATCGCCGACGATTACGGCGGGTTTGAAAAGGTCGGGGATTTGGGCTTTAATCTGCCGACTAACGACAAACCGACGTCAACCACGGCGGGCGACGTGGTTTTGTATCAGGGCAACAGTTTGTGCCTGTACTACGGCGAAAACAGTTGGACTTTTACAAGAATAGGCAGAATAGTAGGCTACTCTTCGTCCGAAATAAATACGTTGCTCGGAGCGGGTAACGGCAGTCAGACCGTAACGCTCAGCTTAAAATAAAAAAGGAGATAGATATGTTAGGAAATTTTACTTACTGCAATCCCACAAAACTGTACTTCGGCAAGGACGCGCTTGACGGCTTAAACGAAGAGTTGCCCAAATACGGCAAAAACGTTTTGCTTGTTTACGGCGGCGGTTCGATTAAAAAGAACGGCGTTTACGACAAAGTTATAAAAATTTTGAAAGACAACGATAAAAACGTTTTCGAGGACGCGGGCGTTATGCCCAACCCCACAAGCGAAAAACTAAACGAGGGGCTCGCGCGCGCCAAAGCGGCGAAAGCCGATTTGATTTTGGCTGTGGGAGGCGGCTCGGTTTGCGACTACGCGAAAGCCGTGTCCGTTTCCGTAAACTGCAACGACGACCCTTGGGATAAATATTTTATCCGCTTTGAAGAACCCACCTGCAAAATTATACCCGTGGGGTGCGTGCTTACAATGGTGGGAACGGGCAGTGAAATGAACGGCGGCTCGGTCATTACCAACCACGGGCAAAAGCTTAAAATAGGGCACGTTTTCGGGGAAAACGTATTCCCCAAATTTTCGGTTTTGAACCCCGAATTTACTTTCACCGTTCCTAAGGAACAGATGGTTTCGGGAATATACGATATTATGTCGCACATACTCGAACAGTATTTTTCCGGCGAGGACGACAACACGAGCGACTACATAATGGAAGGGCTGTTGCGTTCGCTTATCCACAGCGCAAATATCGCCGTAGAAATCCCGACCGACTACGAGGCGCGCAGTAATATTATGTGGACGGCTACCTGGGCGTTGAATACGCTTGTTGCAAAGGGCAAAACCACCGATTGGATGGTGCATATGCTTGGGCAAGCGGTTGCCGCGCACACCGACGCAACGCACGGTATGACGCTTGCCGCCGTGTCTATACCCTATTATCGCCGCATATTGCCGTACGGATTGAAAAAATTCGCCCGTTATGCCGTAAACGTATGGGGAGTTAGCGCCCAAGGCAAAACCCCGACTCAGGTTGCCGAAGAGGGGCTTTTGGCAATGGAAGAGTGGATGAAAAAGATTGGACTTACAATGAATTTAACCGAGCTGGGCGCAACTGAGCAAATGCTTGACGGCATAATAAAAAGTACTCTTATTATGGACGGCGGTTACAAGGTTCTGGACGAAACCGCCGTGCGCGCAGTATTAAAGGCAAGTTTTTAAGGGTAAGATAAAATTGAACGAATAAAACGCATAAAACGCATAGCTTTACATTGCGCTATGCGTTTTTTTGAAACGCCTATTTGTAAAACGTAAATAATTCTATTGCAATTTGCGCGCGTTTGTGATAGATTGTCTGCGTAAAGATACAAAGCTTTTTCGGCAACGGAAAATAAATCGGAGCGTATATATGGATAACTTAACGGTTGAAACGGCAATGGGCGGCGAAACGGTTGAATACGGCGCGCGTTGGAAAAGCGGAGCAAGCTCGCCCGAGCTTGAACGCGTAATTCGGAAAGACGGGGTAATATCCTTGTGGAAAACGCAATTTAAACCTAACGTGGGAGGCGGCGACGGCGGGGACGCTTTCGACGGAATAGATTTGTTTTCTCCTCTGTTTGTAACCGACGCGCTGGGAAATACTTTCCGCAGGTTCGGTAGATTTTACGTGGGCGAGCAGACATTAGAAAATTATGAATATATATGGGTTTGCAAAACGCTCTCAACTCCTTTCTACCGTGTACAAATTAAGAATTTCCCTCAATCTGCGTTTTAAACGAGTACGGATATGCAACGGCTCTAAACACTCGCATTTGTCGCCAAAGCTTAAAAGCATATCGTAATAGTAGTCGTTTTCTATAAAGGGGAAGCTGACCGTATACCGTCCGTCGCCGTCGGGCGCAACGTCTTTGTAAGAGCAAAAGTCAAGCACCCTGTCCAATACCGATTGCTCTACGCGTAGCTTTATTCTTGTCTGCAACGCAGTCAAAATATCGTTAAATTCCAACTGCGGGCTTTTATATTCCCGCGGGGTAAAGGTTTCGTTTACCGTTTGCAAACGTAAAATGCGGCACAGCCTGAACAGGCGGAAGTCGTTTCTCGTGCGGCAAAAGCCTTGAAAGTACCAACGGTTGCCCTTCAATATAAGTTGATAGGGCTCGGCTATCCGCGCGGTTACGTTTCCGTACCTGTCGGCATAATCGAAGGATAGCAGTCTGTTTTCCTGCAAAGCCGTCTTTATTGTCGTTAAATACTTTTCAACGTCTGCGTTTCCTAACCACGGGCTTAAATCTATTTTTATCTGATTTGCCTTTAACTCTATTTCTTTTGCCCTGTCGGCGGGAATAAAGCTTTTAACTTTGGCAAGTACGTTTTGTAATTGGTCGGCGCGCACCGCGTCGGTAAGGCTGTACAGACCCGTCAGTATAGCCGAAAGGTCGGCGGCGGTAAAAACGTTTTTGTCTATCTTGTAGTTTTCTAAAATTTCAAAGCCTCCGCCAACGCCCGAAGTAGAGCGTACTGGAATACCCGCCATATTTATCGCGTCTACGTCGCGGTAAATCGTGCGCGGCGAAACTTCGAACATATCCGCCAATTCCTGCGCGCCGATACGCTTTTTATCCAGCAGTACCATAATAATGCTTACAAGTCGGTCAATTTTCACTCGGTTTTCCTTAAAAAGTTCTTTGACTTATTATAAATTGTTGCCATAACGATGTCAACAATTAAGCGTTAAAATGATTGGGTAAATAAATTTAAGGAGAAGCGCAATGCAAAACACGGCTTTGGTGGTAATCGACCTTCAAAACGACATAACAAAAAATTATAAGGATATTATAGACAACGTAAACGGCGCCATAGATTGGGCGGTTGAAAATAATTTGTCTGTCGTTTATATCAGGCACGAAAACCTGTCCGCGGGAACGAGAACGTTTAAGACGGGCACGCGCGGCGCGGAGTTGGTTGACGATTTAAAGATAGTTTCAAACAATATTTTTACCAAGTATAAGGGTAGCGCGTTGAGCTGTGGGGAGTTTGCGGAATTTATAAGTAAAAACGGCATAAGCGATTTTTACGTGGCGGGGGCGGACGCCGTTGCCTGCGTTAAGTCTACTTGCTATAATCTGCGCAAAGCAAATTACGGCGTATACGTTTTATCCGACTGCGTTACAAGCTACAATAAAAACAAAATTCCCGAAATGCTGGAATATTACGAAAGCAAAGGTTGCCGCATAATGGAGCTTAAAGATTTAAGTAGTATGCGGTAAAAAAATTTGTATCGCAATGCGGTTGATTAAGTTGTACGGTTTTGATAAAATGAAATTATGGTGCCTACAAATTTATTGGACGCGAAAAACCGTAACCAACTGCGGTTATGGCTTAACGACAATTACAGTACCCAAAAGGAATGTTGGGTTGTGGTAAAGCGCGGCAGACCGCAAAACGACGGTACTTTTTGGTACGTTGACGCCGTTGAAGAAGCTTTGTGCTTCGGTTGGATAGACAGCACGGAGAAGAAGCTCGACAACGGCGTAACCGCTCAGAGACTGGCGCCGCGCAAAAAAAATTCGTTGTGGAGCGAGTTGAATAAAGAGCGTTGCCGAAGATTGGAAAAGTTGGGACTTATGACCGAAGCGGGAAGGGGCGTTTTGCCTGATATGTCCCCCGACGGCTTTGTAATCGACCGTCAAATTTTAAACGCGTTACAAGCGGACGAAGAAGTATGGAATAATTTTTTAAATTTTCCGCCCCTTTATCGGCGCGTGAGAATAGATACTATACAAATAAAGAAAAAGCAGTCCGAACTTTTTCAAAGCCGTTTGCAAAAATTTATTAAAAACACAAAAAACGGAGTAATGTACGGGGAATGGAACGACAACGGACGGTTGCTGAATTATTGAAACGTTTAAAATTTTAAAGGGCGAGCGCGTTTAAACGCGCTCGCCTTACGGTTATTAAATTGTTGTTTTCCTGTCTTAGTCTCGGCGGTTTAGCTTTTAGTTATATATCCGTCCGTGCAACGTACGGTGTAGTTGCCTGTATAACCATCCCAACTATAATTTTTTTCAATAGCGTTCCATTGAGCCTTCGTGCCTTTAAAGGTTATGTTTGTAAGACTACTGCAACGGTTGAACGCAGAATTGCCGATGCTTGTTACGCTGTCGAAAATAGTTATGCTTGTAAGTCTGGTGCAACCTTCGAACGCATAAGCGCTGATTTCCGTTACACTGTCGGGAATGGTTATGTTTGTAAGACTACTACAACCTCTGAACGCAGAATTGCAGATACTTGTTACGCTGTCGGGAATGGTTATGCTTGTAAGTCCGGTGCAATTGCTGAACGCATAATTGCCAATACTTGTTACGCTGTTGCCTATGGTTATGCTTGTAAGTCCGGTGCAATCGTAGAACGCAAACTCGTCAATACTTGTTACGCTGTCGGGAATAGTTATGCTCGTAAGTCCGGTGCAATTGCTGAACGCAGACTGACCGATACTCGTTATGCTGTCGGGAATAGTTACGCTTGTAAGACTACTACAACCGTAGAACGCACCATCGCTGATACTCGTTACGCTGTCGGGGATAGTTATACTTGTAAGACTACTACAACCGCTGAACGCATCATAGCCAATGCTTGTTACGCTGTCGGGGATAGTTACGCTCGTAAGTCCGGTGCAATTGCTGAACGCATAACTGCCGATACTTGTTACGCTGTTGCCTATGGTTATGCTCGTAAGTTCGGTGCAATTGCTGAACGCAGCATTGCCGATACTTGTTACGCTGTTGCCTATGGTTACGCTCATAAGTCCGGTGCAATCGCTGAACGCAGCATTGTCAATACTTGTTACGCTGTCTGGAATAGTTATGCTCGTAAGTCCGGTGCAATCGCTGAACGCAGCATTGCCGATACTTGTTACACTGTCGGGAATGGTTATACTTGTAAGTCCGGTGCAATTGCTGAACGTAGCATTGCCGATACTTGTTACGCTGTTGCCTATGGTTACGCTCGTAAGTCCGGTGCAATTGCTGAACGCATAATCGTCGATACTTGTTACGCTGTCGGGGATAGTTATGCTTGTAAGTCCGGTGCAATTGCTGAACGCAGAATTGCCGATACTCGTTACAGGTTTACCGTAATATTCAGATGCAATAACAATATCCGTTTCGGTTGCCGTACCGATACCCCTTACGTAAGAACTTTCACCGTCGCTATTTAAGTTATATTCAAGTCCTTCGGTAGGTTTTTTCTTGCCGCAAACGCAATCGCCGTTTGTAAAGTCGTGTAAGGCATACCCGTCTTTTTCGGAATTATCCGTTACGGGGCAGCCGCTTTGCGTGCAGTTGTGCCAATGGTAGTTGTCGTTACTTTCCCAACCTTGCGACCAAACGTGAGAATGTCTTTTATCGCAGGCGGTAAGCCCTACGGAGCCGGCTATAACGCAGCCCAAAAACAAAAGAACTGTTATTATTTTCTTTTTCATAAAAACTCCTTTTTACGTCGGTTTCCGTTTTAGTAAACGTGTACTTTTACTAAAATCAAATACTTGCTTTATTTAGGGCGTTTATGATATAATAATTGTGCAAATTTTTAATATTTTCGGCTATTTTAACGTTGTAGTAAAAGTACACTTTTTTTAAAATTTTTTGTTTTCGGGGTAAGTTTCGTTAATCAAACGCCCCGATTTTTGCTATCCTTTAAAATAATTTTACTTTTTTTTAAGGGGGGTACCGCTTATGGTTACATACGGTTACGCAAGGGTTTCGGCAAAAGACCAGAATTTACAACGGCAGATTGCCTCGTTTAACGAGTTCGGCATAGAAAAATGCCGCATATTCTCGGACAAGAAAAGCGGCAAAGATTTTGAACGCAAAGAATATAAAAAGCTTGTCAAAAAGCTGAAAAGCGGCGACTTGCTCGTTATAAAGTCAATCGACAGGTTGGGGCGCAACTACGACCAAATCATAGCCGAATGGGCGCACATTACAAGCGACTTGGGGGCAGATATTTTAGTTTTGGATATGCCTTTGCTCGATACCCGCACAAAAACGGAAACGCTTGTGGGCAAATTTATATCGGATATCGTTTTGCAGGTTCTTTCGTTTGTGGCGCAAAACGAGCGCGAGAATATAAAGCAACGGCAGGCGGACGGTATACGCATTGCGCGGCAAAACGGCGTTAAGTTCGGCAGACCGCGCAAAAAGTACACCGATGAATTTATTTCCATTGCAACCGACTACATACAAAAGCGTATTCCTTTAAAAACGGCTTTAAATTTATCGGGAGCAAAGCAGGATAATTTTTTTTATCACATAAGAAAAATAAAGAGCGGAAAAATTTAAAATTCGCTTTCTCTATCAAAATGCGGGGCGTAC
>OFFU01001887.1_pt1 | contig 12637 bp, 10 predicted proteins | sample 1521451 | NCBI WGS metagenome assembly OFFU01 (sample SAMEA3504106, study PRJEB24116) | mouse gut metagenome | biome: mouse gut; feature: mouse-associated habitat; material: faeces | place: Denmark | collected 2011 | reverse complement strand
GGGCCCGGGCGAGGCTCTTGCGGAACGCCACGAAACCTCACTGCCAAGCCCACCCTCGCGCCCCGGGGGAGGCTGCGGGCATCTGGGCCTACGTCTTCCTCATACCCCCCATCGCGCGCCAAGACGAGACTTCAGCGGCAAGTCATCTCTTTTCCCTACGAGAAGCCCGCCCCATTGCGCTCAAGGGCAAGGCTCAGGCTTTTCGTGTACCAGCCGCATTCTGAACACTTCGCCCCTCCCGTACAGAGTACGAGGCCCTTATCCTGCAAGCAGGAGTCCTCGACCTTCTTCACCCTTCGCACACCGGACAAGAAAACACTCCCACCTTGCCCGGCGCGACGATAAGGCCACCTCGCCAGTGGCGCGCAGGACAAGGCCCCGGCAACGCCCCGGCCTTCACCATCAGCTTGACTCGCCCGTCGCGCGCAGGACAAAGCCCGCATGGAGGCAAGGCCCCCATCTTGCCTCCGGCCTTCGGCGCAGGGGCCTTCCTCGCTTCTCTTCCGTTCCGAAAAGAACAAAGTCCACGCACTTCCAGCCGACACTTTGAGGCGGCGCCTTGTCGCACTCTTCCTCATCCTCCCTCTTTATTCCATATCACTTTGTTTTTACATGGATAGTCTCTTTTGGCTCTTCTTCCGTGACTGTATGGGAGTCCAGACACTTCCCTAGTCATGTCTGGAAAAGAAGACAGTTCTTCGTTTTTTCTTCTCCGGGGCCTTTCATCGTCCTCATTCTAATAGTGGTAAATCACTTAGAAAAAAGGTGACCCACCTTTTTAACGGATGCGCTGGTCCTGTGGCATGTCATTTGCTAAAAAAAGAACAAGCCAAGCGACATCAGCCATACCGTAAAGGAGATTTCCGTGGAACAGTTCTTTGCCTATTTTCCGGCGGCTCTCTCATGGAGCAACCTCGCCGTGCTCGTGGCAGGCTCGGCGGGAGGGTTGTTCTTCGGAGCCATGCCCGGTCTCAGCCCGACCATGGCGGTGGCCCTTCTGGTGCCCTTCACCTTCTATCTGCCCCCGGCCACCAGCCTTATCCTGCTCGGTGCGGTCTATACCAGCGCTGTGGCGGGCGGCTCGATCTCGGCCATCCTGCTCAGCATTCCCGGCGCACCGTCGAGCATCGCCACCCTTTTCGACGGCGGTCCGATGGCCAAGAAGGGACGGGCGCAGGAGGCCCTCTATACCGTCTTCGTAAGCTCGCTCATCGGCGGCGTGTTCGGCGTGCTGGTGATGATCCTGTTCTCGCCACCGATGGCGGAATTCGCCATGCGCTTCGGCCCCTCGGAACTCTTCTGGACGGCCGTTTTCGGCATCACGGTCATCACGGGTCTGTCTTCCGGGGCCATGCTCAAGGGTCTCTTCGGCGGGGCGCTCGGGATGCTCCTCTCGACCGTCGGCTACAGCACCCTGACCGGGGAACCGCGCTTCGTCATCCATGAGGCGCTCAACGGGGGCATCGCCCTTGTGCCCGCGCTCATCGGCCTTTTCGCCGTGCCGCAGATCATCGATCTCATGGCCGAATCCCACATCTTCCTCGAAAAGCTGACCTTCAAGCCACAAAAGGGAATGCTTCGCCGCGTGGTGAAGGCGCACGGAAAGTACCTGCGCACGCTCACCATCGGCAGCATCCTCGGGACGATCATCGGGGCCATCCCCGGCGCGGGCGGGCAGGTGGCGGGGCTCATGTCCTACGACCAGACCAAGAAGTTCGACAAGAATCCCGACCGTTTCGGAACGGGCGATCCCGAAGGCGTCTGCGCGGCGGAGTGCGCCAACAACGCTACAGTAGCCCCGGCCATGATCCCTCTGCTCACCCTGAGCATCCCCGGCAGCCCCACGGCGGCGGTCCTGCTCGGCGGTCTGCTCATCCACGGCCTTTTCCCCGGCCCTGATCTGTTCACCGAAAAGGCCGACATCACCTATACCTTCATCAGCGGCCTCCTGCTGGCCCAGTTCTTCACGTGCTTCTTCGGGCTGCTGGCCTCCCGTTATTCGCATCTCGTGGCCAACGCGCCGAACTACATCATGTTCGCCGCCGTCATGATCCTTTGCGTCTTCGGCTCCTACTGCGTGCAGAACAGCTACGAGGACGTACTCATCATGTTCATCCTCGGCGTGCTCATGTTCATTCTGGGGAAGTTCGGCTTTCCCAGCGCGCCCATCGTGCTCGGGATCATCCTCGGCCCCATCGCGGAAGAGAATTTCCTGCGCGGCAAGATGATCGCCGACACCGACGTGGGGGTGTTCAACTACTTCTTCACGGGGAACCTCAACATCGCCCTCATTGTCCTGTGCCTGCTCTCCCTTTTCTGGGGCATCTACGGCGAAATCAAGTTCATGCGCAATCACGCCAGAAAGACCGCGGCCGCCAACTAGCAGGAGTCGTCCATGTTGTACAGGGAATTCATAAGCGCTCTGGTCATGACCGCGATCATCGTCGGCTTCGCCATCCCGCTGACCCAGCTTAGCGGCGAATCGCAGATCGTCCCCCTGCTCCTGCTGGTATGCATGGGCGTCTTCAACGTAGGTCAATACATCCTGGCGGCCCTACGATACAGGGGACGGCTGGACACGAAGCTGAGCATCAAGGGCTATCCCCTGCGGCGCGTGCTCGCCCTTTTCATCCTGACCGTGGCCTATCTGCTCACGCTGCAAGAAGTCGGCTTCTACCCCGGCTCGCTCCTCTACTTCATCCTCGCTACGCTCATTGCGCAGCCCATGAAGCTGACCCCGAGCCTCATCGCCAAGCGCGCGGCAATCTGCTTTGCCTGCATCGCCTTCCTCTACTGCCTGTTCACCGTCCTGCTGGCCGTCCAGATTCCCAAGGGTTTCCTCGGCATCTGACGCCTGCCCATACCAAACAACCAACCGTTTCGGGAGGAACCATGAAACGCCTTCTCTCCGCCCTCTTCTCCGCCGCCCTGCTCTTCGCGGCCCTGCCCGCCAAGGCCGAAAATCCCGCCGATTCCTACCCTTCCGGCCCCATCAGCCTTGTGGTCTGCTACACGCCCGGCGGCGCCACTGATTTGCAGGCTCGCCTTTCCGCCCTCGTCGCGCAGGACAAGAAATATTTCGGCCAGCCCATCGTCATCCTCAACAAGCCCGGTGCGGGCGGCATGACCGGCTGGAACTGGATCATGGAGCGCGGCAGCAAGGACGGCCTGACCATGACCGCCTACAACATGCCTCACTTCATCGCCCAGTCCATCGTCAACAAAACCAAGTTCAGCGTGGACACCTTCGAGCCGCTGGGCAACTGGGGCGCTGACCCGGCCGTCCTCATCGTTCCCAAGAACAGCAAGTTCAAGAGCGTGGCCGAGCTGATGGCCTTCGCCAAGGAAAACCCCGGCAAGGTCACCATCAACGGCGCCGGCCTCTATGTGGGCCACCACATCGCCACCTTGCAGCTCCAGAAGGCCACGGGCGTCAAGATGAGCTACATCCCCGAAAAGGGCGGCACGGAAGCCATCCAGAACGTGCTGAGCGGCAAGGTCATGGCCGGTTTCAACAACCTCGCGGACGTCTACCGCTCGCAGGATCGCCTGACCATCCTCGCCATTGCGGACGTGAAGCGTCATGAATACCTCCCTGACGTGCCCACGCTGAAGGAACTGGGCTACGACGTGGACGACGCCAGCGTGAATTTCCGCGGCTACGCCCTGCCCAAGGGCGTCGATCCGGCCATCGTGGACAAGGCCGCCAAGATCGTGCCCGTCATGTTCAACGATCCCGAAGTGGTCAAGCGCATGAAGGACAGCGGCAGCCCCATGCTCGTCCTTGACCGCGCGCAGGTTCAGGAAATGTTCCACAAGAAGCACGAAACCCTGAAGGCCCTCCTTGAGGACCTGCGCAAGTAGCACCATCCTAGTCCCCCAGAAGCCCCACCCGGAGAGGACCCCCATCTTCCCCGGGCGGGGCTCTTGTTTCCTCCAGCAGCCCCGCCTTTCCCCCACCTCTCCGTTTCCTCCCCCACCTCCGCCTTGCACGTGCGCCGCCCGACGTTTCAGCCGTAAGCCGCGGGCTCTTTTCTATGCCCCCCAAAAAACCACGTGAGCTTTTCCCTCCCCGTCCTCCTTTCCGGCCCCCTCCTCTTTTCCATAAACCGCCAAAGCGTCTGGAAAACCGGACAGACAGGCAGACATGTCTTTCTTTTTCGACACTCGGAGGCGAGCGGCAGATCAGGCCACCCCTCCTCATTTACCTCTAACATACTGTCTACATAAACTTTATTCTCATTTCTCCTTGGCCTCCCGGCTTTCACCTTCTTCCGGCACGCTCTGTGCTATGTGAAAAGGTGAACGAAGTATCGCAACCCCTCAGACGCCCGGCCACGCCGGATCACTCTGAATAGCCAGTTTCTAAAGGAGTTTTGCATGAAAACCGTCAGCGAACAGATGGAGTTGGCGCGTAAAGCGCAAGAGGCCGTCAACGAATACACGCAAGAGCAGATTGACGAGATTTGCCTTGCCATCGGCTGGGAAGTCTATGAGGACGCCAACATTGCGAAACTGGCGAAGATGGCCGTTGAAGAAACCGGTTTCGGCAACGTCGAAAGCAAGATCATCAAGCACAAGCGCAAGGTCGGCGGCGTGTTGCATGACGTCAAGGGCGCGAAGAGCGTGGGGCTCATCGAACGCGACGAACAAAACGGCATTTCCAAGTATGCCAAGCCTGTGGGCGTGGTCTGCGCCATCCTTCCGGCGACCAACCCCACCGCCACGTGCGGCGGCAAGGCCATCGGCATTCTCAAGGGGCGCAATGCGGTCATCTTCAAGCCCAGTTCCCGCGCCCTCAAGTGCACCACCGAGGCCGTCAACATGATGCGGGCGGGCCTGCGCAAGGTCGGGGCTCCCGAAGACCTCATTCAGGTGCTCGAAGACCCGAGCCGCGAGGCCATTACCGAACTCATGAAGGTTTCCGATCTCATCGTCGCCACGGGCAGCGGGCAGGTGGTACGCGCGGCCTACTCCAGCGGCACCCCGGCCTACGGCGTCGGGCAGGGCAACGCCTGCGCCATCATCGCGGAAGACGCCGACGTCGCGGAAGCGGCCAAGCTCATCTGCGGCAGCAAGCTTTTCGACTACGCCACCTCCTGCTCGTCGGAGAACGCGGTCATCCCGGTCGAAGCCGTCTATGATCAGTTCATGGCCGAAATGCAGAAGAACGGCTGCTATCTCGTCACCGGTGAAGATCGCGAAAAGCTCAAGAATCACATGTGGAAGCTCAACGCCAAGGGCAAGGTGGCGCTCAACCCCGACATCATCGCCAAGTCCGCCCAGGTCATCGCGGACGGCGCGGGCATCAGCATCCCCGCAGGCACGGACATCCTCCTTGTGGAAGGCATGGAGCCCATCCTCGGCGACAAGTTCCACGACGAGAAGATTTCCCCGGTGCTGACCGTCTACAAGGCCAAGGACTTCATGGACGCCTATCGCATCCTCGTGGAGCTGACCACCCTCGTGGGGCGCGGCCACTCCTGCGGCATCCATACCTACAAGCGCGAGTACATTGACTATCTCGGCCAGCACATGAAGTCCTCCCGCGTGACCGTGCGCCAGTCCATGAGCGCGGGCAACGGCGGCCATCCCTTCAACCGGATGCCCTCCACCGCCACCCTCGGCTGCGGCACGTGGGGCGGCAACAGCACCACCGAAAACGTCCACTGGCGGCACTTCATCAACGTGACGTGGGTCAACGAGCCCGTCGAGCCCTGGACCTTCACCGACGAGGACATGTGGGGCGATTTCTGGAAGAAGTACGGGAAGTAACAAGGTAAGGGGCAAGGCACCGGGGGAAGGGAGAAGGACCCCTTCTGAAGAAGGGCTTCCTTCTCCCTTCCCCCAGACCCCTACCCCTCATCCCCGTAAACGTTTCGACTGGTGGGGAGGCCGCGCGGCGGGAGTCCAAGAGGCGCGCGGCTGTGGGAGAGTGTTGGTAGGGAAAAGCGGGGCGATGGGCCGGAAAAGAGAGGGAAAAAGCGTATAGCGGGGGAAAGCTGCGTTTGGGGGAGGAGAAAGGCTCTGTCATAAGCAGCCGATTGGTATATTTCCTCTGTAATTTCAGAATAAGAGGGATGAAAGTTTTTGCATTATGGAGCCTGTTGCCTCAACAGGGTTGAAAAGCTATGAAATTCCAGTGAGTTAAAAAGTATCAATCATTTCCTATAACAGAGGCATGAGAAAAGGACACCGGGGGTGTCCTTTTTTTGTGGGTAGGAAGAGGGAGAATGGCAAAGGAAAAAGAGGGAAAGCCGCTTGAGCAGAGAGGGACTTACATGACCCCCGCAAGCGCCGTGAGGAGGCGTTGCGCGTCGGCCGCCGTGGGCGACGAGGGGAGCGGCATGAGGATGCCGAGGCCCTCGGTGGCTTCATGAAACGCTTCGGGCTCCATATCGCTGACCACGGCGGTGTGCACGCTGGCGTCGATCATCATGATGTCGATGACGGCCTGCCGGAGCGCCTTGTCTTCCAGTCCGAGATCGAGAATGACGAGCGCCGGAGGCGCGCTGCTCACCGCGTTCTTGGCATCTTCCAGCGAGGCCGCTTTTTGCAGCGTTCCGGCGTTTGTAAGAACGGGCAGGCATTCGTTCCAGGCTTCGGGGCGGGATGTGACGAGCAGCAGTTTCATGGGATTTCCTTGTTGGTTGAGGAGAAAACGGGATTGTGTGGGAAGGTTTTCAGGAAGGGCCGCAAGCCCATCCCCGTGCCCCTTTCTTTTTATTCAGGGGAAATGGGAAAAGAAACGTTGTATGGGGGGCGCTTCGCTCGGGCCATGTTCCCGGGCCCGCAGAGTCGGAAAAGGGGGGCGGGTGAGGAACTATCTAGCAAACGCCCTGTGCCCTGACAAGATGGTATGCCTTCTCCCCACGATGAGAGGAAGAAGCCCCTTTTTATCTCTCCTCCGTCCAAAGCCCGGATAGCCTATGTTCCTCATGGATTTATTTCTTCTGAAGAGCATAGTCCGGCCCCTTGCCCTCTTTGGAGCATCCTCTGTGACCCCCTCCCTTTCCTGAAGAGCGCGCAGGAGGAAATACCTCTCACAGCCGTTCAGGATTTCCACAGAAGTCTCTCTCTCTCTCTCTCTCTCTCTCCCTCCCTCTCTCTCAACATCCCATTATCTGTGGACAAAATTGAGAAGGGTCCTATTTTTATTTCATGTTATTTTAATGGGTTAATAAATAGAAAAATGAGTGTCAGAGAGGCGAAATGAATATAAATTTGTTAATATAGATATGTAAAACAGTATATTATGTAATATTTTCAAAAATATTTCATGAAATCTTGACAAAAAGGCGAGGATCGCTCACTCTGGGCATGTTAGAAAATTCCTTTTCATCCATGCCGGAACTCCGGCATGAGCCTCGCCACATATAAGACAGCATGGTCCCGCCAGAACGATCCGGACGTTCTGCGGTCATATCGATAAGGGCTGTTTTGTTTTCATCTCTTATTCATGGAGGCGTCATGAGGATTTTTCGTTTGCTCACCCTTTCCTGTCTGATGATCGTGATGCTGGCTTCCTCGGGCTTTGCCGCGACGGTCATCAAAATCGCCCACCCCAACGTCCCCTCCCATCCTGAAGGTCAGGCCTTTGAATTGTTCAAGTCCGATCTTGAAAAGCGCTCTAACGGTGCTTTCAAGGTGCAGATTTACGACAGTTCCAAATACGGCAACTTTGACGCCGTGGTGCAGGGCCTGCAAATGGGCGTGCTCCAGATGGGAGCCGATGCGCCCAACAATTTCTCCGTGTTCAATCCCAAGCTGATGATGTTCGACATGCCTTTTCTGATCCCCGACTATGAAAGCTCGGACCTGATTACCGACGGGCCTTTGGGACAGGAACTTGCCAAGGCGCTGGAAAAGAACAATATCATGGGATTAGGCTATATTGAAATCGGCTTCAGGAACATCTTCAGCAGCCGCCCCGTGCGCAAGCTCGAAGACGCCCGCGATCTCAAGATTCGCGCTACCTATTCCAAGGCTCACATCGCCATCCTGAAGGCGCTGGGCATGAACCCCACTCCCGTGGCTTGGGGCGAAGTGTATACGGCCCTGCAGCAGAAGACCGTGGACGCCATCGACATCGACCTCAACCTCGCGTGGTTCAACAAGTTCCCAGAAATCACCAAATACGTGACCATGACCAACAGCTTCTACAGCCCGCATCTGGTGCTGGTCTCCAAGGCCTTCTGGTCCAAGCTTGATGCGCAGCAACAGCAGTGGATTCGCGAATCCTTCGCCGTCATGCAGAAGTTCGAGCGGGAAACCATCCGCAAGAACGAAGACATGATCAAGCAGAAGATTGTGGAGCAGGGCGGCGAGATCATCGAACTCTCTCCGGAAGAGCGCCAGCGCTGGGTGGAGGCGACCAAGGGTATTGTCGAAGACTTCGCTGATGCCGTGCCTCCCGCGGTGGTTCAGGAAATCAAGGATACCATCGGCAGGAAGTAACCCGACCGGGGCCCCTCCGGGGGCCCTCACCCTCTCAAAAGAAGGTGTCGCGATGCTCCATTTTCTTGATCGGTTTGAAGAAACGCTTTCCTCGTTTCTTCTGGCCTTGATGTCCGTGGCGATCATCCTGCAGGTCTTTTTCCGCTACTGCGTTTCCTATTCGCTCGACTGGCCGGAGGAACTGGGCAGATACCTCTTTATCGCTCTCGTCTATATCGGCTCGGGGTACGCGGAGCGTGAGAACAAGCATCTGGCCATCACCATCCTGCGCACGAGCGGTGGTGCGTGGGGCGCGAAATATCTGCCTCTTGTGGCGCTGGGAGTGACGGCGGCCTTTTGCGGGATGATGACGGTGTGGGGCGTGAACATGACCTGTTTTGTCTGGCAGACCGGCCAGGTCGCCCCCGCCATGCAGTTTCCCATGTGGATGGTCTACGCCTGCCTGCCTCTGGGCATGGCCTGTATGGGCATCCGGGCGCTCATCAAGTTCTTTCGTCAGCTTTCCCTGAACAGGACCCGCGGGTCACAGGAGCGGTAGCCATGGAATGGCCTATTCTTCTGGCCGCGATCACGCTGGTCGCTCTCCTCGTTTTGAGCGTGCCCATCGGCGTGGCCATCGGTTCAAGCGTTGTGGTAGCGGTGCTGGCAGGTGATTTGCCCGCCGAGTTTTTGATGCAGAAGCTTGTGCTCTCTCTGGATTCCTTTCCCCTGCTGGCGGTGCCCTTCTTCATCCTTTCTGGAGAGATCATGCAAAAGGGGAGCATGGCGCAATCGCTGCTCGGCTTCTCCAAATGTCTGGTGGGGCATATCAGGGGCGGCCTCGCTCACGTCTCCATCCTCACCAGCATGTTTTATGGCGCGCTGAGCGGTTCCGCGCCCGCCACCGTAGCCGCGGTAGGCGGCATCATGATCCCGGCGATGGAAAAGGAGGGCTACAGCAAGGACTTCGCCTCCGCCGTCAATACGGCCTCGGGCTGCCTCGGAGTGATGATTCCCCCTTCGGTGCCCCTGATCATCTACGGCACTACGGCCAATGTCTCCGTAGGCGATCTGTTCATCGGCGGCATTTTCCCCGGCATTTTCATCGGATTCCTGCTGATGGTGGCGAGTTACGTCATCGCCCGGCGCACGCAGCCTCGGAACACGGACGCCCGCGCCCCGTGGCGTGAAACCCTCGCGGCCTTTTCCCGCGCCAAGTACGCGCTGGTGGTGCCGGTCATCGTCCTCGGCGGCATCTACGGCGGCATCACCACCCCCACTGAAGCGGGCGACATCGCCGTCACCTATGCCTTCGTGACCGAGGGCCTGATCCTGAAGACCCTGACATGGAAAAGCGTAGTCGACATTTTCAAGAGTTCCTGCCTGACCACCGCCTCCATCTTCATTGTGGTAGCGACGGCTTCGGCCCTCGGCCAGTTGCTCATGATCTACAATGTCCCCGATCTTATCGTCGAGGCCCTTTCCGGCCTGACGGGGAACAAGTATGTTCTGCTCACGGCCATCATCGTGCTCCTGCTGATCATGGGTACGTTCATGGACGCGCTGGCCAACATCCTTATCCTCACGCCGCTCCTGCAGCCGCTGGTCATGGCGGCGGGCATCGACATGACGCATTTCGGGATCATCATGATCGTCGCCGTCTCCATCGGTTTCCTGACCCCGCCCGTGGGAGTGAACCTTTTCGTCGCCTGCGGCATTTCCGGGATTTCCATCGAACGATTGAGCGTGGCGGTGCTTCCCTTCGTGGGCGTCATGATCGCGGGGCTCCTCGTGCTCGCCTTCGTTCCGCAACTTTCACTGTTCCTGCTCTGAGGTCATTATGGAACTGAGGCCCTCTGCGTACCAAAAAGGGATGATCGGCATCGCCGGTCACGTGGGTGTGGGACATGCCTTTTCCCATTCCGGTTTTTTTCAGGAGGATTCGGGAGGTTTCGCGGTCCTTTTGACGCTGTTGGGCCGGGCTTGCCCGCTTGATATTGAAATCGCTTCCGTCAAGGTGCTGGACGGCGAGCGTGTGGTGGTGACGACGCGGGGGGGCGGCACCGGGTCGGCGTGGGCGCTGCACGGCTTCACCCCCTATGAGGAATGCCTGATGCAGCGGGCCGTAGGGCAGCGCTGCGCCGCGCCCCAGACGCTGGCCAGTCTTGTTTTCGGAAGGGTTTACGGACAGGGGGCGGGCACGCAGGCGTGCGCCTTCTGTCTGGCCGCGGCCAAGGCGATGCTCGATACCGTGCGCGCCGCCTGGCCCTGCGCGCTCGTCTCGGCCCCGGAGGACATGCCCAACTGTTGCGGCGAATATCTGGGGGGAGTCGTGGAGATTGATGGGGTTCCTGTTTCGTGGCTGCTGACCATCAACGCCACCTGCGGCGGCATAGGACCCAACGAAGACGCCGAGGGATGCGTGCCCATCGGCAACAAGGCGCAGATCATGCGGGCGCTGGACATGGACACCATCCCCCTGCTTGTTCTGGAAGGGAAAGCTTATGCGCCCTCGCTGGAGCCTCCCCTTGCCCATAACGCCCTTTTCGTGCGCTGGAATGGGGAATACGACAATCCGGTTTGCGGGCAATGCTACGAACGGGCGGCGCGCGAGAGCGGCTATCCCGTCCTTGTGCAGTCCGATACCTATCCCCGGATGGGGACGTTCCTCTCGGAGGAGACGCGGCGTCTCGGGCAGCGCATCGTCAGCCTCGGTGAGGCCTACGGCAAGGCGGAAGCCTCTTCAGAGAAGATCGAGCTTATGGCTGAGCTCGCCACCCTGTGCAGCCACGATGCCGGGGGCAGCATCTTCATGTCCGATGCCGTGCACCGTTACGCCGGAAACGGCGGGCTGTGGCCGGGGCTCGGGGCCATGCTGTCGCTCATCGTCACGGAAGAGGAAGCCCGGACGTGGAAATCCCTGCGCCTGACGCAGGAAGAGCTGAACATGCTGGCCGATGTGCTGGCGAAAGCGGCGGGCTATTTGTACGGACGGCGGGAGGAGGCGCTCGCCTTCGTGCGCGAGCGGCGTCCGCGCATAAACGGCGAAGACCTCCTGCGCATGATTTCCCGCTCCAACTAGGCTATGCCGCCCTTCATCAAAGGGCATACCGGGAGTAAGGGGAAAGCAATATTTTGTAACGGTATGAGCTTGTTTTATAAGAATGGAAATACCTAGGCTCGTGACGAGAGCCTTTATAGAGAGAACAATGCGGAAACGGCGGATGGTGCATCCGCCGTTTTTTCATGTCCTGTCCATACGCAGGGCCGCGCGCGTTTCCGTATCGGAAAGGGTGTGCCCCGTCTCCTTGTTTCCAAGGCGGCTGTGGAGGTACTTCAGGCCGATGGTCATATTGGCCTCAAGGTTGGTGAAGAGCTTTTCCGCGTCCTTTTCCCGGATGGCGTTCACGATGTTCTGGTGATGGCGGATGGACTCCTCACGGTAGTCGTAATCATAGATGTGGGTGTTGAGGAAGATGTCGATATGCTCGTTCAGGGTATTGATGATGTCCTGTATGTGCGGCATGTTGGCGATGGTATACAGGTAGGCGTGGAATTTCCGGTCGTGGAAATAGAAGTTTTGCGGGATGTTGATTTCCTTCAGGGAGGCGTTGACCATCTTTTGGAGGCTGGAAAGATGGTGCGCGTTGGCCTTGCTCATGGCTTCGGCGATGGCCAGCTTTTCGATGGTCAGGCGCGTCGTGTAAATGTATTCCAGTTCCTGAAGGGAGGGAGGCGCTTTGACGATGGCCCCCTTGAAGGGGATGTTCTCGATAAGCCCCGAGCGGTCCAGACGCATCAGCGCATCGCGGATCGGGCCTCTTCCCAGCCCCAGTTTCTGTTCCAGTTCCGAAAGAACCAGCCGCGAACCGGGCAGAAATTCCCCGGACAGGATGCCGTCCCTAATCATTTTATAGGCAATCAAGGACTTGATGGTGGATTTTTTCATTGTTTTGACGAGGGCTTGTTCGGAGTCACAAAGAGCGTTCCTTAAAAAAGGCCTTGCGCCTCAAGCTTGCAACCGCAATGGCGAAGACCTCTTCTGGTGAAACGGGGGTATTGAAAGAAAAAGTATGGAAAAATCAATATATTTTCATCATATAGATAAAAAGCCTTCCTGTCAAGGCGGCTTCATTCCGGGCGGGGAAATGTGAGGTTCTGAGCGCCCGGGCGCGGTTGGCCCCGGACGGGCGCCCAAAGC
>OFFU01001886.1_pt1 | contig 12640 bp, 10 predicted proteins | sample 1521451 | NCBI WGS metagenome assembly OFFU01 (sample SAMEA3504106, study PRJEB24116) | mouse gut metagenome | biome: mouse gut; feature: mouse-associated habitat; material: faeces | place: Denmark | collected 2011 | reverse complement strand
CAAGGGGCGGCAGCCCCTTGCCGCCGGAGGCATCACAACCACATGAAAAAGCTCTTGGTCAAAATCTGCGGGATGCGCGAACAGCACGCCCTCGACTGCGCCGCCGCGCTCGGCGTGGACTTCTGCGGCTTCATCTTCGCGCCCGAAAGCCCGCGCGCGATCTCGCCCGAGGCCGCGGCGGGGCTGGACAGCCGGGGCATGGGGCGCGTCGGGGTCTTCGTGACCGACGACATGCGCCTGATCGCGGAAAGCGCCCGCCTCGCCCGGCTGGACCGCATCCAGTTGCACGGAGATCAGTCGATCACCTGCGCCGAGGTCCTTGCGCGGACGCTGGGCGCGGAACGCCTCATCCGCGTGCTCTGGCCGGACCGCTACCCGGACCGTCAGGCGCTGGAAGAGGCCATGAACCGCCACGCCCCGACGGTGGGGGCCTTCCTGCTCGACGCTGGCCTCGGCGGAGGCGGCAGCGGCCGGAGGATCGGGGAAGAGAAGCTGTCCGGCCTGCGCGCCCCGAAACCGTGGCTGCTGGCGGGCGGACTCACGCCGGAAAACGTGCGCGAGGCCGTGGAAGCTTGCGCTCCCGACGGTGTGGATTTCAATTCGGGGCTGGAGTCCGAACCCGGACGCAAAGACCCCTCACGTATGCGGGCCGCGGTTGCGGCTCTGAGAGGATAGTCATGAAAAAAGGATATTTTGGTGAATTCGGCGGCTGCTTCGTGCCCGAACTGCTCATGCCGCCTCTGCGGGAACTTGAGGACGCCATGCAAACCATCATGCCCTCCCCGGTCTTCCGGGACGAGCTTGACGATCTGCTGCGCAACTTCGCCGGACGCGAGACGCCCCTGACCTATTGCCCCACGCTCTCGGAACGCCTCGGCTTTTCGCTGTGGCTGAAACGCGAGGATTTGCTGCACACCGGCGCGCACAAGGTCAACAACACCCTCGGACAGGCCCTACTTGCCAAGCACATGGGCAAAACGGCGCTGGTCGCGGAAACCGGGGCGGGACAGCACGGCGTGGCGACCGCAGCGGCGGCGGCCCGGCTCGGCCTTGAGTGCCTCATCTTCATGGGCGCGGAGGACGTGGACCGCCAGTCCTCCAACGTGCGGCGCATGAAACTCCTCGGCGCGGAAGTCCGCCCCGTGCAAAGCGGCACCCGCACGCTCAAGGACGCCATCAACGAGGCCCTGCGCTACTGGATCGCCGCACAGGAAACCACGCACTACTGCTTCGGCACGGCGGCGGGCCCGCATCCCTTCCCCACGCTGGTGCGCGACCTGCAAAGCGTCATCGGCCGCGAAACCCGCGCCCAGATGCTCGAAAAGACGGGCAAACTGCCTGACGTGGTGGTCGCGGCGGTGGGCGGCGGCTCCAACGCCATCGGCATGTTCCATCCCTTCGTGGAGGACGCTTCCGTGCGCATCGTCGGCGTGGAGGCGGCGGGGACCGGGGAACCCGGCTGCTACAATTCCGCCCCGCTCAACCTCGGCACGCCCGGCGTCCTGCACGGGCAATACACCATGCTGCTCCAGACCGGCGACGGCCAGATCGAACCCTCGCATTCCGTCTCCGCCGGGCTGGACTACCCCGGCGTCGGGCCGGAGCACGCCTACCTGCACGCCACGGGGCGCGTCCGTTACGGGCTCGCCAACGACGCCGAGGCCCTCAACGCCTTCCAGACTCTGTGCCATACGGAGGGCATCCTCCCCGCGCTGGAATCCTCGCACGCGCTGGCGTGGGTGCTGGAACATCCAGACGAGCTGCCGCAGGGCGGAAACGTCGTCGTCAACCTCTCCGGGCGCGGCGACAAGGATATGGACATCGTGGAGAAATACCTCACGTTTTGAGGACGGGAACGCGGGATTCCCCGGCGCCTCACCTTTTGGGAAAGGACGCCGCAGAGTCCGCCCCCTTTTTAAGGATATATTAAGGACATACCCCGCTCCTCCCGCGTTTCGCCGGGGCCGCGAGCGGGTTGCAAAGGCCGCAACGCCCGCCTGCGCAAGGCGGACGCAAGCCTCCCGCCGAAGACCTATGAGGAGAACATCATGTCGCTGCTGAAACAAAATATACGGGACGCGCACGCCGCCGGACGCACGGCGCTCATTCCCTTCGTCACCGCCGGATTCCCCACGCCGGATCGTTTCTGGGGCATCATCGAGGAACTGGACGCCAACGGTGCGGACGTCATCGAAATCGGCGTCCCCTTCTCCGATCCCGTCGCGGACGGCCCCGTGGTCGAGGACGCCTCGCGCCGCGCGCTGGAACAGGGCATCACGCTGCACTGGATCATGGACGGGCTGCTCGAACGCGCCGGACGCTTCAAGGCGGGCCTCGTACTCATGGGCTACCTGAATCCCTTCCTCCAGTACGGGCTGGAGCGCTTCGCCGCCGATGCCGCCGCCTGCGGCGTCTCCGGCTGCATCGTGCCCGATCTGCCGCTGGACGAAAGCGGCCCCATGCGCGCAACCCTGAAAGCCCACGGCATGGACCTCATCGCTCTGGTGGGGCAGAACACCACGCTGGAACGCATGAAGGAATACGCTGCGGTTTCCGATGGCTACGTCTACGTGGTGTCCGTGCTCGGGACCACCGGCGCGCGCACGGGACTTCCTCCGCAGGTAGAAGACACGCTGCGCCGGGCCAAGGAAGCCTTCTCTCTGCCGCTGGCCCTCGGCTTCGGCCTGCAACGCCCCGAGCAGCTTGAGGCCATCCCCGCCGACATCCGGCCCGACGCCGCCGTCTTCGGGAGTGCCCTGCTGAAACACCTCGACGCGGGGAAGAGCGCCAAGGCCTTCCTTGACGTCTGGACCGGGGAAAGGGCCTAGACCTTATCGGCACTGAGATACTTTTTCCCTGTTGTTTCGGAATGTTGCCTCGAAACGTATTAATGGAGCCATGTATCCCGATCCACAGCATAACGGTGTAAAAGAGTGAGTAAATCTGGCTGGTATAACGGTTAGGTGCCGAGACGCCCGGGCCTTTCCCGGCGCGTCCGGCTCTCCATACGTTTTCTGGAGTGCGACGCGGGCATGATCCCGCCCCGCCCTCAAGCCTCTTTCGACCTCAACGGCGCGGGAGGCTTGAGGGCTTTCGCGTCTCGCGCCCGCCCGGTTGACTCCGCATCGAAACCGCCCCGCCCTCGCGCCTGCTCACCTCGCCCGCCCGCGCAGTTGATAAAAACGGAAAACGTACAGGCCATCATAGCCTGATCATCTCGCCCGTCCGTGCGGTGGATTCCTTCTCCTGCGCCGCGTCCGGCGGAGTGATTCGCATCGGAAAAAAAGAGGCCGGAAAAAAGTTCTTTTCCGAAATGGGGCGCTCATTGACCCTTGTGCTTTTTTAGACTAAAAAAGATATTTCATCCTTTCCTTGTATCGTGTTAGCCCATTTTTTTCGTTTTCGGGATCGTGACCATGTTCGGAACGCTTTTTTTCGATAAACAAGACCGCGAGCTGCTGCGCATGATCAATGAGACCATTGATCATGGGCCGACACAGGACCTTGAGCACAAGGTCTTTGACGCCAACCTGCATCCGCATGGCATCCTCGAACTGACGACGACGCACGAGTACCGCATGGCCCACGCGGTCATCAACCTCCTCGGCAATCTGGAGGAGGGCCGTGCGGCGGACCGGCTCATGGCCCTGCGCATCCTTCAGGACGAAGTGCTGCACAGCGCGCGCACGACCTTCCGCTACAACACGGGCCGCGTCCTCCTTCAGATCATGAAGGAAATCGTGCGTTCCCGACAGGACGAGCTTGCCCAGCTCCAGCTCGTCCACGACTTCCGCAAGGTCACATCCGGCAACCCCCGGCTGGTGCGGCATTTCCTCAACACCTACCATCTGCTCGAAATGCCCGAGGAATGGAACCAGCTTACGCTGGACCACCATGTCCACGACGCCAACACGAAGGGCCGCAAGAACCCGACCCATCTCATCATGGACGCCTGGATCAAGGGCATCCGCTACCTGACGGTCATCTATTACAACTATGTGGAACCCGCCGCCGCGCGCGAACTGCTTCAGGCCGCCGAGATCATGGGCGTGGAAGTCCGTATCGGGCTGGAATTCCGCGCGCCGTTCCGGGGCCGCTACGTGAGTTTCGTCTGGGCCCCGCGCGGCTTCTCCGATCCCGAATCCTTCCTGTCCTTCCTTGCCGAACGTCCCATGATTGCCCTCATGAACGAGGGACGCAAGGCTTCCCTCTGGATGCAGCGCCACGTCATGGACACGCTGCGCCTGTGGAACGAGAAGCTGGCCCCCTCTCTGGCGGCGGAACTGGAAATTCCCGTACCCCTTCTCGATCCGGACGACTTTCTGGCCTACGTTGGCGCGGGCCAGACCTCCTTCCTGCATCTGGCCGAATACGCGCATCAGGTCATCCTCGACAGCCTGCGCGTCCGCGTCCGCGAACTGCAAAAGGAAACCCTCACGGCCACCTCGGACCGCAAGGAACAGATCAGCCAGCTCATCCGCCGGATGGACATGCTCACCACCGAAGTGATCATGGAAACGTGGCTCAAGCCCGAGCGCAACCCCGAGCTGCCGTCCCCCAACGTGCCCAGCGACGACAAGGATATGCCGGAAATCCTGCGCCTCGCCCCCCACGTCCTCCTTGACTGGCTCTCCTCCCTGCGCAGCGGCTACCGCATCACCCTCCAGCTCTCCAACCTTCACGTCGAGGATGTGCTTGAGCTGCTCTGGGACTGTCAGGGCATGATCACCCATCTTGAGCTTTTCAACCTCAAGGAATGGCAGGAGGGGAACCTCCGGCACCTCACCGCCATCAACGATCTGCAAATCGCCATCAACAAGGGGAGCGTCCTCCACCTCAAGCAGATTCTGCGCACGGTGATCCACAAGCTGGAGGCGTCGTCGAACAAGGAGGACAAGGAGCGCTGTTCCAAGTTCCGCATTATCCTGCGCAACCTCCCTTCCCTTCAGGCCCCCTACCACGTCGCGCCGCTGCGCAGCCGCATCGGGACGGACTCCACCAGCCACTCGGGCCTGCGCCACGGCATGGGGCTGGCCGTGCCGGAAACCCTGCCCCACGGCGCACGCAAGCAGATCGCCAAAGGCAAGCGCTTCAGACCCATCATCCTCCCCGTCACCGTCTCGCTGGAGTTCCGGGAAACCTACGTCGAGCAGGAGCGCCCCACCGCCTTCCGCCGCTGGATCGAGCCGCGCCTGCGCCGGGCGTGGGGCTTCAGCAAGTTCGGCCTGCGCAAGTCCCGTGAGTGGCGGGTCCTCTCGTCGGTGACGGTTGTGGGCCAAGAGGGCAACGTGATCACGATGGGCGGCATCGGCGGCGAAATAGGCAACGGCCTGTGCCCCGAGCAGCCCGCCAACGCACCGCGGCGGCGCTGGTTCGGCTTCTCCCGCCTGAATACCCCGCTGTCCAACACACTCAAGGTACTGGCGGGCTTCATCCCGGCGCTGATCACCTTCCTCTACACGCAGGACTGGTGGGTGCTGGCGTGGTTCGGTGCGCCTCTGTGGTTCCTGATCACGGGCCTGCGCAACATCCCGCAGGCCATCCTTGGCGGGGGCGGCATGTGGAGCCGCTCGCTCCTGCGCTGGAACGATTACGTAAGCTGGACACGGGTCTGCGACTCGCTCCTCTATACCGGCCTTTCCGTGCCGCTGCTGGAATGGTTCATCCGCGTCCTGCTGCTTGAGGACGGCCTCGGGCTGACCGTCATGGATCATCCCTTCCTCGTCTTCGCCATCATCGCGGGGGCCAACAGCATCTACATCTCGCTGCACAACATCTACCGAGGCTTCCCCAAGGAAGCGATTATCGGGAATCTTTTCCGCAGCCTGCTGGCCATCCCGGTATCCGTCTTCTACAACGATCTGCTGGCCCTGAGCCTCCCCCTGTTCACCGAGACCGATCCCTTGTTGCTTCTGGAACCGGGTGCGGCTATCATTTCCAAGACGGCTTCGGACACCGTGGCCGCGCTCATCGAGGGGCTGGCGGACTGGCGCAACAACCGCCGCCTGCGCTATTGGGATTACGACACCAAGCTCAAGCGGCTCTTCGACTGTTACGCCAAGCTGGAACTGGCCTTCCCGGACCGCGACATCCTCTCGCTGTTGTCCCGGCCCAAGGAACTGATGCGGCTCACGTCCGGCGAAGCAAGGCCCCTGCAGGTGGAGAGCATCATCAACGCCCTCGACCTCATGTATTTCTGGCTTTACCAGCCCTGCGCGCAGCAGACGCTCACCTCCATCCTGCGGGGTATGACGCGGGAGGAACGGGTGATCGTGGCCCGCTCGCAAGGGGTGCTCTCCCGCGTGCGCGAGGTGAGCCAGCTTTTCGTGGACGGCCTGCTCGGGCGCAACTTCGCCCGTGCCCTGTCCTTTTATCTGGACAGCTACGAAAGCTATATCATGACACTCAACAAGCGTTGCGCGGGTTTTTCCAACGGCAACGCCCGCTACGGGGTAAGGCGCCGGCGCCGTTGACGGCCCTCCCGACCGCATAAAGGACGCACCGTGGCCGCAAGGACTCCCCGTACCGAGCAAGAAGATCGGCTCCCTACCCGCGAAGAGGCGCAGGCCGCCTTTTCACCCGCACTCGACGAACGTCAGAGCCGCGTGCGCGCCGCGCTCGACAAACTGGCCGCCGATCCGCCGCAGGTGCTCATCCTCGAAGGGGGGAGCGCCGAAGAGCGTTTCAGCGTGGCCCTCTGGCACGCGGCGCGCCTCAACTGCCCGGAAAACCCTTCGCCCTGCCTGTGCTGTCCCTCCTGCCTCCAGATCGGGGCCGGGCTCTTCCATGATCTCTACCTGTTGGACGGGCGGGAAGGTTCAATCAAAATCGAAACCGTCCGCGAACTGCGCACCATCCTCGGAGAAGCCCCGCGCGGGGAGGGCAAACGTGTGGTCATCCTTGCTGAGGCCCAGTCGCTCGGCGTGGAAGCCGCCAACGCCCTCCTGAAATCGCTGGAGGAGCCGCGTCCCGGCGTCTGCTTCCTGCTCCTCGCCCCGCAGCGCGAACGGCTCCTCCCCACCCTTGTCTCGCGGGGTTGGGTCGTCACGCTGGCATGGCCCGAAGCCTCCTCCCCCAGCCCCACCGATCTGCGGCCCTGGGAAGAAGCGCTGGCCGATTTCCTCGCCTCCGGGCGGGGCTGGTTTGACCGCACCTCGGCCAAAGGCGCGGTGGACGCCCCCCTCGCACGACGGATCGTCGTGTCCATCCAGAAGGCGCAGGCCGCCGTCCTTGCCGGGCGCGACGGCGGACCCCTCGGCCCGCTTTTGACCCCTCTTCCCGCCGCCGGGCACCTCCACGTCAACGATCTCCTCGCCCAGTGCCAGGAATCCCTCGACTACATGGTCAGCCCGGCGCTGGCCCTCAACTGGCTTGCCGTGCGGCTGCACATGGTCTGCCGCCGTGCCCGGCTCCGCGCCGCGGGCCGCCCTCTTCCCTAGGCCCTCCCTGAAGCGCCCGCCGCAAAGCCCCCTTTTTCTCCTTCCCCGGCAGGAAAAACTCGTGCAGGGGCGCTGCGGCGCCTTCCACCTTCCCCTTGTGCGCTGTGGTAAAACGGGCGTTATCGGGGCCGCGTGCAAAAGGCTTGCATGGAGTTCCCGAGCCGGAACTTCCCTGACTTGCCGCCGCGCGCGGAAGGGTTGCATCCCATCATTGACGCCGAGCCGGAGGGCTCCACTGGCGGCTGCGCGCGGAAGGGCGGCTTCTCTTATGGACGGCCTTTTTCTCGGAAAAACTCCGGTGGCACTGCCGATGCCCCTACCGGGGAGCCTCTATTTTTTAGTGGACACTACTTATAAAAAGAATTATTATTGATTCCGTTCTGAAGCTGAGAAGGATTCCCGGCCGAATTCTCCCTTAGAGGGAGAGGCGGCGCATTACTCATTGTCAAACGTTCGCCGCCAGTGTACTTCCAAGGCGACAGGGTCCTTCATCAGCTAACCGTCGATTCATAAGGAAGGTTCTCATGGCTAAGCAGTTTGAAGTCTATAAGTGCGAACTTTGCGGCAATATCGTTGAAGTGCTTCACGCCGGCGACGGCCCTCTGGCCTGTTGCGGCAAGCCCATGAAACAGATGGTGGAAAGCTCCGTGGACGCCGCCAAGGAAAAACACGTGCCCGTCCTTGAGGCCGCAGGCTCCGGCTGCCGCGTAAAGGTGGGTTCGGTGCCGCATCCGATGGAAGAAACCCATTGGATCGAATGGATCGAAATCGCCACCGCGGACGGCAAGCGCTATAAGAAATACCTCAAGCCCGGCGACGCCCCGGAAGCGGAATTCTGCATCCCTGCGGATCAGGTCGTTTCTACGCGCGAATACTGTAATCTGCATGGTTTGTGGAGAGCCTAGGCGCTTGAACGCGTCTTGACAAAAGTGTTTTTTTTAGTGTGTAAGGGTGAAGCAAAGCCCTTTTGTTCAACCTCAAACCACCCCTGCCGGGCGCAATAGCGATCCGGGTGGGCAGGAGAATCAGGTTATGCAGAAATACGTTTGCGATGTTTGCGGTTACGAATACGATCCCGCCGCTGGCGATCCCGACAGCGGCATTGCTCCCGGCACCGCCTTTGCCGATCTTCCCGAAGACTGGGTTTGCCCCGTCTGCGGAGCCTCCAAGTCGGACTTCCATCCGGCCTAAGCTCCGTCCCGTCTGTACGCAGAGAGAGGGGTGTGGCGGGTTTTCGTCGCACCCCTGCTTTTTGATTCCACTTTCATTCGTCTGATCAAAGGATTTTGTCATCATGAAACCCGTTGAATTGGCAAAAGATGTTTTCTGGATCGGGGCCGTCGACTACAACAAGCGCAATTTCCACGGCTACAGCCGTTCCCCGCGCGGCACCACCTACAACAGCTATCTGATCCGTGACGAGAAGAACGTCGTCTTCGATACGGTGGACAACGACTATGCGGGCACCATGTTCTGCCGTCTGGCCAAGCTCCTTCCCCTCGAAAAGGTCGATTACATCGTCGTCAACCATACGGAAAAGGATCATGCGGGCGCGCTCTGCCAGCTCGTCGAACGCTGCCGTCCCGAAAAAATCATCACCTCGCCCGTGGGCAAGCGCTTCATGGAAGCCCAGTTCGACACCACCGGTTGGCCCATCGAAGTGGTCAAGACGGGCGAGGTGGTCAACATCGGCAAGCGCAATATCCATTTCGTGGAAACCCGGATGCTCCACTGGCCGGACAGCATGGTTTCCTACATCCCCGAAGAAAAGCTCCTCATCAGCAACGACGCCTTCGGCCAGAACATCGCCTCCTCCGAACGTTTCTCCGATGAATACGATCCCGACGTGATCGAGCGCGCGGTCAAGGAATACTATTACAACATCGTCCTGCCGTTCTCGCCGCAGGTGTTGAAGACGCTGGACCTCGTGGGCAGCCTCAATCTCGACATCGAGATGATCGCCCCCGACCACGGCCTCATCTGGCGCGGCAAGGAAGCCTGCGCCCACATCCTGAACAGATACCGCGCTCTGGCCGAGCAGAAGCCGCAGCAGCGCGCCGTCATCGTCTACGACTCCATGTGGGGCTCGACGGGCATCATGGCTTCGGCCATCGCCAGCGGGCTTGAGGACGAAGGCGTTCCCGTGCGCATCATCGACATCCAGAAAAACCACCACAGCGACGTCATGACCGAACTGGCCGACTGCGGCGCGGTCATCGTGGGCTCGGCCACGCACAACAACAACGTGCTGCCCGGCATCGCTGATGTGCTGACCTACATGAAGGGTCTGCGTCCCCAGAACCGCGTGGCCGCCGCCTTCGGTTCCTACGGCTGGTCCGGCGAATCCGCCAAAATCATTCAGGACTGGCCGGCCCTCAATGAACATGAAACGGCCCGCCGATCCCCTGAAGATTCTTTTCGTGCCCAAACATGAGGGGCTTACCCAGTGCGTCGCCCTCGGCAAGGCCGTGGCGCAGGCGCTCAAGGCCAAGTGCTGAGGGGAAGCCCTCTCCTGAAGGATGGAGGCCGCCGCGCGGGATCGTCTTGGCGGCGCGGCGTCAGCCTTTTCATGCGGAGCCCGGACTGAGGCGGGCTCCGCCCATGTCCCGGCACGGCTGCGTGCCGGCATTTCAAACAATGGGGGAATCGTATGGATGTCGTTATGCTGTCACGGCTGCAATTTGCCGTGACCGTCTTTTTCCACTTCATCTTCGTCCCGCTGACCCTCGGGCTGGTGGTCCTGCTCGCCGTCATGGAGACGCTTTACGTGCGTACGGGCGAGGAAGTGTACAAAAGGATGGTGAAGTTCTGGGGAAAGCTTTTCGTCATCAACTTCACGCTGGGCGTCGTGACCGGGATCACGCTCGAATTCCAGTTCGGCACCAACTGGTCGCGCTATTCGGAATACGTGGGCGACATTTTCGGCTCGCTCCTCGCCATTGAAGCCACCGCCGCCTTCTTCCTCGAATCGGTCTTTCTGGCGGTCTGGGTCTTCGGCTGGAACCATGTGAGCAAGAAGGTCCACCTGCTGGCCATCTGGCTGGTCGCTATTGCCTCCAACCTCTCGGCGTTGTGGATCATCTTCGCCAACGGCTGGATGCAGAACCCCGTCGGCTACGTCCTGCGCAATGGCCGGGCCGAACTTTCGAGCTTCTTTGAGGTCATCACGAATCCCTTTGCGTGGAGCCAGTACCTGCATACGATTTTCGCCTCCTGGATGCTGGGCGGCTTTTTCGTGCTCGGCGTTTCCGCGTGGCACCTCTTGCGCCGCAACGACGTCGATCTTTTCAAGCGCACGGTGCGGATTGCCATCCCCTTCACGCTGGCGCTCTCCCTCCTGCTCGCCATTCAGGGGCATCACCACGCGCAGGTCGTGGCCGAAATCCAGCCCGAAAAGCTCGCGGCCATGGAAAGCCATTGGAAGACCGGCACGGACGTCCCCATGTATCTGCTGACGTGGCCTGACGAAGCCCAGCACAAAAACGCCATCGAAGCCCTGCCTATCCCCGGTATGTTGAGCATCCTCGCCTTCAACTCCGCGAGCGCGGAAGTGAAGGGCCTTGACGCCTTCCCCGCCGACGAGATTCCTCCGGTCCTGCCCACCTTCCTCTCCTTCCGCTTCATGGTGGCCACGGCGGGCATCTTCATTCTGCTCGCCCTCGCCGCGTGGTGGTACAGGAAGGACCTCGAAGACCATCCGCGTGTGCTCAAGGCGCTGCTCTACGTCATTCCCCTGCCCTATCTCGGGATCATGGCGGGCTGGACTGTGGCGGAAATAGGCCGCCCGCCGTGGATCGTCTACAGGCTCATGCGTACGTCCGACGCCGTGTCGCCGGTGCCCGCGTCCTCGGTGTGGCTCTCGCTCGCGGCGTTCATCGCCGTCTACACCTTCCTCGGCGTTCTGGACATCTATTTGCTCAGCAAGTACGCCAAGAAGGGCCCGGAAGCACAGGCCTAGCCCCCTTGTCCACACCATACTGAGAGGATTACCGTCATGCTTGAAACCATCTGGTTCGTACTGTGGGGGCTGCTCTGGGCGGTCTACTTTATCCTGGACGGCTTTGATTTTGGCATGGGGACGCTCCTGCCCTTTCTCGCCAAAAACAACGACGACAAGGTCGCCATCTACAACGCCGCCGGTCCCTACTGGGACGGCAACGAAGTGTGGCTGATCACCGCGGGCGGCGTGACCTTCGCCGCCTTCCCGAAGGCGTATGCCGTGATGTTCAGCGCGCTGTACGCGCCGCTCCTCATCCTGCTCTTCGCCCTTATTTTCCGGGCTGCCTCCTTTGAGTTCCGCAACAAGAAGGACTGCCCCGGCTGGCGGAAGTTCTGGGACGTGTGGCAGTTCCTCGGCAACTTCCTGCCCGCCCTGCTCCTCGGCGTGGCCTTCGCCAACCTCTTCATGGGCATCCCCGTGGACGGCGACGGTGTCTACCACGGCAACATCCTGAAGCTGCTGAACCCCTATGGGCTCGCGGGCGGCATCTTCTTCGTGCTCATCTTCTGTATGCACGGGGCCATCTGGCTTGCCCTGAAGACCACGGATGAAATGCACATGCGCGCCGTCATCGCCGCCCACGTGCTCTGGCCTCTCGTGGTGGCCATGTCGCTGGCCTTCCTCGCCATGACCGCTTTCTACACGGACCTGTACGCCAATTACGGGGAACACCCCACCCTGCTCATCTTCCCGCTTTCCGCCGTCTTCCTGCTCCTGACGGTGCGGGTCATGATGGCCGGGAACAACCTCCTCGGCGCGTGGTTCTGCAGTGCGGGCTTTATCTTCGCCCTGACCTTCTTCGGCGTCCTCGGCATGTACCCCGGCCTGATCATCTCCAGCATCGATCCGGCCTACAGCGTCACGGCGTTCAACGGCGCCTCCAGCCCGCTGACCCTCAAGATCATGCTCGGCGTCACGCTGGTCTGCGTACCCATCGTCATCGCGTATCAGGCATGGGTCTATTACGTCTTCGCCCGCAAGGTGTCGGACGAAGGCATCCGTCACGACAAGCAGAGATAAGCGCGGCGCTTGCGCCACGCACGAAAGCCGCCCGGTTCAACTCCGGGCGGCTTTTTTACGGTGCTCCGGGGCTCCCGTAGAAGGGAAAAAGACCCATCTGGATTTCCAGACGTCTTTTCTGGGACCGCCCCGCGCGGAGGGGGAAGAATCCTTACCGGGATGGCCGTCTGCTCATCACAAG
>OFFU01001879.1_pt1 | contig 12653 bp, 11 predicted proteins | sample 1521451 | NCBI WGS metagenome assembly OFFU01 (sample SAMEA3504106, study PRJEB24116) | mouse gut metagenome | biome: mouse gut; feature: mouse-associated habitat; material: faeces | place: Denmark | collected 2011 | reverse complement strand
CTACCGCTCTGCCGATGTCCCGGAGCTTGACGAAGTTGTTGCCGTGGATGCTGTATGCTTCCATCTGAACCCGCTGTCCATCCACATAGATGGGCTGGCTGCTGGGCCGAGCGGTGAGGTAGTCCGCGGCCTGGGCGGCGGGGCCGCTCAGGGCGAGACCAGCGAGGATGCCGAGCCCCATGAAGATCGCTTCCCGTTTTCTGTTCATGATGATTCTCCCTTCAGATTTTTGTGTGCTGTTGGCAAGCAACACAATACCGAAGCGCTGGGGAGAAGTCCAGATTGCAGCTTGGAGAAAAGCAAGGGCGTAAATGAAGCAGATTGCACAGTGGGAAGACAGGCGTTTTCTTGTTTACGGCACAGCAAATTTTGCGTGGGTTTACATGGTCATGCCGCCCCAGCCCTGTTCCTCGTGGTTGTCCGGCCTATGGCCCATGGCAATTTTCTTCTCCTGGATCCTGCGCCGCAGCTTGTGGTCGGTGTGCTGGCCGCGGGTGCTGTCCATCGTCCGGGCGTTGTTCCGGAAAATCTGCCCTATCGAATGGAGCAAACTGTTCACTGCCAGAATGGCAGAGGGCAAAGAAGATCTATCCTGCCGCTCCAACAAAATCTGAGCATGGGCGTGTCCCGGCTCCGCCGCCTGGGTCAGCCAGTAGACGGCCTGCCCCATGTCCTGGGGGATATCTTCACCCTCCCAATACAGCTTGCCCAGAAGGTATTCTGCATACAGGTTATCCGTTTCTGCCGACTCCGCAAGCCAAGGCAAGGCCTCCGTTACATTTCCATCCTTCAAAAATTCTTTGGCCAGACGGTAGGCGGCGTACTTGTGCCCGCCCTCAGCGGCTCGCTTCAGCCAGCGGATGCCCTGCTCCCGGTCATGGACTTCCACATCATCCGTCAGCAATAATTTGCCCAGCGCGTGCTGTGCGTCCGGCAGACTTTGCGCCGCCTGCTCGAACCAATACCGCGCCTCCAACCAGTCCGGCGTGACCAGCGGGCCATCTCGGCACAGCCTACCCAGTAAAAGCTGGGCGTAGGGGTCGCCATTTTCCGCCTGTATGCGGAGCCGCTTTGCCCCTTCATCACGCAGGTCAAGGGGGAGGCCGTCATCACAGACCACCGACCAAATCCGTCCACAGGCTTCGCCGTTCTGGAAAACATCGTTCGGCTCATCGAACCGCTCCATGCCCTTGTCCTCAAAGGTGAGATGCTCCAGCCGGAGCGCCGCTTGAATCACAGCATTGTGGATAGCGCGGAACTCTTTCTGTTGGGACAGTGGGACGCTCTCCATGGGCTTGTCCGAGTAGAACTCATTTACCTCATGTTGAAGCTCCAGCCATTTTTCATAGCACTCTTTTACTGACGGCAACCGTGCCATCTGATCTACGATGTCATCCACCTGTTTCTTCACAGATTTGGAGAGATACCCGTACTGTTTTTTACCCTTCGTATTTTTCAACTCGTGAGCCAGCGTGAGCATCAGTTGCTCCGCTTCCGGGTGTTCGCAGACGCCCCGCTTCATCTCGTTGGCCAGCTCCAGCATGGAGCGGCGGCCTCCGCCATCAGCTCATCCCGAGACTGGCTTTTCCGCTCGTAGACGTGGAGCAGCTCTTGGCGGAAGATATCGTTGGTGAGCATGGACTTGATTTTCTGGATGCCCGCCGGGCTGAGATAACCCGGAGCATCCCCGGCAGACCATGCCATCATGTGGACGTGTGGGTGATCGCCCTCGTTGTGGAAGGCGGCGTACCAGCGGAACTCGTTGGGCGGGATGTTCATGGCAGCGGCGATGTCGTTGCGGTGGGTGCGGAGCAGATTGCGCCACGTCCTGGCGTTGTCGTAACCCAGGCGGGCGGCGTCCTCCCGCTTCAGCGAGATGATGTGCATCCACACATTTTTCTCGCACGTTTGCAGCTCCTCCGTCACCTTTTTCAGATCCACATAGTCCTCATCACCGAACAGGCCGTGGCTGCCTATGCGCTCAACCCGAGGGCGGGTGGCGATGTATTCTGCGTAGATATCGCTCTGCTGAACGTCAGACCAGTTGTCCTCCAACGTCCGGGTGATGAACACCGAGGCGTTGACCTTGGTGGGACTGTCACGGTAGCTGTCGTGCTCAGATAGCTTTTTCGCGTCGGGAAAATCTTTTGTGAGGCTGGCAATGAGCTGCGCCTGCTTTTGTGTGGCGGGGCGTCCGTCAGGAACCAACTCTACCCGCTCCCGGGTGGCAATGTACCTTGCGTGACCGCTTGCGTTTTTACCGCCCTTGATGAACGGGCTTTTCAAAATCAATCGGGCCATTCATCCTCCGCTCCATTGGCTGCACGAACTTTCTGCTCGAAGGGCAGCCGCCCATTTGTGTTCTTGACATTGCGCACACTTTCCGCCCGCCGGCGGCGCATATCCTCCTCGGTGAGTTCGTAGCTGTCCGCCAGGATGCCCATTACCATGTCCAATTCCACCGAGTGCTTGTACAGCAGGGAGGCCAGCCTGTCCTCGAATATCCCCAGCCTGCCGTCCAAGGATGAGAGCACCGCCTTGGGCAGCATACCGCTGTCATCCTGGACGGCCAAGTGATCCACATAGAAATTCACCGCCCGCTCCACGAACTGGTTCTTGCTGCGGCAGCCCGCCGCCTTATACCACTGGTCGATTTTTCGTTTGGTGTCCGGCTTCATACGCAGGGCCAGTCGGTCTTTGTTTTCTGTGCTCATATTAATCACCATGCCGACCGCCAAGCGGTCTGCACAAATAGGAATGAAAGAGTGCAGACAAGCGGTCGCCTTTCTTGTAAAATTGAGTTGAGGGGAAGCACACTACAACACACGGTAGGAGGAGTCGTAGATTACTTCCAGAGTTCAAACCAGTATATTAATCAGTGTTAGGACCGCCTTTTCAAGCACAAATAAGTGGCGTTTCAAGCCCGGACACTAAGGATTGTATTAACACCTGTTAATTGCCTGGCGGTTCAGTCACTGCTTTCTCCTCACCATTTCATTATGAGGAGGGTATAGATTGAAAGTCGTATTTCCAACCTGCTGTGGGGTGGATGTTCACAAGTCCTTCCTGGTGGCGACTATCATCAAGACGCCGAAGGACAACTTGCAGCCGAGTTATCAGAAGAAACGGTTCTCCACATTTAACGCAGATCTGAACCGTTTTTCCGATTGGCTCCACGAAAACAACTGTCTGGATGTGTGCATGGAATCCACCGGGAAATACTGGGTTCCTGTATTCAACATTCTGGAAAAGCGGGGCATTCGTGTTGTGATTGCCAATCCCAAATGGGTCAAAGCTGTGAAAGGAAACAAGGATGACACGAAGGACTCCAAGTGGATCGGGGATCTGTTCCGTATCGGTTTGGTGAAAAGCAGTTTTATCCCGGCCAAGGACATTCGTATTCTTCGGGAGCTGACCCGTTACCGCTACAAACTCGTTTCTATGAAAAGCAGTGAGAAGAATCGCTTCCAGAATGCCTTTACCGTCTGCAACGTGGCGCTTGATTCCGTTGTGTCTGATATGTTTGGCAAATCCGCAACCGCAATCACGGATTACCTGACATCCGATGAGAATTTTGACCCACAGCATTGCGTTTCCCTGTTACAGCGTTCCCTCAAGAAAAAGGCGGATGACGTTCTCGCTTCTATTGAAGGGTACGAAATTTCGCCGGAGCAGAAATACCGCATTGGCATTGTTCGCGACCATCTCCACTACATTGAGAAACTGATTGAGCGGGTGGATTCCTGCATCAACGCCATGGTTGAAAAGTACGACGGGGCTATTTCGCTCCTTTGCACCATTCCCGGCATTGACCGCAACTCCGCGATAACTGTTATCTCTGAAATTGGCGTGGATATGGCTCAGTTTGGTTCCTCCAAGTGCCTTTGCTGCTGGGCCGGTCTCACCCCCGGCAATAACGAATCTGCTGGCAAGAAGAAGTCTGTCCGTATTTCACGTGCGGGAGTTTATCTCAAACCTGCGCTGGTACAAGTTGCCCACGCAGCCGTGAAGGACAAGACAAATCCCTATTATGCGCTGAAATATGAGCGCATCGCCAAGCGCCGGGGCAAGAAACGGGCCATCATCGCCATTGCCAGAATGATTTTGACCGCCATCTATTCTATGCTCTCTACCGGGGAAATCTGGAATCCTGTTGACCTGTTCAAAATCGATTTGCCTGAGCATCTCAAAGAACAGCAGCTTCAAAAGGCTGTGAAACGGGCTGTTCGATTCTTGGAAGCGCAGGGGCTCAAAGTCAGTTAGCTGTTTCCAACACTCTGCCGTCTGCCCCGAAAATTCACCTGTTCTCGGGGCTGCTTTTTTGCGCCCTTTTCAGGTGCGCCTCTGATTCTGGGGGCTTTCACACTAGTGATCCTCGTTTGCCTGATGCTTTGCGCCATGCTGGGGACCCCCGCCAGCACCATGGGAGTAGCTGATACTGCTGATACCGCAGTGCCGGCATACCTCTAGCGGCGGCCGGCTTGAAGCGGACAAAGTAGTCGATGGCGCCATCCTGGATGATCTGCTGGGCCTCGGGGAACTTCTCAGCATCGATGGCTTCCAGTGCCCGTGTCAGGTAGGGGGCGGTGGTCTTGGGTTTTCCGAACATCATGCCGCTGCGCCTCCCTTCGTCTCGTCCAGTTCCAAGCGGAGCTTGGCATCCTGCTCGGAAACCACCAGCCGGACCGTCTGCATGGCCGTATGAGCCAGCCGGGTCACGCTCTCGGCGTTGTCAATGAATACCGGCATGGAAATCCCCCAGTGATAGGCCAAGGTCTCAATGATCTCCAGTCCGGCATTGATGCGAGCGGCGTTGTTGGCATCCCGGAAGGGAACCATGGAGCCCGCCTCATTGGGCACCAGGACCTCGCAGTCATCCTTGACACCGCCGTTCACCTGTTCCAAGAAAAGGCGGAACCGGACATTCTTGAATTTCCCGTTGATGCGGTCGGTGAGCATCCTGACCTTGGCCTTGGTGAACTGCTCGCAAAGGTAAATCCCCTTCTCCAGCTCCTCGTACTGCGCCGACAGAGCCTTTTCCTGATCCTGTAGCTCTGCGATGCGTTTCCGCTGGGCCTCCGCCTGATCCGCTTTGCCCTTCTGCTGCTGGAGCTCGCGGGACTCGGCGTAGACGGCCTGAATCTGGGCGTTCAAGGCCTCCAGGGCGGTGGTGGTAGTCTGGCCCGCCCCAGCCTCCGCGGCCTTGCTGGCGGCCACTGCGGCGGCGAGACTGGCGTAGCAGCGATGGGATCAACATGATACCACAGCCTGCGATGCAGGCAGTTTCTACACGCTTGAAAAAACTTGACACTAACAGCATAAGAACTGCACCGCAGCACAGCACTAACAGACGGTAGCCGTACAGAATCACAAGCCATTCTTTTATGGAGCAGAGGATTGGGAACCTCGCCATCATAGAAAGACTTTGTACGGGGACATTCCATGTCCGAATGGAGAAGTTAGAGATTAGGACATATACCTCCATTCCATAAACAGTTGCCCAAACCGCTGTTGCCACAAGCATCGCCACGACGATTTTGCACCTCAGCAGCGCCCTGCGTCCTCTCGGTGTGGCTTCCAACAAAAAGGTCATGCCGGATTGCCGTTCATAGGCCATGCTCCCAGCCAAAAGAAGTATTAAGGCCAGAACCGCGACAACCGCCGCCTGATGCTGATTGTCTTGCGCCGCCGTCCCAAAAACACTTTCAAAGGGTGTCTGCTCAATCAGCCACGGCGTAAAACCCTGTTCCACGCCAAGTTCCAACAATTCATCTGCTCGGCTGCGTACCAGACTAAGCCCCTCTTTATTGGTACGGGCAGTTTCGGCGTAGTAGGAGTACAAATTTAGCTGATTGTCAGCGATTTCTCCATTTTCATACGCAAGCGTTGCGTCCTCATAATCCGCAATCGTCTGGTCGAGTTCAGCTTCAATCGCGTTTATCCGGGCAAAGGTATCATCAGTAATTTCGCCCATGAGTTCTATGGTATATTGCCGTGCAGCCACTTCCGAAGGATTATATATGGGAATGTTCGCCGTAAAGGGAAGGCCAACAGCCAGATGGACAAATAGTGCCGTAATCACAATGCCTTTTTGAATCCAAAGCGTCTTGTACAGTTCCATTCCGAATAGCCCCAAATGACGCAGCCCTGTGTCGGTGACGGTGTTGATTCCATAGGCGACACGCCCTAACAGGTTCTTTCCTGCCGTAGGCTTCTTGCGGCAATGGATGAGAATACATATCGCTGCCGTCAGCCCGCACAGCGGGAGCAATGCAAGCTGTGAAATGCTCCGAATCCCCAACGGATAGCCAAATAGGTCTATATTCAGATAATTGGTATAGAGATCGGACAGGCTGATATAGGTGAAAAGATTAAAGTATTTCAGTCCGTTCAACCCGCTCTGCACAGGCAAAAAAGTGTATAAGCTGTACTCCGCCGCCAGTACACCCGCCGCTACAATGATTGTGTACTTGACATGATTGACCGCTGTAAGCAACAGCCAAAGGAGCAGGCTCACGAAAAAGGCGGCGGCGGTCCGCAGCAGAAAATAGCGGATCAAAAAGCTGCCCACAGTACTAAGCACAGGCAATTTGCCGAGCAATTCCATCGATTGCAGCGCCCGCCCTAAATCATTGATACCCCCGTACAGGGAGAATCCGATCATAAGATTCGTCCCATAAAACAGAAGTACACCAAAGACTGACACTCCGAACAAAATCGACATTCTATGTACTGCAAGGCGCAGCCGTCCATTTGGCATGGCGTGTATCACGTTCCACAGACCTTTTTTGCGTTCGTCCAAGAAGGAGATGCAAAACGACAACAGAATGACGAGCAGAAAATAGTCGGTCAACGTAAAAGATAGGAATGCCTCAATCGCTCCATTTACGCCCAGTGCCAGATCAACCCCTTGCAGTTTTTCAAATTCATCTGCGGTCTTGATAATGTTCCGCCCTGAGAAGCTGTTTGGGTCATTGAAGATGGGAAACGCCAGCATATTGTCCTTGTTCTTCTGAATGGTATTCAGCCAATCGCCGTAACCAGCCAGATAGTCGGCCTGTGAAAGAAGATTGTTGACCGCGATATATTCTAACTTCACATCCTTATCCACGTGGTCGCCGAACAGAAGATTTCGCAGCCGCGCTTCTTCCTGTTCCAGAATGGAAATAGCATCGGTCAGCGAAAGTGATTTTGCCCTGCCTATCCAATCCAAGTAATGCGCATACGCCTCTTTTGCGTCTATGGATTCCGATGCTGGTATGCTGCCGTCAAAAACCAATATCGAGGAAGTGGGCAAAGAACAGTCCATCCCGTAGTCTTTCGCAGATTGCTCCCTCATGAACAGAAGCGCGTTCAGCAGAATCATGAGTACAAGCCCCAACAGTAAGCGGCGGTTTGATAAAATGCGTCCCAGTTCTTTCATAGCGCCGCCTCACTCTCCGAGGTAGTAGAGGTACACATCTTCCAGTGTCAGATGATCTTCCACATACTGTCCTCCGTTGGGCAGCTCGTCACCAACGACCCGCACCCATGTTTCGCCCCGGCGCTGAAATACATTGCCAACCTTGTATTGCTCCTGCATACGATCCAGGATTTGCGGCGGACAGGGCAGCTCTTTCACCTTATCTGCTACACTCTCCACCAGGTTGCCGGGGGTGTTCATGCCAACCATACGTCCCTTTTTCATCATCAGGATTTGGTCTGATATGGATTCGATGTCGCTCACAATATGGGTCGCCAGCAGAATGATTCGCCCACGGGACAGGGAGGAGATGAAGTTGCGGATGCGGATGCGCTCTTTGGGGTCAAGTCCGGCGGTTGGCTCGTCCAGGATCACAACCTTTGGATCACCTAACAGCGCCTGTGCCAGCAGCACCCGCTGCTTCATGCCGCCGGAGTAGCCACCCAGCTTCTTGTGCCGTACATTTGACAGGTTAGTGATTGTCAATAGCCTTTCAATCTCCTCTTTAGCCTGCTTTTTGGGGATCGCTTTCAAATCGGCCATATAGGACAGAAAGGTTTGCGCCGTCATGTGTTCGTAATATCCTTGCTGCTGAGGCATATAGCCCAGCAGCCGGCGAAAGTCTTTGCCCAGCTTCAGAATGTCCGTCCCGTCAAACAGGATCTGCCCGTCTGTCCGGGGAATGTTGTCGGTCAGCAGATTCATCATCGTACTTTTACCTGCGCCGTTTGCACCGAGGATGCCGTAGATTCCTTCAGTAAAGGTGATATTCATGCAGTCGAGTGCGGTAAAGCTGCCGTATCGCTTTGTCAAATTCTTAAGTTCAAGCTGCATGATTTATCCTCCGAAGGTTCCTACCTGCCATGTTTCATGTACTGTATCGTCATATATTACATCTGCTCCCGGCCAGTTCGTCACTTCGTATACACTGCCCTTATCCCAAGCTACTTGATAGAAAAGCGTGGATGCACTGTTAAACGCACCTCGATAGACCAGCAGATACACACAATTATCATCCGCAAAAGCCATCGAACATTGAACGACATCAGAATGCTTTTCAAAAATGGGGGACAGGCTGACCTCGCCCACCAAATTTCCGCTGTAATCATAGACGGAGATATTCTCTCCACCCTCACGTAATCCGCTCTGCGCTCCCCATTGGCTGTCCGGCTGGTCATCTAAAAATAGGACATAAGTATCCGTAAACAGTACCGTTCCGCTTTTTATTGTATCTGCCAGGCCAATCATCTTTTTCGCGTTGCCGGTTTCCAGCTCAATGTCCCAAAGGTCACTGCCGGAGAAGCAGTAATACATATGCCCGTTTGTGATATACCAGGAGGAATCAGAAACACCTTTCGCAAGCTCCGTTGAACGCCAGATTTCACGGGTTTCAGATTCTGCCGCACCCAACCGATATAATATATCCTGTTCATATCCGGTATTATCAAGAATGTGATTCATTGCATAAACCTCGCCGTCATCCGCCCAGAACTTCCACGCGGATTCCAGCTTGCGGGACATATCATCCTCAAAAAGCAAAACCGCCCTTGAAACATCCTGCCCCAGCTTCACAGTATAAATTTTGGAATCACCCTCTAAAAAATAGAGGTTTCCACCGGCTAAGATTGGGTCACACAAAACAGTACGCCACGGCATATATTCCAGCTGAAGCCGTTGGATTTCCGTGTGATTTGTACCGTCCAGATCCACAGAATAGAGCGTTTTCATACTGTCACCTTTTGCATCGCTGTTTACATAGTACAATTTCCCCTGATAATAGCTGAGCATCCTGGAGTTGATCCAGGCATTGCAGTTATCGTCAGTATGGCTGCACTCCAGCTTTGCGCATACGGCCGCCACATTTCCTGTTGTGCCATCCAAAAAATAGAGAAGTCCATCATAGTGAAGATAGTAGCCAACCTCTGTCTTACATACGCCGCTTAGTCGGAACGGATGTTGAATGTTCATCTCCTTTTGGAAACCGGTTGTATCAATCCCCGTGGAATCATTGCCTGGATTAGCAGGACTATTAGTCAGTATATCGCTGCCAGGGGTATTCTCATCGGCATCTGAGGAATGAACTGGCGGCGTTGGGTCATCATTCGGCAACACATCTTGACTTTGGCAGCCAGCCATCAGGAAGATAAAGATGCAAATAAAAACAAGCGTTAGTCTTTTCATTTGGAACCTCCAACAGAATAATCAATCGTGAACTTCACTTCATGTAAGGAGCAATTTTCAAGCACTGCGGTATACTCGTCCGCTGTATCGATCTCAAAAGATATGTCACCTGATCCTGTAACGCTGCCCTCCAATATTGTGCCTGTTCCAGTGCCGGTCAGGGTGATTTTGAGGTCTGCATCAGCAGATTTTGCTTCGATGTGGAAAACAACAGTGTCCCCCTCAAAAAGGTTCGTCTTCCCGATGGGCAGTTTATGGGTAACTTCGATTTCACCGCGCAGGCTGTCCTCATTTTTCAGCTCGCGTTCTCCATCCTGCTTGTCTAAGGTGGCAGCATCGGGTGAATCATTCTCGATTGAGCTGATGTCTCCAATGTCTCCGCTGATCAGTGCAGACTGTGTAGGCGTATTGGCAGAATCATCCTCAGATGGGGTATTTGTATTGGGATTGTCTTTGCCGTTGGTTTGATCGGAGCCTGTATCGGTGTTCACGGGATTGCTTGCGGACGGTACTCCTGTATTGGAACTGCCGCTGGGGAAAATCTGGTCTGTATCCATTGATGGATCATGCTGCGTTTGGCATCCCGTCAGCATGAGTGCGATCACACACCCCAAAATACAAATCGTTTTCTTCATAGAAGCCCTCCTAAAAAAAGAATACAGGTATGAGAGAAAGCCCCTCATACCTGTATTCTAAAATGCAAATCTCACAAAATTCTCAAATGCAGCGAACCTTTATTTGAATTTTTGCACCGCCGCTTGCTCCATTGCTTAATTGTAGACCTCCTCCGAGTTTTTCCGCAAGTATGCTACTGATATATAGTCCCAAGCCAAAGTGGGAAACGGCGTCAGTCTGTGTTTTCTCACCTCGATAATAAGCTAATGAAGCGTTTGCCAAGTCCTTTTTGGTAAATCCAGTGCCGTCATCCTCAACTGTTATGATTAGATATTCCTGCTTCTGTTCCAGAGTGAGTGTAACAACTTCCTTTACATATCGGGCCGCATTGGAAAGTATGTTTTCACAAATCTGTGCCAACGCCTCTTTATCCAGCAGAAAATCCTGTTCTTTTAATTCAGAGTGAATTTCTATCTGTCCATTTGGAATCAGGGCGATGGCTGCTTGCGACACCATTTCTGTTAAAACAGCGGATGGTATATGCTTCAGACATGGCTCGTAATCCTCCAACCGCTGCAAACTCCCCATTGTATCCGCAAAAGCGCCCAGCCGTGTGATTTGATTTGAAATGGCATGGATAGAGTTTGCCATCTCGCCGCTTGGATCGGTGTCCTCTGTAATTGTACTGAGCAGCATATCTGTGTGTCCGCGCATAACGGTAAGGGGCGTGCGCAGATCATGGGCAAAGGCAGCATTTAAGCGTTTGCGTTCCTCTATGGAGTTCCACATCTTTTTATTGTTTTGCTCCAATTCCTGCCGCATAATCTCGAAAGCATGGCACAGACGGCCGAATTCATCCTGCCCTTCATATTCAATCTGGAAGTTCAGATTGTTTTCCGATATTTTCTGAACGGCCTGGTTGAGAACATGAAACGGCTTTTTAATTTTCCAGAGGTAAAAAATCAGCGCAGCAAGGCAGAGGCAGACGGAGTACCATAATACAGCCGCTATATCATCCAAGTTGACATAGAAATCATACTGCTTCTTAGCTTCTTCTGGAAGTGAAATACTTTGCCACAATAATTGCCCACCATCTGTACGGACTACATACGCTGGGAGTTGTTCATTTTGCTCTCCTTGCCCGTCACCGATGAAATTCACCCCCAAATTGTCGATAAATTCTCCTGTAAGAACTTCATCCATATCCAAAGGCAAGACGCTTACATATTCCCCCTCAATCTCGCTCCTGTTCTTTTGAGCAAACCAGACAGTTGCCTTGGTAAGCAAAATGGCAACCAGCAAACAGGACAAGGCGCAAATGATGAAAGCAGCAGGTATGGAAACTTTATGGAGCCATTTTCCTATCCGACCCATTTGTAACCAATCCCCCAAACTGTTTCTATACACGATTCGCACCCGGCTTTTGCAAAGGCCAGTCTGATTTTGCGAATATGCTCCATGATGACAATATCGTCACCGTTACCCTCAAGGCCCCATACACGGTCATATATTTTCGCACGGTCAAAGGTTTGTCCGCGATTCAGAGAAAGCAGCTGAACAATGTCAAAATCCTTGCGATTGAAGTGGAGCCTTTCGCCGCGCACAAATACTTCCCGTGAGGAATAATCAATCGTAATGTCACCAAAGACCTTTCTTTGGATGTCCTTGCTCCGCCGATCCCGACGCAGGTGCGCTTCAATCCGCGCTCCCAATTCTGCCAGCGAAAACGGTTTGACAATGTAATCATCTCCGCCCGCCGCAAAACCCTCAATTTTGTCCGTGTCCTGATCCCGTGCTGTTAAAAATACGATTGGGCAGGAAACGACCTTGCGGATGGCTTTACAAACTTCAATACCATCCATTTGCGGCATATTGATGTCAAGCAAAATTAAATCCGGCTGCTCTGCCGCCTTAGAAATAGTTTCTGCTCCATTGGAAGCGCATGACACCTGATAGCCATTCCGCAGCAGGAAACTTTGAAGCATTGTCACAACTTCTATTTCATCGTCCACAATCAAAATGCGGTATGCCATAATATACACCTCCCATCGGATTTTACGAAACAAATCTCAAATTTTTCTCAAATTCTTTTTTCATATTTATTTTCCGAAATGTCAAGAATATAAGGAACAGTATTCGGAAATTGAGCTTGCAGAACAATATCTGGCGTTCTATCTGCTGCTCAGTATGCTTGGCGCAGTATAGACGCCTCAAAATGCAAGTAGCGACTTTTTCGGTAGATTATCTGCGTCAAAAGCCCGGATATATTTCACTGCCCGCTCTGCAAACACCTTGCTCACCATCGTATCCCATTCGGCCAGCCGGACAATATCCGCTGTGCCGCTTACAAAGTCAAACTGAATCTCGCCCCACTCGCCGTCGCAGTCTGCCTGAT
>OFFU01001877.1_pt1 | contig 12658 bp, 10 predicted proteins | sample 1521451 | NCBI WGS metagenome assembly OFFU01 (sample SAMEA3504106, study PRJEB24116) | mouse gut metagenome | biome: mouse gut; feature: mouse-associated habitat; material: faeces | place: Denmark | collected 2011 | reverse complement strand
ACCATAAAACCATATGGAAGGGTTATTTTTTTATTGATAACTTACAACTCACAAGTTAGAGAATACACGGATTTGAAATGGAATTATTACCTTATTACAAAATTAGAAAAACAAAAAACGGAAAAAGAACTTTTGTTAAAAGAATGTGTTCATAGAGAGCAGGAGTTAGAGCAGGAATATAAAAAATCAATGGACGAAAATATTTCTTTTTCAGAGCAGGAATGGGAGGAATATCAGTTAAAAGCAAAAGGATTACAGGCACTTAAAAAAATATGGAAAAAGAGTGTGTAGCATTTGTATTGATACAGAATGTTGTGAGACACAAGGAGCGATATGATGTAGGAATAGATGTTTTTATTAAAAACATTTTAAAGGACAGGTAAATGACTTATGGCAAGTGAGCAAAAAAGGGAAGAAAAACAGCAGTTTAATGGATGCCAATGCAATTTTCCAGATGATATGAATGATGGGGATTTGATGGACAAGGTATAATGGAGTTACTTTTCACACCCGCGCCATGCACTTGCTGCATGGCGTCGGAGCAAGCGCCAAAATGCGTGCTTTTTAGCATTTTGTGTGCATCAATTGTTGCAATTCACACCGAAATCGTTGTAAGTATATGAGAAATCTGGCGTAAGTGTGAATTGTAACATAATGGATTATGAAAGCAGGAGCTTTATGGTACTATATTGATTTTCCAGATAAAAGATGGTAGGATTGTCATGAATAAAATGAAGTGACAGGAGCAAAATGCGTTCTATCTATAATAAATACATGATTAAAATAGAAGAGAAAAAGCGCGTTGAAGCGATGCATACAGAAAAAGGAGAGTCTATGTACACAGAAAGAAACAACGCACAAAGAAAACATTTATCTAGCACCCGGTTTTTAGTGGCTGCTGCTATGATTCTGCAAATGGCGGCTGTTATAATAGGAATACGTCCTGTTATGGTTTATGCCGCAGAGGATACTGCGCAGGATAGTACGAAGATGAATACGAAAAAACAACCGCAGATTTATATTGTGGATAAAAACGGCATGGGAGATTTTGTTTCGATTCAAGAGGGGGTAGATAATGCTTCAGATGGAGATACACTCCTTATTTATCCAGGGACGTACATAGAAGCTGTGCAGGTAATGAATAAGGATATTCAGATTGTCGGTGTCAGCAAGGATTTGTGTATTCTTCAATATGATACGGCATTTTACAGAAAGATACCCCTTACAATTGCATCTGGCAAGGTATCCAATCTGACGATACATGGAATGGACAGCAAAGTGCAGCAGATTGGACCAACACAGGAAGAAATTGACCGCATGAATGCAGAACTGGTCGGAGACAGCTGGGAAAGGCAGAAAAATTATTCTGGTTATGCTGTCCATATTGATCAAAATTGTCTGTATGGCAAAAATATGATCTTTGAAAACTGCCGGATTATATCTGAAAACAATCATTGTGTAGGGATTGGAACCAGGGGCAAATCCGAGATAAGCTTTGAAAACTGTGAGCTGATATCTATGGGAGGAGGAAGCTGCGTATTTATGCACGATCCCACATCTATAGAAGTAAGCGGAGCAGCGGCGCTTGTGATGAAAAACAGTTCCATGACAAGCTATCTCTGTCCCTATGTGATGACATTTCAATCGCTGTTTCCAGCATATAACAGTATCGATCTGACCTTTCAGAATGTGCGCGTGAGTGCAGTGGCATATGCAGAGAGCGATGGATATATTTCTGATAATGTAAATACTTCCTTCGAGGTAGAAACATTATTAGAACTGGAGCAGGCAGGAACCCTATATGTAAATGGTTTAAATACCTCAGCCACGGCACTTGTACATGAAATGTCTCCCAAAGAAGCAAATGATTATATGAAAGCGTACAGATGGGCAGATAGAAAGTCGAGACAAGGAATCATGAATGTATATTCTTATTTTGGAAAATAAAGAGTTATAAATATTAAAGTTTGTTTACCAACGTATTAGGAGGAAAGTATAGAACAGGCTTTGATGGATGTGTCTTCTTCCTTTATCAGTGATGAAATTTCCGATTTTAATTCAAATATTTATTATAGCAATCCAGATTATTTAAAGTGGTCTTATCTGGAAAGGGAGTTGCTGGACTAAGAGAGTGTCAAAAGGAGCATTCCATATGGCTGTATTTTTGCTTGAAGCAGTATGTTTTACATGATATAATAAAAAATAATGTTATTTCCATTTTTTAGAAAAATTTAAAAAAATAGAATAATGTCAGAAAAAATGAGAGGAGGGAACCATGAGAAAAACTTGTATTGCCAATGGCGGTATGCATGGTGGCGCAAACAATGTCGTAATCATAAAATTTGGACATTGTATTTGCCAGACATGATGCGAACGGCATTGAATGCTATGGAACATCTTTCAGGAGATGAATTATTACAAGGATTACTGGGGGTTTAATTTGACAGATATCGTAAGAAGATAAAAGGGCTGTCGCAGATGCTTTCGGGGCATGGCGCAACGTTTGCAGGCTATTTTTCTCAATCTTGCACATATCTGACAACGATGCGCCTCATCGCCTCAAGACCGGGCTGGATTCTTGTGGCGGATGATTTCATGAAGTAAGATAGGCAATGCATAAAGTAAGGCATGCTCTGTCCAGCTTGCTGTGCAGTAATTAAATAGAATTAGATTCAAAAAACAGGTAGCTTTTAAGCTACAACGAAATATTGGAGGTTATTATGAAAAAGTGCAAAAAGTTGTTATCATTTATTTTGGCTATTGTTATGGCGTTTGGTGGCATTGCCATGTCCGCAACCACTGTAAAGGCGGATTCTGGAGTTGATACAATTCGGCTGCCCCTAGACGATATCTTTGCTTCAGGTACAATTGCAACGGAAGGCGCCGCTAATTTTTACGAAGTAAAACTTCCTTCGGACGGCTGGCTTACAGTCACATATCAGGGCTGGGATATCGAGGACGCTTATTACAGCATATCTAATGAGGATATGACTAGGGAATATCACAAAAATGAGGTATTTAATTCGTCAAACATTTCCCCAAAGACTTCTGCCCGAACATTGGCATTAGAAGCAGGAAACTATACGGTCAAAGTATGGGGCTATGGAAAACATATCGGAAATTACAAAATTAAGGCATCTTTTATATCTGCTCAAAATAACGAAAGCTCAAACAATAACGAATTTTCAACAGCACAGAAACTAAATAAAAATCAAAAAGTCACAGGTTTTTTGTCAGAGGATGATACTGTGGATTTTTATAGGATTGATCTGGAGAAGAAGCAAACGATACAGATCATTTATACCGCCCGCATTGAGGATTCCAATTTTCAGATTTGGGACAAAGACAATATAGAACTCCATAAAACTAACATATTTAATGCAAGTGAGACTCAGCCGAAAACATATCTATACGAGGTCACACTGGCGCCGGGAACTTATTATGTGCAGATTTATCCTTATGGTTATGACCGTGGGCGTTATACGCTGCAATGGAAAGAGAAGATCATGACAAAGTCTCTTTCCATTTCCTCAAATAAGCCAAACAGCGTAGTATCTGGAACCAAGGTGAAATTGTCTGTGAAATTCAATCCCGCCAACACGACAGTAAAAACATGTGAATGGAGATCAAGCAATTCTTCTATTGCAGAGATTAATAGCAAGGGAAACGTCATGACAAGGCGTCCCGGCATTGTAAAATTCACTGTGACGGCAATGGATGGCAGTAATAAGTTTAAGGCATACACCCTGATTGTAAAACCAAAAAAAGTGCCAAGGCCCAAATTGTCTATATCCAGTTATTATAGTAAGAGACTATATGTCAATTTCAATACCCAATATGGTTCCGATGGTTATCAGATACAATATGCGACAGATAAAAATTTTAGAGGCGCAAAAACGAAAAACGTCGCATCATCATCGGTTACGTTAAACAATTTAAAGAGAAATAAGAAATACTATGTGCGTGTACGGGCTTATGTCAAAAAAGGGAAAACAATATATCCCGGTTTATGGAGCAGCGTGGCGTCAAAAACAGTAAAATAGATCATTTGTCTTTCTGCTGTGAGAGTTTCAACTGCTTTATAGAATTTTAAATTATCACGGAGGGGCTGCCGCAAAATAGCTGTTATATACAGGATATGATATTCATACCACAAGAATCATCTGTATATAAACTGCATTTTGTGACAGTCCTTTTTCCATATTTCGATGGAAGAGTTATGCTTGTCTATTGATATTTTTTGATAAAAATGTTAGAATGTGCCAAATATGCCGCAAGACAAGGGCAGGATGGAGGAAGACATGAAATTTATCAAAAAGGCAGGCTTTATCATAGCATTGATGATTCTTTCACTTATCGTTTGCAACGAGATAAACAGCGGGGAATTGCGAAAGTCCGTGGGAAAGGCAATCATTGGCAAAAACCTTGTCAGGTGGAACGTGGAGCGCTATAATATTGATTCCGCAAAGAGCGAGCAGGTTTTTGATGGCGTCAAAGAGGACGAAGAGGCCCTCGCTCTTGTGAACGAGGTTTTGGCGTTGGAAGACGTTTTGCAGATGGCGGCGGGAAGCGTTCTTGAAAATTCCAAGCTGAGTCAGGAACTGATAGAGAAGCTTTTTTACAGTGAATTGCCAGATTCGCATTTGCAGCAGCGGATCATGGGCATCTCTTATCAGGAAAATGACACGATTGCCCTCGAAGAGCTGAGGTATCTGCGGGTGCTCCATATGGGATTTGACGGAGAGACTCATATCGGTGAGCTTTTAGTAAATCAGTCTATTGCTGAGGATATTCTAGAAATTATGTCAGAATTATATAAAAATGCATACCCCATTGAGAAAATGATTCTGGTGGACGAATATGACGCGGAGGATGAATTGTCCATGAGTGATAACAATACCTCGGCATTTAATTACCGTCAGATTGCAGGCAGCAGCCGAATGTCCAAACATAGCCTGGGTCTTGCTATAGATATTAATCCTAAATTTAATCCTTATGTCAAGAACCTTGAAAATGGGGAGATTGTGATTAGTCCTGCAAATGCAACGGAATATGCAGACCGTGGCAAGACATTTGCATATAAGATTGACGAGCACGATTTATGTTACCTGCTATTTACAGAACATGGCTTTAACTGGGGCGGGAACTGGAATTCTGTCAAAGATTACCAGCATTTTGAGATGCCATAATTGATTCAGTTTGAAATAGTTGTGCTGATGTAAAAAAAGAGGTATAATAAGCTCCGACATAAAAGCGACAGAATAAAAAGTGATAGAAATGGAGAAGACTTATGCAGATTTATTTGCCGACCAATGTATACAGTGAAACAGACTGCGTGATGAACCACAGGAAGGAATTGGCGGCTCTGGGAAGCAGGGCGCTGCTTGTGACAGGGAAACATTCTTCACGGATCAACGGGGCATTGGAGGATGTTCAAAAAGCCCTGCAGGAGGAGCGGACATCGTATGTCGTATTTGATGAGATTGAGGAAAATCCTTCGATTGAGACGGTGATCAAAGCGAGGACCTTAGGCGTGCAAGAACAGGTGGATTTCGTGGTGGGAATTGGCGGCGGTTCCCCGATGGATGCGGCAAAAGCCATTGCCCTAATGATCGCAAATCCAACAGAAATCCAGGAGCTGCTCTATCAAAAACGGGAGCTGCCTGCGCTTCCATTGGCTGAGATTCCTACGACTGCAGGAACGGGATCAGAGGTGACTCCCTACGCAATCCTCACCATCCATGCCCGCAAGACGAAGCAGAGTATCAGTCATAAAATATATCCCAGCCTTGCCCTGATCGACAGTCGTTATTTAAAAACGGCGAGCTTGAATACGCTGCTTGACACAGCGGTAGATGCGCTGGCTCATTTGATAGAGAGCTACTTGAATGCCAATGCCAATGTATATAACCGCATGTATTCAGAGAAAGGATTGTCATTATTTGCAGAAATCAAGGATGATTTGACGCAGTGCAGGCGGCAGGGCAAAGAGCCGGTGTTGTCTCTTTCTGACACGGTGTTTGGCAGTCTGATGCAGATAGCGGCTATTGCGGGCATGGCGATTGCCCATACAGGGACTTCCCTTCCCCATGGCTTGAGCTATCCGGTTACTTACGAAATGCATGTGCCGCATGGCAAGGCGGTGGGAATCTTTCTGCCAGGGTTTCTTGCCTGCTATCAAAATAAGGAAGAAGTGGAGATGCTGCTGAAGCGTATGGGATTTGCGACAGTCGAAGATTTCACCGAATATTTGCAAGAACTTCTTGGAAAATTGGAGATTCCAGATCATCTGTGGGATGAAGATGTGAAGTCTATGTTGGAAAATCAGGAAAAATTAAAGAATTATCCGTTTCCCATAGACCAGCAAGCCTTGTATGCTTTTCGCAGATAGAGGAATAGCTTGATGAAGAGAAATTATCAGAAAGAGTTAGAAAAGATCATAGAAAAGCAGCAGCAACTGCATATAGTGCCAAAGCTGCTGCTGCATAGTTGTTGCGCACCCTGCAGCAGCTATGTATTGGAATATTTGTCTCAGCATTATCAAATTACAGTGTTTTACTATAATCCCAATATTTATCCGGCGGAGGAATATGGAAAGCGGGCAAAGGAACAAAGGTGCTTTATCCAGCGTTTTTCACAATCTTGTCTTGCGGACAAGGAAAAGGCGTTTCATGCGATTGATTTTTGTGAAGGCAGGTTTGAACAAGAGCGTTTTTACGAAATTTCCAAAGGGTTAGAGCACCTGTCAGAGGGAGGAGAGAGATGTTTTCGATGTTATGAGCTGCGCCTGAAAGAGGCGGCGAAATATGCATTGGAACTGGGAATGGATTACTTTACGACGACGCTTTCCATCAGTCCCCTTAAAAATGCTGACAAGCTCAATGAGATTGGGGAAAAACTGTCGCAGGAATATGGGATTTCGTATCTCTGTTCTGATTTTAAAAAGAAGAATGGTTATAAACGTTCGGTAGAGCTTTCGAAAGAATACGAGATGTACCGTCAAGATTATTGCGGATGCGTGTTTTCCAAACAAGAGCGGGAACGCAAAAGTCTGCAACAGGCACAAGTCATGGTTTAAGGGTTTCAAAGGAGGAAAAAATGGCACAGTTATGGGGCGGACGCTTTACAAAGGAGACAGATCAGTTAGTCTATCATTTTAATGCGTCCATATCATTTGATAAAAAATTCTATCGGCAGGATATGGAGGGCAGCATCGCTCATGTAAAGATGCTGGGAAAGCAGGGGATTTTAACAGAGCAGGAAACGGAAAGCCTGGTGGCGGCAGTGAACCAGATTCTTCAAGAAGTGGAGTCTGGCGCCCTAGAGATTTCTCATGAATATGAAGATATTCACAGCTTTGTGGAAGCCACCCTGATTGATCGGTTGGGAGACGCGGGGAAGAAGCTACACACAGGAAGAAGCCGCAATGACCAGGTGGCGCTAGATATGCGTCTGTATACCAGACAGGAAATCTTAGCGACAGATGAGCTGTTACAAGAACTATTAAATACAATTTTAATAATTATGGAAGATAATGTCAATACTTTCATGCCAGGATTTACGCACTTGCAGAAAGCGCAGCCTGTCACGCTGGCGCACCATATGGGCGCTTATTTTGAAATGTTCAAACGTGACCGTCTGCGGATGCAGGATATTTACAAGAGAATGAATTATTGCCCTTTGGGTTCCGGCGCTTTAGCAGGTACGACGTATGACCTGGACCGCTATTATACGGCGCAGCTTCTAGGATTTGAGGGACCGACGCTAAACAGCATGGACGGAGTGTCTGACCGGGATTATCTGATTGAATATTTGTCGGCGCTCTCTACGGTGATGATGCATTTAAGCCGTTTTTCAGAAGAGATTATTATATGGAACAGCAATGAATATCAGTTTGTAGAGATTGACGACGCCTACAGTACGGGGAGCAGCATTATGCCCCAGAAAAAGAATCCTGACATAGCAGAGCTTGTCCGGGGCAAGACCGGACGAGTGTATGGAGCGCTGATGTCATTGCTGACCACCATGAAAGGAATACCGCTTGCATATAACAAGGACATGCAGGAGGATAAGGAGCTGGCGTTTGACGCCATAGATACGGTAAAAGGATGCCTGGCTTTATTTGAGGGAATGTTGTCGACCATGAAGTTTAACAGAGAAAAGATGGAGGCGAGTGCCAAAAACGGTTTTACCAATGCTACCGACGCAGCGGATTATCTGGTGAATCATGGCGTGCCGTTCCGTGACGCCCATGGAATCGTAGGACAAATGGTATTACATTGCATTGAGAAAGGGATTGCCATTGATGATATGTCCCTTGAAGAGCTAAAAGCGATCAGTCCAGTGTTTGAAGAAGATATTTTTGGAGCGGTTTCTATGGAAACTTGCGTGGAGAAGCGTCTCACAGTCGGAGCCCCGGGACAGGAGGCGATGAAAAAGGTCATTGCCTTAGAAAAACAATATCTATCACAGGATTGGAAGACTGAAATACCCGATTGGGAACATAAGCTGCTGGGATAATTTATACATCTTACACAGATTTAAAGTGGATGCCCTGCTAAATTTGTAACATATTGGGTCTTGCATTTTACGGAGAAATATATTAGTATATCATACGAAAAACAATTGTACGCCCAGAACGGACAAAAAGACTAGAGCTCCCGAATGCAAGAAAAGGGAGGGCAAGGAGAAAAAGATGAGTCAGAAATTAAGAGCAGGAATTCTTGGTGGAACTGGTATGGTAGGACAGCGGTTTATCGCATTGTTAGAAAATCATCCTTGGTTTGAAGTTACTACCATTGCGGCAAGTCCGCGTTCCGCAGGTAAGAGATATGAGGAGGCAGTGGGAGACCGGTGGAAAATGGACACTCCGATGCCAGAAGCAGTAAAAGATCTTGTGGTAATGAATGTCAATGAAGTGGAGGCAGTGGCTTCCCAGGTAGATTTCGTATTCAGTGCCGTTGATATGTCAAAGGAAGAAATCAAAGCGATCGAGGAGGCATATGCCAGGACGGAGACGCCGGTGGTCTCCAATAATAGCGCGCATCGCTGGACGCCAGATGTACCAATGGTCGTGCCGGAAATTAATGCGGACCATATGAAGGTGATAGAGTTTCAGAAAAAGCGTTTGGGGACGGAAAGAGGATTTGTGGCAGTGAAGCCAAATTGCTCGATTCAGTCTTATGCCCCCGTTTTGACAGCATGGATGGAATTTGAGCCTTACGAGGTAGTGGCAACCACTTATCAGGCGATCTCAGGGGCGGGCAAGACGTTTCAGGATTGGCCGGAGATGATCGGGAATATCATTCCCTATATTGGCGGAGAGGAAGAAAAATCTGAGAAAGAGCCTTTGCGCATCTGGGGAGAAGTCAAAAACGGCGTAATTGAGCCGGCTGTTTCTCCTCTGATAACTTGCCAGTGTATTCGGGTTCCGGTGTTAAATGGTCATACAGCGGCAGTGTTTGTGAAGTTTCGTAAAAAGCCTTCCAAAGAAGAATTAATTCAAAAGCTGGTTGAGTTCAGCGGCGTTCCGCAGCAATTGCAGCTTCCAAGCGCGCCGAAGCAGTTTATACAGTATATAGAAGAGGAGAATCGCCCGCAGGTGACAGAAGATGTAAATTATGAAAACGGCATGGGCGTCAGCGTGGGCCGCCTGAGAGAAGATACAGTATACGATTGGAAATTTGTCGGACTCTCACACAATACGGTCCGTGGAGCAGCAGGAGGCGCAGTGCTGTGTGCAGAGCTCCTTAAGGCACAGGGATATATTATAGAGAAATAACAAGAGATAAGAATGGATGAGGCTGGCTCTGGCGCTTCATGTGGTTATATTTAAAGATTAACCAGATGGAGTGTTGGGAGACAGCCTTAAAATATGATTTTCAGTGATAGCAAGAACCATGATTGTCATCATTACAGAGAGATGATGTAGCCGTATTTCTTGATCCACGAATAGTGAGGAAAGATGATTGTGAATACTCGATTTGCGTACTAAAATACGCAAAAATATTGATATTTGTACCTGGGTATGTTAAGATGGAGAAAAAAAGGGAGGGCAGGCTTGTGGATCAAATATCAGTTAAAAAACGGGTGCATCGTTTGATACAGCTTTTCCTCAAAATAGCTTCACAACTATTGAACAAAAAGTTAAATCGTGATACTATGAAATAAAAGATTATTACATCAGATGAGAAAGGAAATGCGGCTATGACGGGAAGAAAATCGCAGTTGCAGTATATTGAGCAGTCATATAGTCAAAGCGGAAATCAGATTCTGGTTCTGTATGGGCGCAGAGACAACCAAGCCAGAGAGCTAGTACAGGAGTTCTGCCAAAATAAGAAATTCTTCTATTACTATGCGCCAGAAGTTTCAGCTAAGGCGCAAAAGGCGAGGATGGGACGCGAGATCGCAGAACATTACAAGATTTCTTTGTCAGACCAGAATTATGATACTTATTTTAAACGAGTCAAAAGTGGAGACGCCAGCAAACTGGTTTTGGTAGTGGAAGAATTTCAGCATATTTTAAAAAAGGATCTCGAATTCTTAAATAGCGTGATAAAGTTAAAGAACAAAAAGCTCTATCCTGGTCCAGTGTTGATTCTGCTTTGTTCCAGCGATATCCCCTGGATCGAACAAGAACTGCCCCAGATTTTGGGGAAAGCAGAAAAAAAGATTGCTGGGATTCTAAAGTTGGAAGAGCTGCGGTTTGGGGATGTGGCAGTAAGCTTTCCGGACTATGACCTGAGTCAGAAAGTGGAAGTATACGGCGTGTTGGGCGGCGTGCCAGAGTATTTTCACCATTGGGATCCCAGGGGCGACTGCAGACACAATATCTGCATGGAGATATTATCGCCACAAGGGTATTTTCATAATAAGGCAGAAACATTGATCCGCAGCCAGCTTCGAGAACTTACAGTCTATGACACGATTTTAGAAGCTATGGCAAGCGGTAAGCGGAAACTAAACGAGCTGTATCAGGAGACGGGATTTTCCAGGGCAAAGATTAGCGTCTATTTAAAGAACCTGATGGCGTTTGACGTGGTGGAAAAAGTGTCATCTTTTGAGACAGGAGGATGGGAAAACGCACAGAAAGGCTTATATCAAATAAAAGATACATTTATTAATTTTTGGTTTAAGTTTGTCTATCCTCACTTGTCTGATTTGTATCAGATTTCTCCAGAGCAGTTCTATGACCAATATATTGCGGCGGAAATGCAGGATTATCTCAATCGTTATTTTGTTAAAGTATGTATGGAATATCTTGAGGATTTGAATAACGCCCAAAAGCTCCCGCTGGAGATTCATAAAATGGGCACATGGGTAGGCAAAAAAGGAAATATCGATATCATAGCTCAAAACAGCGTCAGAGAAAATCTGATCTGTCTTTGTAACTGGTCACATCCTGAGATGACCTTTGAAATGTGCCAGAAGCTTTTTGCCAGCATGGAGCAGGCAAAAGTTTCTGCAAATTTTTATTATCTGTTTTCAGCAAGAGGATTTGAGGAGAAGCTGGTGAAAATGGTATCAGAGGAGAAACGTATCCTGTTGGTGGATATGAATCAGGCAATTTAAAGAAAGCAGGATATAATTTATGGCGAAAGCTTTATATATTTCGGAAAAACCAAGCGTTGCAAGGGAATTTGCAAAGGCATTAAATATGGATTTTAAAAATCAGGACGGCTATATGGAAGCGCCGCAAGCCGTGGTTACTTGGTGCGTAGGGCATTTGGTGACCATGAGTTATCCAGAGGTTTATGATCAAAAGTATAAAAAATGGAGTCTTGCAACGCTTCCTTTCTTGCCAGAAAAATTTAAGTATGAAGTAATTTCTGGAGTGAAGAAGCAATATAAGATTGTGGCAGGGTTGCTAAACCGCAGGGACGTGGAACGGATTTACGTGTGCACGGACTCTGGGCGAGAAGGGGAATATATCTATCGCCTGGTGGAACGTCAGGCAAACGTAAAAGGCAAAGAGCGCAGAAGAGTATGGATTGATTCGCAGACAGAAGAGGAAATCCTTCGGGGGATTCGGGAAGCAAAAGATTTGTCAGAATATGATAATCTCTGTGAATCTGCATATCTGAGAGCAAAAGAAGATTATTTAATGGGCATTAACTTTTCCAGGCTGTTGTCTTTGAAATATGGCAATGCGATTTCAAATTTCCTGGGAACCAAATATACAGTGATTAGCGTGGGGCGTGTGATGACCTGCGTCCAGGGCATGGTGGTGCGCCGGGAACGTGAGATCCGGGAGTTTGTAAAGACGCCGTTTTACAGGGTGCTAAGTACGCTAGACATCCATAAGAATCCGGTAGAAGGAGAGTGGCGAGCCATGGAGGGTTCTGCATATTTCCAATCGCCGAAGCTTTATAAAGACAATGGGTTTAAAGAAAAGAAAGATGCGCAAAAGCTGATTGAAGATTTGACCAATGAAAAATTGCCAGAAGAATGGAAGGCAGTGGTGGATAGCATAGAGAAGAAAAAGGAGACCAAGAACCCGCCTCTGTTGTATAACCTGGCAGAACTACAAAACGACTGTTCTAGACTCTTTAAAATCAGCCCAGACCAGACCCTGCAAATCGCGCAGGAGCTTTATGAAAAAAAGTTGGTAACTTATCCGAGGACAGATGCCAGGGTGCTCTCTTCGGCGGTGGCAAAG
>OFFU01001870.1_pt1 | contig 12675 bp, 12 predicted proteins | sample 1521451 | NCBI WGS metagenome assembly OFFU01 (sample SAMEA3504106, study PRJEB24116) | mouse gut metagenome | biome: mouse gut; feature: mouse-associated habitat; material: faeces | place: Denmark | collected 2011 | reverse complement strand
GAGAGAGAGAGAGAGAGAGAGCTTCCTTTATCCGTTTTCGTGAACGCGCACTCTTCCCCGGTACGGAAAGGCCGGCTGGTGGGACGGCCATGCGGCGGGACTTCACCGCCCTCCCAGGTATCGAAAGAAGAAACCGCAATCCGAAGCTCCACGCAAGACAGGCAGCCCCGAAGGACTGCCTGCTGTATGTAAAGGGGGAATCCCTCGCCGCGGAAAGGCCTTCCGCGACGCCTTCACGCCCGCACGGCCGCACGGGACGGCTCCCCCGAGGGGCCCGCTTTCACCCCATTCTCCCCCGAGAAGCGCGCGAAACCGCCCTTGCCGCGTGCCCGCTGAGAGGTCCTGCAACTGCCCGGTCCGGACTGGCTGGACTCCCGCGCGGCCACGGGAGAGCGGATTAGTATGTCGCGGCGGGTCAGATTCTGGCTGGACTCCCGCGCAGCTACGTGATCGGCATCCCTGCCGGATTTGGCCTCGCGCCACAAATGGAGGCGTTTGCCACGGATAGAGGAATACCCCACGCGCAGGGGGCTACGTGCCACGCGGTCGAAAGGGTCAGGGAGCCACCACGCGGCTCGTAATCGGGAACATCAGGATACGGGGTAAGATTATCGGTCTTTTGAGATTTCCAGACGATGATCCCGTCCTTGGCGAAGACGTCGAAGGAGCACAAGTCTGGACAGTTGGCCCCGTGGGTGAAACGCACCGCCTTGTCGTAGGGCCAGCGGCGAAGACAAGAGTCCTCCCATGCCCGGCCACTCCGCCGCTCCTCGTCGTGGCGCATGGCATAGGCGAGGTCCTTTTCCGGTTCCACGGCCCGCCGCCCTCTGTCACGGATCGTGCGCGAGGTAAGGAAACGCATGGAGCCTCCTTGGACAATCGTGTCTTTTCAGGCGATTGTAGGTGGAGGCCCGCGGCTTGCAATGAGTATCAGACTAGAGGCTGCCTATTTACACCCCGGCGCGGATAAGAGCCTCAACGAGCGCCCATCCCTTGGGGAGGTCCCCCGTCCGGCGGAGGTTGGCCTTCCGGCGGGCGGGGGCGGCGGCCCTCACACCGCGCGGCGAGGACGGGCTACGCGGGACGGGCCAGTCTTCACACGCCCGTACCATATTGCCTCTCTTCCGTAGAAGGGCCGCTCATCCGTGGACTTGCTCCCGCCTCTTCGTGGGCTCGGCCCCTCTTCGGAGGGAAGACCGCCTCGTCAGTCTTGCCCGACGCCTTCCTTCTTCGCATGGGGCAGGGGCATCATCTTGAGGATGCCTCGGGCGACGCCCTGCTTCTCCACCGTCTGGAGCAGGAAGATCGGGCGCACGATGCTCTCCCCTTCTCCATCCTTCCCCTGCCCCACGCAGGGCAGAGCAGCGGGCCTTGAGACGTTCACGCCGTTATCCACCCTCCCCCTGCCCCACGTGGGGCAGAGCGTCTTGACGGTGGGACGGATGCCCACGATTTCCCCTTCTCCTGGCCTATTTCTCCTAGCCCACGTGGGGCAGAGGGGCGTCGCAGGGGACACCGGGGCGGGAGAGGCGCAGCCGGGCGCTCTCTTCGCGCAGCCTGCCGTTCTCTACCAGCAGGCGGCGATTTTCGGCGTTGAGCGCCCGGTTTTCGGCGCAGACTTCCCGGCGTTCCACGCGTTCCTCGCGCAGTTCCCTTTCCAGAACCTCACAGCGGCGGCAGGGGGCCGCCCCTTCCGGGGCCGCAAGCCCACCCCGCATAGAGCCCTTGCCGAAGAGCAGCCATGCCGGGGATACGTCAAAAATGGTGCACATATTGATAATAAAGTCCAAATCAGGCAGATTTGTCCCCCGTTCGTAACGGCCCAGCGTCGTCAGGGGCGTTTGGAGCCGGGAGGCAAAATCGCTTTGGGTCAGGCTTCCGCGTACGGCGCGGAGGCGCTTTTGCAATGTGTCCATGCGAAAAAGTCCCAAGCCACGGCCTTTGCCTCCCCTTATGGTCGCCCGGCAAGAGCAAGGGCGCACGGATGCTATCCGAAGCCAATCCGAGGGGATATAACCATTTTTGATTGACAATAACTCAAAAACGGATTAGAAAAGCCGTTGGCGGTTGAGGAATGTTGTAATGACTGAAACTCTACCGAACCGTTAATAAATTATCAACAATAAGGGCGGAAGGCCTGCACAGGCCCCGTTCCGAGGAAAAAACGACTCAAAGCCTTCTTTGCTGGAAGGTTGTTTTGTTACGTCATCCCGCCCGTATGGGCCACTGGAGTGAATACAGGGAACAGGTGCGCTGTCCGTACCCGAGAAGTTTTCCTGTATTTGCTCTTTGTCGTCGAACGTGCTAGCTTTGGACGTGTATGTGTCGGGGAACACCCTCACGATGTAAGGACAGTCAATGATCATGCGCGATCCGTGCTCCGCGGTCGACGTCTCCTCTCCAGCAAGGAGCGAAGGCGCCGAGGAGCCACATGACAGGACAGGTGATCCGTCGCAGGCGCCTTCCTACCTGAATCTGTATAAAGTTCTGGGCGAAACGTCTTCCGAAGTCGTCTGGGAGCAGCCTGTCCTTCCTGACGCCGAAAGCACCTTTTCCGGCGATCCTCGTTTTGCGTGCGCCAATAGTTGCCTGCCCCCGGCCCAGTTCCTCGCTTCCCTTCACCCCGATGATCGCGCCGTCATCAAAGACGGCCTCAACGCTCTGAGCGTCGGCGCCGCCGATTCTTTTCGCCATGCCGCCCGCGCCCTGAGCGTCGGCGGGGACTGGCTGCCCGTCGACATTTACGCCCGCAGTCTGCGGGACAGCGATGGCCGGCCCCTCTACATCGTGGGCGGCTTCCGCGACACCACGGACGATGGCCGCCTTGATCTCGTTCCGCCGCCCTCTCCTCTCGTTTCCGACATCATCTGGGAACGGTCCCTCGACAACGAGGCGGAATTTGCCATCACCGACGACGTGGAACGTGTCCTCGGGCACCCGCCCAGCCACTTCCGCGACATCCATGATATCTTTTCCCTGCTCCATCCCGAAGATGCTCCTCTCATGCAGATCAAAACGCACGGCATCCGGCAACTTATGGGTTGCGAGAGTGCCTGCGTCCGTCTGCGCCACAACGACGGCACGTGGCGGCGCATGGAAATCCGCGTCGTCACCCTGCGAGATCGGCAGGGTACCGCCCGGCGCGTACTCTGCACCATGCGCGAAACCGTCAAAAACCCCCGCGATCTTTCCGCGGAGGTCCATCCCGGCCGGCTTTCCCCCCTCACCGGACTCTACACACTGGAAGCCGGGCAGGCTATTATTGAAAAGAACCTGCTCACCGGGCTCAATCTGCAAGCCCTGATCCTCATCGATTTCCGCAACCTTGATGAAATGGAAGCCCACCACGGGACGCGCTGGAAAACGCTCTTCCTTCAGCACGCGGCCGCCCTCCTGCGCAACGCCGCCCGCGAAAACGACGTGCCCATCCATTACCGCCCCGGAGCCTTCCTTCTCTTTGCTGATCAGTACGAAACCCTGCGCGAAGTGACCGATCTCACCATCATCCTGCAACAGTCGCTCTCCGCCGCCTGCCGTCTGGATGAAAAGCCCGACCGCGTGGACTTCACCCTCGGCGTGGCCGTAGCCCCCTACGACGCCCTGACCTTCTCCGGCCTGCTCGCGCGCGCCGAGGAAGCCTGCGACCTCAAGAGCGGCGTCAACTTTTACGACAAGAACGCCGCCGACCGCTTCCGCCTCGACGCCACGCTGCTTGAGGAGGAACGCCGCCTTGAAAAGGAACAGATGCGCAAGGCCTTGCAGACCATTATGGACAACGTGGACGCCTACCTTTTCGTCGTCCACCCAGAGCGCCATGAAATCCTTTTCGCCAACCGCCAGATACGCAAGCTCAGACCCGAGTGCGTGCCCGGCTCGGCCTGCTATCGCTCCTTTTTCCGCAAGGACAGGCCCTGCGCGGAGTGCGCGATCCTCAGCCAGAAGGACTGCCCCGTCGAGTATGAGGGCGGGATCGTCTACCTGCAACTGCGCCAGAGGAAAATCCGCTGGCTGAATGACGAAACCGTTTTCCTCGTCAGCGGGACGGACGTGACCGAACGGATGCTGCACGCCCGCAAGCTGGAGCACATGGCCTACCATGACGCCCTGCTCGACATCCCCAACCGGCAGGCCGCGCTCAAAAAACTCCAGCATCAGTTGAGGGCCGGCGAGAAGTGCGCCATCGTGCTCCTCGACATCAGCGACTTCAAGCTCTTCAACGAAACCTTCGGCCACGCCAAGGGCGATTTGCTGCTCAAGGAAGTGAGCCGGGCCATCGCCGCCTTCGTGCCCGAGGCCAGCCTCTACCGTTCCGGGGGCGATGAATTTCTCATCCTCCTGCCCGGCACGGAAGGCCCGCAGGCGCAGGAACTGGCCGAGGCGATTCGGGCCTCCTTCGAGCGCGTGCTCGTCATCGAGGGCCTTGAGTACACCTGCAACGTGGACATCGGGATCAGCGTCTCCCCGCAGCACGGCACCACCCCGAGCGCCCTCATCACGCACGCCGAGCTGGCCCTTGGCGAGGCGCGCAAGGAAGGCCGCGGCGTCTACCTCTTCAGCAAGCAGCTTGATCAGGTGCTCTCGCGCAAGCGCCTTTTGCAGGTGCTTATCCGCTCGGCGCTCGCCAATGACGATTTCGAGGTCCATTTCCAGCCGCTTTTCGAGATCGAAAGCGGGCGTTTCCGCAAGGCCGAAGCTCTGCTGCGCCTGCGCGACGGCGCGGGAGCCTACATTTCCCCGGCGGAATTCATCCCCGTGGCCGAGGAAAGCGGCCTCATCGTGGAGGTGGGCTACCGGGTGCTCGACACCGTCTGCCGCCAGCTCCTCTCCACCCCACCGCGCAGCGGCCAGCCCTTCGAGATCGCCGTCAACATTTCCGCCATCCAGCTCCTCCAGACCAATTTCGCCGCCCGGGTCATGGAGATCATCCGTTATCACGGCGTCGATCCCCAGCAACTGGAGTTCGAGGTTACGGAAAGCGTCTTCATCAATTCCTTCGAGCAGGTCAAAGCCGTCATGGAGCAGTTGCGCGCCAAGGGCATCCGCTTCGCCCTCGACGACTTCGGCACCGGCTACTCCAGCCTCAGCTACCTGACCCACCTGCCCATCAGTACCCTCAAGCTCGACCGTTCCTTCATCAGCAATCTGGAAACCTCGGAAAGCAACCGGCAGGTCTGCAAGGCGGTCATCGACATCGCCCGCCATTTCCAGATGTCCGTTGTGGCCGAAGGGGTGGAAAACAGGGAACAGGCGGACATCATCGCCGCCCTCGGCGCGACGAGCATTCAGGGCTTTTACTACGCGCGTCCCCTGCCCGGCCCCAACCTCATCCCGTGGCTCTCCCAACACGCCGAAGATGAAGACGAGCCCGGCTCCATCCCCGCCGAGAGAGAGAGAGAGAGAGAGAGAGAGAGAGAGTGGGAGAGAGAGAGAGAGAGAGAGACCACGAATCCTTGACTGGTCCGGATTTCCACGCCTCGGCCACCGTTGACGCTTCCCGTGGGCAGCCCTCCGCGTCCATGTCTTTCGGCTTTTTCGTCCCGTACATGAGAAGCCGCCTGCGTCTTTTACGCACCTTCGTTCCCCTTGCCTCGCGCTTTTCCGGGGTTACGACCCCGCCCGCAGCCTTTCCCGCGAAGCCTCTGCCCCAACCCTCCGGCCTTCCCGAGGCCGACGTGTCCGAAGCCCCGGACGGCCTCGGCGAGGAAACCGCCAAAGCCTCCCACTCCCCGGCCACATCGCCGGACCTTTCCATCTGGCTGCCATCAGGTGATGGAAAAGGTGAGCCGGAGAAAATCCCCTCCATACCTGACAAATACATCTATGGAAGATAGTTTCCTTTTATTTTCATCTCGTTAAAGAAACAGCAATCGGCCCCTGACAGGTTTTACCGGCTTTTTTCCTCCGTTGCTTCTCCGCTTTCTTGACCGTTTGCCGCCACTCGCTTTTTTCCCAAAAAAGTTCTCGTCGTTATTGAGAACACCTCTTTTCCGAAAAACCTTTGTCTTTTTCGGGTCTGCTCCCGTCATTCCTCCCCCTCTGCGGAACTCCTTTCAGACCATGCCCCCCACATGGCCGACGGGAGTTTTTTCATGGCCTGTCCTCCTTGGCTTCCGATGAATGCCCACCTCGTCCCCTCCGCTGCCCGTGCCCTATTCCAGACAGACGCCGGAGCCTCTCTCCGTCGCTCCAGACAGGAAGCTTCCACAGGGAAACCAACACCTCCGATCCCGCTGTCCAGGGCGCAGCATCTGCATGAAAAAGCCAGTCCCTCGCACCTCTCAGAGGCAGGGGCGCTGCCAGTGTTTCGAGAGAATCAGGCAAACAATGGAGAGGATTGTATCTCGTCCGGGCCACGGAGAGGAGCTACCATAGCGTTGATCTCAGAGAAGAAGACGCCGAAGCCTCGGACGGCCTTTTCCGACGATCCGATGGGACGGGAAGGCCGCCGCTTTCCCTAAAAAGGTACGATGACCATAGGGTGTCCTGTCGGCATCTTTGATTTCGGCTGCCATGCCCCAAGCTGTACATCGGGAACGCATCAAGCAGGGCTTCGTGATCGTCGGCGTCATGCCGAACGGCAGGAACATGAAGGACATCAACGTGTTACTATCGGCAAAAACTGCTTTTTCTCAAACTATGACCCGAAAATCGTGAGCGGGCCGAGTCCGGCCGGATACCACATCCGAGCGGCACGGCTCGCCTGACCCAAGGAGGCAATCATGAGCGAACAAACGAATCTTTCCAGAAGGACGTTCCTGAAAGCGGGTGCTCTGGCCGTGGGAGGCGTCGCTCTCAACGGCGTGCCCACGGACTGGAACAAGGCACATGCCGCTTCCACCACCGGGACAGCGGAAACGGCGAAGGTGTATTTCACCAGCGCCATCACGCCGGAAAGCCTGATCCAGCTCTATGAAGCTCTGGGACATCCGCTGAAGGGCAACGTTGCGGTGAAAATTTCCACGGGCGAACCCGGCGGACATCATTTCCTGCAACCGGCCCTCATCGCGCCGCTGGTCAGGAAGCTGAACGGAACCATCGTGGAATGCTGCACCGCCTACAGCGGAAAACGGCTGAATCCCAAAGATCACTGGCAGGCCATTGAAGACCACGGCTTCAAGGCCATTGCCCCCTGCGACATCATGGACGAGTTCGACGACATGCTCATTCCCGTGCGCAACGGCTTCCACCTGAAGGAAAACATCGTCGGGAAACATCTGGAAAACTACGCTTCGGTGCTCATCCTTTCGCACTTCAAGGGGCATGCCATGGGCGGCTTCGGCGGCGCGCTGAAGAATATGAGCATCGGCATAGCGTCCACCAGAGGCAAAACCAACATCCATACGGCCGCCGTGACCACAGATCATGAAAAACTCTTCAGCACCCTCCCGCAACAGGATCATTTTCTCGAATCCATGGCGGACGCCTGCAAAGCCGTCGTGGACTACAAGGGAAAGGAAAACATCCTCTACATCAATGTAGCCAACAACCTTTCCATTGACTGCGACTGCGATTCCCACCCCCATGCGCCGGAAATGGCGGACATCGGCCTTTTCGCTTCCGCCGATCCGGTGGCGCTGGATCAAGCCTGCTATGACGCCGTGGTCAATTCGCCCGATCCGGGCAAAGCGGCTTTGGTGCAACGTATGGATTCCCTGCATGGCATCCATACCGTGGAAGCCGCCGAAGCATTGGGGCTTGGCAGCCGGCGGTATGAAATCGTTTCGCTGGGATAAGGCTTTTGGGGCCTGTTGGACTGACTGCAAAAAAGAAGAGGAACCATGAGCAAGCGTGTTCTCATTGCGGCGGGAAGTCCGCGCAACGGTGGAAGCCAACGCCAAGAGAATTGGGCAAGAATACGGCAGTATCGTATCTATGGATCGGAACAGGGGTGCGCTACAAGGAAAACAGGAAAAACGTTAACCGAAAAGGAGTGCATCCATGACGCATGATAAGAAAAACAGGTACTCGGAGATGGGTTCTCAAGCTGAAAACGCCATCGCCTTGTCCAGAAGGCGCGTTCTGAAAGCGGCGTTTGCCGGGATTGCGGCAGGGCTCGCCGTCCCCGTGCTGCCCCGCCTCTCGGCCTGCGCCGCCGAAGCGTCCGGCAACAAGGTTCTGATTGTCTACTTCTCCCGCACAGGGAATACCCGCGAAGTCGCCGGGCAGATTCACAAGAGAATCGGCGGCGACATGCTGGAACTGAAAACGGCTCATTCGTACCCCGCAGCGTACAGGGCCACGACGGAACAGGCGAAGCGGGAACAGGAAGAGCATTTCCGGCCCACGCTCACGGCGGATGTGGCAAGCGTGGGACCGTATGACGTGATCTTCATCGGTTATCCCAACTGGTGGGGCACCATGCCGATGGCCCTGTTCACGTTTCTTGAAAAACATGACTTTGCCGGCAAGACGCTGGTTCCTTTCTGCACCCATGAAGGGAGCGCCTTGGGACGCGGCCCGCGCGATATGGCCGGACTGTGCCCGAACGCCAAGATACTGGACGGGCTCGCCATACGCGGTTCCCATGCTTCCGAGGCGCAGGAGGATGTGGATCAATGGCTTCGCCGCATCGGTTTGAGCCGATAAACTGAAACGTTCTGGAAAAACTGCCGCCTGCGCCCGGGCCCAACCTCTTTGAAGCGAGAGGGCGGGAGTCTGCCCAATAAACCGCAACGGCAGAATCAGGCAAGAAAACAAGGGAATCGTATCTGCCATTCCCTGTCCCGCTTGGCTCTATTTTCCTCATGACTACTCTGAACCTAAGGAGAGAACCTGTGCTGCGCTTCACACCTCTGGCCATAACCCTGGCCCTTGCCGCAACTGCCGGCGTGCTTTCCCTTCCCGCCCTGGCCGCTGAACCGGGCCGCGTGGGACAGACCATCATCCGCAACGGCGAACAGGCCGCCATCAAAGGCTCCGACACAATCTTCACCGGCACGGTCCGCATCGATCCCCTCTATTCGGCCAACAACGACATGCGTTCCAGCGGCGGCAGCGTGACCTTCGAGCCGGGCGCGCGCTCCAACTGGCATATCCATCCCGTGGGGCAGGTCCTGATCGTCACCTCCGGCGTGGGCCGGACGCAGGAATGGGGCAAGCCGATGCAGGAAATCAAGGCCGGAGACATCATTATCTGCCCTGTGGGGATCAAACACTGGCACGGCGCTTCCCCGACCACCTCCATGACCCACATCTCCATCTGCGAAGAAAAGGAACCCGGCAAGGTCGTGGAATGGATGGAGCCCGTGACCGACGCGCAATACAACGGCCAGTGATCCGGCGGAATCTCAAACAGGAACAAGCCGCATCCTGAAAGGACAGCCTATGAACAGACCCTATATCGTATGCCACATGCTGACGGCGCTGGACGGCAAAATCACCGGCCCGTTTATGGAAAGCCCCGCCGTCATCCCCGCGGGTGAGGAATACGAACGCACAAACGAACTGTATCATCCTCAGGCGTGGTTGTGCGGCCGCGTCACCACGGATGAAAATTTTACCTTTTACCGGCAACCCGATCTGGACGAAACGTCTCCCGCTGTGCCGGATGGCGATTACACAGCGGTGGAAGGGGCGGAAATGCACTATGTTTCCGTCGATCCTTCGGGAAGAATCGGCTGGAAGTCCAATACGCTGCAGTATGCGGATCGTCCGGCGGCGCATGTGATCGAAGTGCTGACCGAAAAGGCGTCCAACGCATACCGCGCTTTCCTCCGTACAATGGAAATATCCTACATCATCGCCGGGAAGGAACATCTGGACTGTGCGCTGGCGGCCCAAAAACTCAAAGAACTCTTCCACATCGAAACGCTGATGGTTTCCGGCGGCGGGTTCATCAACTGGTCCTTTTTGCAGGCGGGCCTTATTGACGAATTGAGCCTTGTTCTGGCCCCGGTTGCCGACGGGGAAAACAATACCGTCACCCTGTTTGAAAAATCCGGGCATCTGCCGCAGACGCCGCCCGTGGCCTTTGCGCTGAAAGGCGTAGACACGCTGGCAGGCGACAGCCTGTGGCTGCGCTATGTGGTCAAAAAAGGAGCATGAATATGGAAGCGCGCGAAGTAAGCGTTTTTCCTCTGGGTGAAAAGAACGAGGCGTATGCACAGTATTTCAGCGGGCAAAGCTACCTCCAGATGCTGTCCACCCAAGGCGTTGCCATCGCCAACGTCACCTTTGAGCCGGGATGCCGGAACAACTGGCATATCCACCACAAGGGCGGGCAAATACTGCTGGTGACCGGCGGGCGCGGGTACTATCAGGCATGGGGCGAACCGGCGCGGGAACTCCATCCCGGCGACGTGGTCCATATCCCGCCGGAAACGAAGCACTGGCACGGAGCCGCGCCCGACTCCTGGTTTTCCCACCTTGCCGTGGCCGTTCCCGCCGAGGGAGCCGCCAACGAATGGCTGGAAGCCGTAGCCGATAAGGAATATGCGGTCTTGAAATAAGCGCCCTCAGGCTCCCCTCCCATTATAGAGCCGACAAGGGCCCCACTTTTGCGTCGGAGAACTTCCATGAAAGATGTAATGGTGTTAACGGGTGCCGGTCAAATAGGTCTGGCGATTGCCCGTAGAATGGGCTCCGGCAAGAAAATCGTTGTAGGTGATGCCAAGAGGGAAAAGGCCCTTGCCGTCTGCAACGTCATGAATGAAGCTGGATTTGATGCCGTTCCCGTAGAAATGGACCTTTCATCAAGGGCATCCATTCTGAACCTGATCCACGAGGCCCAGGGCTACGGGGACATTGCCATGCTCGTCAATGCGGCGGGCGTTTCTCCCAGTCAGGCCCCCATCGAAACGATCTTGAAAGTGGATTTGTACGGCACGGCTGTTTTGCTGGAAGAAGTCGGCAAGGTCATCAAAGAAGGCGGTGTTGGCGTCACCATTTCGAGCCAGTCCGGGCATCGGATGCCTGCTCTCGGTATAGAGGTGGATGAAGAGCTTGCGACAAGCCCCACGGAAGAATTGCTTGAGCTTGAAGTCCTCCAAGCGGCAAACATCAGGGATACCCTGCACGCTTACCAGATGGCCAAACGCTGCAATGTAAAAAGGGTTATGGCCGAAGCCGTCAAATGGGGAGCGAGAGGGGCAAGGATCAATTCCATTTCCCCCGGCATTGTCGTAACCCCGCTGGCTCTTGATGAATTCAAGGGGCCACGAGGCGATTTCTACAAGAATATGTTTGCCAAGTGCCCGGCCCGGCGTCCCGGAACCGCTGATGAAATTGCCAATGTTGCGGAGTTGCTCATGAGCCACAAAGGCGCGTTCATCACCGGCGCGGATTTTCTGATCGATGGAGGCGCCACGGCATCTTACTTCTACGGTCCCCTGAAACCGCAAAAGTAAACCCTGCGTACAAATGAAGACGCCTCTATTCATGGACGCGCATGCTTTCGATAGCTACGGCACTGCCCAGCAAACAGTCAATGATCAATGTATAAAACGTTTGTAATTCCTTGAGTCATTTCAAAACGTATTACCCTACAGAGGGAAAGCGTGGGACATGCCCAATGTCTCACGCTTTTTTTATCAGCGTACGTCCTTTTACCTACTTTCTTCATTGCTCATCACAAAGATCATCACAATTTTTCATACTTCAGAATCAATTCAAGAGATGTCCTTACCGGAGAAAAGGCTCTTAAACAGGGGAATTCTGTCGTTTCTTTCCGTATGAAGCCGTTTTTCCCGCCGCGGTTCCCTGAGGGCCGCGCCGTTCCTGCGCCGCAGGGCCGCAAGGAGGTGACAGCGGCCCCGCGACGTGCTACCGACACTTTCCACGTTTCTAATGCAAGGCAGGTATCCCACATGTACGGAACGGAATTCGGCGTCTTTCTGGCCCTCTCCACGGCCTTCTCATGGGCGCTGGCGGGCGTCATCCATACCACGGCCTCCCGCATGGCCGGCATCCGCGCGGTCATGCTCATACGCCAGCCGCTGGCCAGCGTCGCGCTCGGGCTGTGCTGCCTTCTCGCGGGCGATCTGCTCCTGCCGTCCATGCGCCTCTTCTGGCTGGCGGCCGCCTCGGGGCTTTTCGGGATCATCATCGGTGACGCCTGCTTTTACGCCGGAGCCCTCACCATGGGCCTGCGCCCTACCCTCGTCTGCCAGTCGCTTTCCTCCTGCTTCACCGCCCTCATCGGTTCCTTCTACCTCGGGGAATACATCGGGATGCAAGGCTGGCTTGGCATGTTCGTCGCCACCTGCGGGGTCATCCTCGTGGTCGTTTCCGAGCAGAAGGACACGCACAACCCGCCTGTGGACAATCGGCGGCGCAACAAGGGCGTGGCGCTGGCCTTGCTCTCCGCGATCCTGCTCGCCCTCGGTATGGTCTTTTCCAAACAGGCCCTTCAAGAAGGCATGGACGCCCTCTCCCTCGCCTTCTACCGCAACGCCATCTCTACGGTCGGCATCTGGATCATCGCCTTCATGATCGGCGCGATCCGCCCCGCCATTGAGGGCATCCGCGCCAATCCCGGCGTCCTCAAGCTCTTCCCGCTCGGCTGTCTCTTCGGCCCGGCCGGGGGCATCTGGCTTTCTTGCCTCGCCCTCGACTACCCCCCCGCCGCCATCGCCTCCATAAGTGCGGCCGGCATGCCTTCCTGCAGGGACGGGAGGACAAAGATATCTGCATTATGGTACATTATAACCACGTCCTGCCGGAACCCGGTCAGGATGA
>OFFU01001861.1_pt1 | contig 12748 bp, 11 predicted proteins | sample 1521451 | NCBI WGS metagenome assembly OFFU01 (sample SAMEA3504106, study PRJEB24116) | mouse gut metagenome | biome: mouse gut; feature: mouse-associated habitat; material: faeces | place: Denmark | collected 2011 | reverse complement strand
CTGTTAGAACAGTAACATTTAAAGTTTTGAAGGCACCGATTTTTTACTTTTGGTGCTATTTTTTTATGCTGTTTTATGCTACAATATTTCTATATGTGTGAGCAGAACTGTCATTTGGAGTGTGAAATGGGCAGACGGCACAGATATTTGGGAGTGAAAAATATATGTCAAAGCAAGTATATGGACAACGCACGAGCAGACAGGCGGAGAGATGGAAGAGAAAGCTGGAGGATTATCGCTGGCTTCAGCGACAAATCAGGCAGAATGCGCCGGATATTCTGAAATCCAGAAATTTTCGCAAGACAAAGGAATATATTCAGCATGGTAATATGACTGTAAATGCTCATGTGATGAATGTGGCAAGATACAGCCTCCTTTTAAGCAGGAAATTACATGTTCAATGTAATCGCAGGGAATTGGTGAGGGGGGCACTTTTGCACGATTATTTTTTATATGATTGGCATATTCCGGACAGAGAGAATTCTCATCGTCTTCATGGCTTTTATCATCCGGGAATTGCCTTGAAAAATGCCGACAGAGAGTACTGTCTGACAGACAGAGAAAAGGATATTATTAAGAAGCATATGTGGCCGCTTACGGTAATACCGCCTGGGTGCAGAGAGGCTTGGATTGTCACTACTGCTGACAAGTGGTGTTCGCTGATGGAAACACTTCATATGCACAAAGGACATGGTGCGGTATTAAAAAAACTGAGGAAATATTAATTTGAGCAGATTATTTGAACGCTTAGAGGCAAATGCCTCCAGTGACATGTATCCGCTTCACATGCCAGGACATAAGCGCAGACCTTGTGGGAAGCTTTCGGCCGGATTGTATGGAAGCGACATAACAGAGATAGATGGATTTGATAATTTGCATCAGCCGGAAGGGATCTTTCTGGAATTGCAGAAGGAAGCCGCCCGCCTTTATGGTTCCGAAAAAAGCTATTATTTAGTGAACGGAAGCACAGGGGGTATTCTCAGTGCCATAAGCGCCGCACTTCCTTTGGAGGGCCATATTCTCATGGCGCGTAATTGTCATAAGTCTGCATATCATGCGGTGTATCTTCGTAAACTCACCGTGTCCTACCTGATGCCTACAATGCTTCCGGGATACGATATTTGCGAGGGAGTGACGCCTGATCAGGTGAGCAGTGCGTTAGATAGAGAATCGGACATTCAGGCGGTCCTCATTGTTTCACCAACCTACGAGGGAAGGCTTGCCAATGTAAGGGAGATTGCCAGAATTGTTCATGAAAGAGGGATTCCTCTGATTGTGGACGAAGCTCACGGAGCCCACTTGGGACTGGCGAAAGGACTGCATGAGAACAGCTGTCAGGCAGGTGCGGATCTGGTGATTCATAGTGTTCATAAGACGCTTCCGGCCCTGACACAGAGCGCACTTCTCCATGTGTGCGGAAATCTGATCCGCACGGATTTATTAGAGAGATTTTTGCATATTTATCAATCAAGCAGCCCATCCTACCTGTTAACGGCCAGCATTGACAATGCCTTAGCGTATGTGAAAAAAAATGGTGAGAAGCTTTTTGCTGACTTTGCAGAGCGATATTTTTGTATGCGGAAAGAGCTGGATGCCTGCAAGAACCTGCATTTTCCTTCTTTAGATGATGCCAGGCAGGATTTGGGTAAGCTTGTGATTTCTGTAAAGGGAACTGGTCTGACAGGAAAAGAACTGTATGATATTCTTGTACGGAGGTACCATTTGCAGCCGGAAATGGCGGCGGAGTCCTATGTGCTTGCAATGTTTACTGTAAATGACAGCCAGGAGGGATATGACAGACTGGCTCATGCGCTGCGGGATATTGATGCAGAGCTTATATATACAGGTGGACGTGCGGATACAGAGGCAGGAGATGTGGCTTTTATTGCGGAAAGTGATGCCGGGGAGCAGAAAATATCTCTTGCAATGGCATGGGATATGGAAACAGAGGATGTACCCGTAGGAGAGAGCGCAGGGAGATATGCCGGAGAATTTATAAATCTGTATCCTCCGGGCATACCGTTGCTTGTACCCGGAGAACGGATTACGGAGGACATGGTGGCTTCAATTTGCAGATTTCATAGGGAAGGACTGACTGTCCAGGGGATAAATATCCGAGCCGGAGGGATTAGAATCAGGATCCTGAAGGTAATGTGAAATATTGATAATAGTATAATTAATGCATGCAGATCAGGAGGGATAGAAATGGGCAGAACCTGGAGAAACGAAAAGACTGATGAAGAGAAGCTCACAAGGAAGACAAAAATAGTCTGTACAATAGGGCCGGCCAGCGAAACGGTGGAAAAAATGCGTGAGCTTATGCTGGCAGGAATGAATGTAGCACGATTTAATTTTTCTCATGGAACTCATGAGGAGCAGAGGGTAAAGCTTGAGCGGGTTCGACAGGTCAGAGAAGAATTGGGGTTACCTATAGCTACATTGCTGGATACTAAGGGACCAGAAATACGGTTGAGAGATTTTGAAGGAGGAAGGGCAGAGCTTGTCTCAGGGCAGAGGTTCATTTTGACAACCCAGGAGATTTTGGGCAATGGGGACAGGGCGGCAATCACCTACAAAAATTTAAAAAATGATATCTCTGCAGGAACCACTATATTGATTGACGATGGTCTGATCGAGATGAATGTGGAGGAAATCAGCGGAGAAGAAATTATCTGCCGTGTAATAAACGGCGGAGTCGTATCAAACCATAAAGGCGTGAATGTACCGGGCGCGGTGCTGTCTATGCCCTATATCAGCGATGTTGACAGGGAAGACATTTTGTTTGGCATAGAAATGGGGTATGAATTTCTGGCTGCATCCTTTGCAAGGACAAAGGATGATATTCTGGAGGTTCGAAAAATATTAAAGGACCATGGAAGCGATATGAAGATTATCGCTAAGATAGAAAATATGCAGGGGATTGAAAACCTGGAGGAGATATTAGAAGTATCTGACGGTATTATGGTGGCCCGGGGGGATATGGGAGTGGAGATCCCGTTGGAAGAGGTGCCTATACTGCAAAAGAAGATGATACATTTGGCAAATGCCCAGGGAAAGCATGTAATTACGGCTACTCAGATGCTGGAATCTATGATCAAAAATCCCAGGCCTACCAGAGCAGAAGCCACAGATATCGCCAATGCCATATATGACGGAACAACAGCAATTATGCTTTCTGGAGAAAGCGCTGCTGGAAAATATCCGGTTGAGGCTGTACAAACTATGGCGAAGATTGCCGAAAGTGCCGAAAAAGATATTGATTATTGCGCCAGAACAAAACTGGCCGAGCGTGATGATAAGGCTGATATTACGACAGCCATTGCCTACGCGACCTGCACTGCTGCTATGGATCTGAAGGCTGCGGCCATTATTACGGTTACGATGTCTGGCTTTACCGCGGAAGCAATTGCAAGATTCAAGCCCAGGAGCCAGGTTATTGGCTGTACTACTAATGAGCGGGTTTATCATCAGCTGAACCTTCTTTGGGGGGTTACACCGTTGATGCTGGGAAAGGAAAGCACGACTGACGATCTGTTTTCTGCTGCAGTGACGGAAGCGAAAAAAGCAGGCTGTGTCAAGCAGGGGGACACTGTTGTCATAACCGCCGGGGTACCTTTGGGAGTTGCCGGAAAGACGAATATGATTCATGTGGTAGAGGTAGAATGATAACATGGGTCGAATCATATGTCTTATGGGAAAAAGCTCTACTGGAAAAGATACCATTTATAAAAGCCTTTTGGAGGACGACAGTCTGGGACTGAGGAGGATTGTACCTTATACCACCAGGCCGATCAGAGACGGAGAACAGAATGGTGTTGAGTACTTTTTTACGGATGAGGCAGGTTTTCAGCGGCTGAAGGAACAGGGGAAGGTAGTTGAGGACAGAGCCTATCAAACCTACCACGGTTTATGGCGATACTTTACGGTGGATGACGGGCAGATTAAGCCGGGCCAGGACTATATATTAATCGGTACGCTGGAGGCATATGTATGCCTGCAGGATTATTTTGGAAAAGACAGACTGGTTCCGGTTATGATAGAATTGGAGGACGGAGAACGGCTTCAGCGGGCGCTGGACCGAGAAAAAAGCCAGGAATTTCCCAGGTATGAGGAAATGTGTCGGAGATTTCTGGCGGACAGCAAAGATTTTATGGATGAAAGGATTGTCCAGGCGGGGATTACCAGAAGATTTCAAAATAAGGATCTGGAAAAATGTCTTCAGGAAATTCGAAAATACATAGCAGAAGCCAGATAATCGCTCAGTCTGGCTGTAAAACGGTTAAGGGGAGAGGCAGAGGAGCTGCTATGGAGTCTGGAGGATAATACAATACCTTATTCATAGACAGCGCGGTAACAATCCATTGACACATCAATAGAATGAATGGAGGGCAGGCCATGGAAATAAAAGTGGGGCAGATAACGCAGAGCACTCCTGTGGAACAAACGCAGCATACGCAGCCTACAGATGGCAGCTTTAAATTTACGCTGGTCAGTCATGTTGAAGAGGCAGAACTGCAGGCCAGACTGCAGCTGCTCATGGAGGAGATTACCAGGGAGGGCGAAAAGCTGGCAAAAAGGCGGGATGTCAAGGATCTGAAGCATTATCGCGGACTGGTGAAGGACTTTTTGAATGAAGTAGTGACACGTTCCCATTCTTTCTCCAGAGAAAATTTCCTGGACAGACGGGGCAGACACAGAGTCTATGGTATCATTCGACTGGTGGACGAAAACTTGGATCAGCTGGCCCAGGAATTGATGAAGGATGAGAAGGATAATTTGGCGATTCTTAACAAGATTGGGGAGATCCGGGGGCTGTTGCTGGACATTTTAACGTGATAATGATTTTGTTTATTGAAAAAGATTTTATTATCAGATCGTAAGGATCATCCTTCAGAATAAATACGAACGAGCGGGGAGGGCTGTCACGGTGGCAGGATTTCATGACATTATCGGCCAACAGCAAATAAAGGAGCATTTACAGAATGCATTGTCAACCGGAAAAGTTTCTCATGCATATATCATTAATGGAGAAAAATCTTCTGGTAAGGAATTTATTGCAAAAGTGTTTGCCATGACTCTGCAGTGTGAAAAAGGCGCAGCTGAGCCTTGCCAGGAATGCCATTCCTGTCATCAGGCGCTGTCCGGTAATCATCCTGATATTATTTTTGTGACACATGAGAAGCCAAATTCCGTCAGTGTGGATGACATTCGAACGCAGATTAACGGTGATGTATCTATCAAGCCATACAGCAGGCCATATAAAGTATATATTGTGAATGAAGCAGAAAAGATGACTGTTCAGGCACAAAACGCCATTTTAAAAACCTTGGAGGAGCCGCCGGAATATGTGGTAATTCTGCTATTGACAACGAATGTGAACTCTATGCTCCCCACCATTCTCAGCCGCTGTGTGGTACTGAATATGAAACCTGTGGCGGACGAGCTGGTGAGAGGATTTCTCATGCGGCAGATGATGGTGCCTGATTATAAAGCAGAGATATGTGTAGCATTTGCGCGAGGAAACATTGGAAAGGCCAAGGCATTGGCATCCAGCGAGGACTTCGAAAATGTAAAATCGGAGGCACTTTCGCTTCTGAAGTACATAAACGAAATGGAATTAAGCGAGATCATAGCTGCTATCAAAAAGATTAATGAGTATAAGCTTGAGATCAATGATTACCTTGATATTTTTTCTGTCTGGTACAGGGATGTATTGCTTTTTAAGGCCACGAGCGACATAAATCATCTGGTTTTTCGCGAAGAAATTCAGACATTGCGAAGGACAGCCCAGAGAAGCAGTTATGAGGGAATTGAAAGGATCATAGAGGCGTTGGATACTGCAAAACGGCGGCTTGACGCAAACGTGAACTTTGAATTGACAATGGAACTGCTGATACTGACGATTCAGGAAAACGGATGAACCACCATATTTTTAGGAGATGTATTTCGTTTCCATTTTTTCCCAGAATGCGTTTGGAGAGCGGTTCGCAGATCTTCATGTAGCCATTAACAGTATTAAAAAAAACGAAAATTAAGAAATATTCCTTTGACACATATGTGCGGAAATAGTAAGATATGATAAGGAAGGAGGTGAAAGCATGAATATCCGTTATACTTTGGCTGACGCTGAGCGTGATGTTATGGAAGTGCTCTGGGAACAGACAGAGCCAACTCTGACCAGAGACCTGCTGGACATGATGGTTGAAAGAGGAAGAATTTGGAAGAGACAGACTCTGAATACGCTTCTTGCCCGTTTGGAACAGAAGGATGTAGTAATCCGCAAAAGAGGATATGTACAAGCAAAGCTGGATAAAGAGGAATTGCTGCAGAAGCAGACCCAGAAGATTCTGAGTGATTTTTATGAAGGAAAGCTGACTAATTTCTGTGCTGCGCTGATCGGGCGCCATAAGCTGAAAAATCCGAACGAAACTGATCTGATGTCCATGATCGATGAGCTGCAGATAAGGGAGAAAGGTCTGTGATATGTGGTATTTGTTACTAATGACACTGGCCGGAAGTATTTTATTTGCAGGATATCTGTGTTGGGACTCGCTGTGCGAAAGGCATCTGTCCCAGGGCATGCGGTATACGGCACTAATCATAGTACTATTGACATACCTGATTCCATGGGTTTGGATAAAGGGCTTTTACAGTGACCTCCGCATGCCACAGCCACAGAAGCGGTTGGCTGTCTCCAATGAGGTATCTGTAAATATGGCAGATATTACTACGGATTCACAGGCTTATTGGACAATAGACTATTTACTGATGGTTGTAGTTGCAGGCTTGTGGGCTGCAATTGCACTTATAAAGCTGTGGAACAGGAGTACATATTATCTGCGAAGCAGAAACAATATGCTCTTTCTGGCCGAAAGATGCAAGCGGGATAACTTGGAGGAAGTAATCGAGGAATTGCGGAAAGAGCTACACTTCAAACGTAAATTTGAAGTGTATGTGATTCCTGGCGTAAATCTGTCATTTAACATTGGCATATTGCGTCCAGTGATTATTTTGCAAAGTCAATTCGATGATGAAGACCTTAAACTGATTCTGAAGCATGAACTGATACATATGCGCAGAGGCGATCTGCTGGTAAGTATGATGCTTGAGCTGGTGAACTGTCTTCATTGGTTCAATCCGATGATCTATATGCTGGAGTCAGAAATAAATTCTGTATGTGAGACTTCCTGCGATGAAAAAGTGACCAAGGGCTTTGACTCTGACGAGTGTGCATTTTATGCCAAGGTTATTGCAAAATGTACAGAAGCCGCAAAACATGGTATGAATGTAGGCAATCAGTTTACAGAGGAATATGAAGACTCCTCTGGAAGAATTCACCATATTCTGCATTCGAAGAAGCTCAGGATATGGCAAAAGCTTATTGCGTCAAGTGTTTTTGCGGTGCTGATATTTATAGATTCATTAATTTCGATGGCATATCCGAATGTATATCATGTTCGAGATACTACTACGGAGGTTGCAGAAAGGTATATCGCAGGAGATAATGATTGGGCATATGAGCCGATAGCGAATAAATATGACTTGACGGTTGGCGAAATACTTAACGATGAAGTTTTTGTTGATGCGGAGGGCGAATTGTATGCTGTGAGCATAGAGACAACGGAACAAAATTGCACAGCACATGAAACCTTATCCGGAAAATGCCAGATACATTTAAAAGATGATGAAGGTGGATGCTCAATTGAGATTTATGAGGCTGAAATGTGCACGGAATGTAAATCTGTTTGGCTGGAAGAGTTGCTGACTACAGTTGTCGACAACATATGTGCACATTAAAGGTTTGCCTGAAGATAATAAAAATGTGTTATAGGATTTTGGGCTTTAGAGATATAGTGAATACATAGAAGGTGTATTGTAAAGGGCTGAAAGGGCGAAATAGCGAACAACCAAATACGGTAATAAAAAATGCTTTGACACTACTAACAAGAAATAGTAAGATAGAGCTGTGAAAGGAGGTGAATACAATGAATATTCGTTACACATTGCCAGAGGCCGAGCGTGCAGTCATGGATGTGCTTTGGAAGCAGACTGGTCCGACATTGACCAGGGATTTGCAAATCATGATGAGCGACAGAGGAAGAGTTTGGAAAAGGCAGACTTTAAACACTGTTCTTGCACGGCTGGAGAGAAAAGGCGCTGTAAGCCGTAAGAGAGGATATGTTCAGGCACAGCTGACTCCGGATGAACTGCTTCAAAAGCAGACAGAAGGAATCCTGGTTGACTTTTACGAAGGTAAGCTTACAAATTTCTGCTCTGCGTTGATCGGACGTAACAGACTGCGGAACTCCGGTGGAGGAGATCTGGCATCTCTGATCAAAGAACTGCAGGAAAAAGAGAAAGGCCTGTGATATGTGGTATTTAATACTAATGACTTTGGCCGGAAGTGTACTGTTTACGGGATATTTATGTTGGGATAAACTTTTAGGAAGGTTTATTTCACAGAATATGAGACGTAGCGCGTTGATCCTGGTTATGTTGACTTATGTAATTCCTTGGGTTTGGATGAAGGGAATTTACAGAAATTTTTTTGTCCGGCAGTCGCAAATAAGAATGATGACTGCCGGAGAAATGCCTGTAAACGTAGCAGAAATAGCTACAGCGTCAAGAGGATACCAAACTTCGTACTATTGGTACCCGCTGTTGGTTGTAGGAATATGGGCGGTCATTGCCTTTTTCAGGCTATGTATGAAATGCCTTAAGTATCGGAGTGGGAGAAATGTTATATTATCTATCGCCGAAAAATGCAGTCGGGATAATCTTGAACAAGTAGTAAAGGAACTAAGATCGGAACTTCATATCAAGCGTAAGTTTGAAATATATGAAGTAAAAGACGTTGATTTATCTTTTACTATTGGCGTGTTAAAGCCTGTCATATTTCTGCAAAATCAATGCAAAGATGAAGACCTGAAGTTCATATTGAAACATGAATTGCTTCATGTACAGAGAGGTGATCTTGTAGTAAAGCTGATAATGGAATTGGTTAGCTGTCTTCATTGGTTTAACCCGTTGATCTACTTACTGCAGGATGAAATCAGCGCTGTATGTGAGACCGCATGTGACGAATGTCTGACAAGTGACATAAATGAAAAAGCAGGTTTATCATATGCCAGGGTACTCATTGAAAGTACGAATCAAGCTAAAGAAAAGATGGCAGTAGGCAACACACTTACAGATGAATTTGAAAATACAAAAGAGAGGGTTTATAAAATCATGGAAAGAAAAAATGTTAAGGCTTGGGAAAAAATAATTGCGGCGGGTATATTTACAGTTCTGCTGTTTGTGGATTCACTGACTGCACTGGCATATCCCAATGTATACCACGTACAGGAGACAACAGAGGAAGTAGCCGGATTCTATGTTGAAGGAAATAACGAATGGGCATATGGCGAGATAGAAATTGAAGAAAACATGCAGACAGATGAATTCCTTTGCGACGAAGAGTTCATAGACGAAGCGGGAGTAGTGCATAAGGTCAACTTGAATTCGTCAAGAGTGATCTGCATTGGCGGTCATAATATTATATCAGGACAGTACAAAAATCATCTGAAAGATAAAAATGGTGGGTGTACAATCAGGATTTATGACAGTACAATGTGTACAAAGTGCAATTCTATTTGGATTGGTGATTTAGTTACTACAGTTATAAATGTCAAATGCACCCATTGATATTTTACGGATGCAATACAAGACAGTTATCAGATTAATTAAAAAAGAATTTAAGGGCGCTTTCGCAGTTTGCAAAAACTGCGAAAGCGTTTTAAAATTTTTAGTGTTAATTTGTATTTCACTCAATTTGGAAAATACAAATAAACTTTAATATATAACCTAAAATCCCGATCCGATTATACACTGGTTTAAGCTATTAAGTGATACAGTCCGAAAATCTTCTTCTGAAATGGTGTAAGTTCTGTGGTATACCTTTTACGGGTACCTTGAATACTGACGGTACGTACTGTTTTCATTTCGTTCAGCACCTCCTGCAGGTCGTAATCCTTAAACCAGCCAGCCTCATTCATTACCTGCTTTAACCTGGCCGTGATGAGCAGCGATATAAACTGAATGAAAATCCGTCCTTCCATTGCTGCGGCAGAATGCATCCGTATTCTTTTCATATCGAGGTCGTTTTTAAGGTCGTCAAAACATTTTTCCACGGAATCCTTGTTCCGATAGACTTCAAGCGCACGAACCTTGTCCCTGATATCGTTCGTGGCAAGCACAAACCAGCCGATCCTGTTTTGCCTGTGCTCTGTTATGGCGTCTTCGTTATATTCGGCTTTGATGCCCCTGACAGGCGTTTCCCTGATGAAGAAAAATTTTTCGTAATAGGATGCGTGTTCCTTAATGCGCTGTCCGCTCAGGATTTCCTGCATACAGCAGTACAGGGTATGGTCAAATTTCTTCTCATCCAGCGCCGCCTTGAAGCTGTCATAATAAATATGGACATAAAAACGGTGTCCGTCCCATGTCATTGGTTTTGTGGCGGCATAAAGCTCATCGCCAAATACGGTACAGAAGTTATGGTGTGACCGGATCGTGTCACGGAACTCTTCTACTGCATCGCAGGCAAAGCCCACGGTAAAGGGAACACCAATGATAAATTTTTTATGGCCTGCATAGAAAGCGTCAATATTCGGCCCGCTGTAAAAGCCTTTGTCCATGACATAATGGAAAGACGCTTTTTCCATAAAAGATATATTCGCAAGGCTGTCCTGCAGTGTGTTCACATCCTTGATGCTGCCTGGAATGATGCGGTAGTATATGGGCATATGACTCTCCACCCCGGTAAGCATGAGCAGATTTATCTGCGGGAGATCTTCGTCGTCGCGGTTATAGCCCCAGCGCACGAACTCAATGAATTCGCTATAAGAGGAAACGCTGGTTATGTCCATGGCGTAATAGCTGTCCTGTCTGTTAAGCCCGGCCCATATGGAAAAGAAATTCTGTTGGAGCGACGGCGTGATCCTGGTGATCAGTTCGCTGACCCGCTGGCTTGTGAGTTTTTCCTCATATGGAGAGCTGAATGCACGCTGCCATTTTTCCACATGAGCAAGCGCCCCGCCCTCGCTGACAAGATAGTAAGCGCAGGTCAGTATGCGCTCCCAGTCATCCGGAAATACCGCCTTAAGCGGAGCATCCAGTTTTATGTCAGAAACTGCCTTGTCAAGGAGTTTCCCGATCCCGGTCGAAGCAACAATGCAGTGATCCGCCGAAACACCAGATGAGGTTTTCATCTGTTTGTCGCCTTTCTTGTAATTAGGCACAATCTCCCCAGTATCCGGATCAAGATGTCCTATGCTTTTTCGGTAGTGTTTGCAGGATTTTGACTCCTTGTCCCAGTAAGTAGTGTTTTCATAAACGTAGGTTTTACCGTTTGGATTTTTAACGTAAACGTAGGATGACATAGAAAGCTCCTTTTTGAAACAGTGTATAATATTTACCCTTAAATTATACCATTTATACACTGTTTAGTAAAGAAAAAAAAGATAAAAATCCAATATTTTCAATGGTTTCAGCCGCCTTTGGCTTCAACCTGTGTATAATTATTTCGGGAGATTAAGTTTTATAGTTTCTAATATATCTCATATCAATAATATTCATTATCTTGATACATATTTCAATGTCTGACATAATCAACATCCTAGGAAGTTTTTAGCGCTATTTTATCTGCGTATAGCTCCATATTTTCGTTCTAAAAACTCCTCAAGCTTCAGATAGATACCTCCTTAACTTTCCAAGCACTATTATAATCACTCTTTGGTGAAATGCTCCTCATTTTGAGCCATCGGAAGCAAAAAGTGCTGTTTCTTGAATACTTAACATTGTCTCATAAATTTAAAATCCCAGTAAAACTTTGAGATCTTAAATAGATCTCTTCACTTTTTCTTTCTTCTTTTTGTTTTCACTCTCCTATGTCTTTCCATGACTTCTGAACGATAAGATATAGGCATTGAAATCATACTTGTTTCTTGTATTTTGTATTTATTATATAATAAAAATTCACTTTATGGTAGACCTTTCTGCTATTTTTATACATTTTTATGGGTTGTAAATTAAAAATTAAATTCCATTATTGCAAGCACCACCCTATCTACGGTTTAGGATACTCTGTAACCCTCAACAACAGTCTCTCTCCATGCTATAACCAGACTTTCATCTTAGCCCCGTATTGGAACGTATCGTTTTACCGTCAACAAAGATAATCTTTTTGAGTTGTTCACCCTCATTGCTATTTAACATTTCCTATCATTTTAACTGAATCTACTATAGGTTCTCTGAACGGGTCATTCCCATTACCCGCTGGATAGTGTCATGGGACAGAATCCCATCCTTCAGCTCAATATGCTGCTTTAAATATGCCCCATTCCATTGTGCAAAATCGGCAATATGCTCCCATGTATCTACATTGGACAATGTTGCAAAAATGCACAATGATAAGAATATCTTTTATATTGTGTCTTACCTTTCGCTCCTGCCTGACATCTTCAATGATTTCCATCTATTCCAACAACTGTTCCATATCCTTGGCTCCGCTTTTATTTTAACTTATCACAAGACTTTTGTATTCATAATTTGTTTACTCATACGTTTGTCGCGGATTATTAAAAGGCATCTGTAAGGGTTCTTTTTAATAAGTTGGTTGATATTCTCTATGGGGTATCTACAAGCAATGTATCAGCAGGCTGTATGTATATACTATCTTTAAGTTAAGTAATCCCCTTGCCACTCG
>OFFU01001849.1_pt1 | contig 12854 bp, 5 predicted proteins | sample 1521451 | NCBI WGS metagenome assembly OFFU01 (sample SAMEA3504106, study PRJEB24116) | mouse gut metagenome | biome: mouse gut; feature: mouse-associated habitat; material: faeces | place: Denmark | collected 2011 | reverse complement strand
TAGAAGTAAAGTGATGTTAAAATGTAAACAAATTAGTGTAGGAGTTTGTTTGTTGTTATTTTATTAGATATTTTCTATATTTACATTTTAAATGTTATCCCATTTCAAGTTTTCCCCTCTAAAAACCCAATAACATGTCCCTCCTCCCCCTACTGACCAACCTAAGCACTCCTGCTTCCCTGTCATGCCATTCCCTTACACTGAGGTATAGAGTCTCTCAGGACCAGGATCCCCTCCTCTCACTGTGTCCATCTAGTCCATCATTTGCTACATATTCGGTGGCAGCGATGGGCCCCTCACTTTGCATTATTTGGTTGGTCTTTTTTTTTTAATTACATATATTTTAACTTACATTTCAAATGTTGTATTCTTTCCCAGTTTCCCACTCCTCCAGAAACCCCCTATCACATCCCCTGTCCCCCTGCTTCAATGAGGGTGTTCCTTCACCTGTGCACCCTCTCCCACCTCACAGTGTGGTGGCTAACAAGTTTATATCTCTGTATCCTTATCATTCAACACCATATTGGGGATCCTGCAGCTTATAGGGAAAAGATGTCCAGATTCTGAGAACTGCAGGGTACCATCCAATACATCAATCTCAAGCCACATGTGGGTACATCTTCCTAAAAAACGTGTCGTCCTGTTAATAGCTTTCAGTTGGATCTTTAAGTACCTCAGCCAAGATTGAGGTGACTGCTCCCTGCATAATCACTGCCCACTTCATTTTGGGGAGCATCTGTGCCAGGAAGTCAGGGTAGATATCCACATAGTTGATGCGGATTTCAGTGGCCTGCAGGCACAGATGGAAGTCATGCATGTCCAAGCCTTACACATTTGAGCTTAGGAGATAGTATGTGAGCAGTTTTATGTTGTCATTTTGGATTTCTGCATAGGACATATTGTCTTTCATTAATTTTGGGATTTATTTACATTTTAAATGATAGCTCCTTTCCCATTTTCCATTCAACAAATCCCCAACCCATCCACCATCTCCTCCCTTCCCTTTGAAAAAAGGCTTAGTTTGTATTATATTTCTATATTGCACTCCATCACTGAGTGAAATCAAGACAGGACACATGTAGGAGTATAGGCAGGGTACATGGAGAAAGGCTGCTTATTGGATTGCTTTCTCAGCACAGTTTTCTCAGCTTTTTTTCTTACAAAATTTAAAAGCTTTTTTTTAACTTTTATTTTAATAACATATATGTGTATATAAAAATGTTTTGTTTGCGTGAATGTCTGTGGGCCTTTTTTGTCCAGGGTTCACAGAGTCCATAAGAGGGAGCTTGGTCCCTTGATATTGGAGCTTCATGAGGCTGTGAGCTGCCACCTGAGTTCTGTGATTCAAATCCTGACCTTCTAAGAGAGCAGCCAGTTCTCTTAAACACTGACTCATTTTTCAAACACTACCCTCAGGTTGCTTTCTTATATATTTTATCACCATCTTTGCAGAGATAGCACCACTCACTGAGTACTGGATCCTCTCCCATCAACTGTTAATCAGCTGTCTCATGTGAGACTATGCCAGGGCCTAGCAAACACAGACGTGGATACTCACAGTCAGCTATTATATGGATCACAGGGCTCCCAATGGAGGACTAGAGAAAGTACACAAGAAGCTAAAGGAATCTGCAACCCTACAGATGGAACCACATTATTAACTTATCAGTACCCCGGAGCTCTGGACTCTAGCTACATTTGTATCAAAAGGTGACCTAGTCAGCCATCACTGAAAGAGAGGCCCATTGGACAACCAAACTTTATATGCCCCAGTACAGGGCAACGCCAGAGCCAAAAAATAAATGGGAATTGGTGGGTAGGGAACTGGGGAGGAGGGTATGGGGAACTTTTGGTGTAGCATTGGAAATGTAATTGAGGAAAATACGTAATAAAAATATTTTTTTAAAAAAGAAGGATTGAAGTATCAAAAAAAAAAAACAAAAACAAAAAAAAAAAAAAAAAAAAAAAGGGAAAATATCCAACAGTCAAATCAGACCCAGAACGACACAAATGGAATGTTTTCACCTATGTATGGAGTTAGCTTGTAAGGTTTATATATGTTTGTTTTTCATTTAGGGTAACAGAGATGAGCTATCTAGTAAGGAACCATAAAGAAGGAGGAGCTCTTCCAAGGAAGGGGAAGTAGAATATAGTGGTATAAAGGAATGAAGAAGACACTAAAATAGGAGGGTTAAATGTGGAGGGAAATATCAGGCCAAGCATCTGAGACTAGAAAGGTCATAAAACACTAAGTGAAAATCTGCCATCATAAATTTTGTTAAATAACCACAGCAGTAAAATGACTTCTCATGAATCCTAATGGCTCCACCCATATGTTAGTATATATGCCTCAGCCTTCATCAGAGGTGAGTTTCCTACAAAACTGGTAATAATCACAGAAAGACACAACTGGACAATGCACAGAGAGTGAGAGACTCAGAGAATTAAAGATTAAAGAGGATGCCTTTATCGAGCTCTCTCCTTCAAGAATCAGGAATCTATGCAAAGAAAAGTCAGAAAAATAATCCTGACCAGAGGTAGAGATAATGGATAGTATCAATGAATTGTATCATGGGTATTCCATGTTTTTTTTGCCTAATATACACTTAAGAATGAGTGCATATTATGTGTGTTCTTGTTTTTGGGTGATGTTCTATAGGTATCTGTTAAATTCATTTGGCCCATAACTTCTGTTAGTTTCACTGTGTCTCTGAGTTCGATGGTAGGAGGATAAACAGGGAGATGGATACTTTCAGGTCACATAAGATGGAAAATTTAAAGAAAAATTTCTAAGAAAACAAATAAACATGGCTATAGCCTCATCTAATGTAGACAGATCCAATTTGAGGTTCCCTCTTCCCAGGTGACTTTAGCTTCATGTTAAGAAGGCAAACACTTACTAGCACACACAGGTTAACATAAAAGCATTTACAGCCATGTATAAAAACATCACACAAATGAACTAAGATATTATGTGGACGTTCCATGGCATAAATTTCAGAAAGACATAATTTTTTTACAGTTTATCTCAGCTTTAAAGTGTAAATCCTCAAAGGAGGGCCATGGTCCAGTGCTGTTCTCAATAGACAGCTCCTGATTTTCTAGACTCACCTCTTATATTAATCTGTGAAGTCACCTCACAATCTCACATTTCTTCTGCACAGCATTAGAGATGCCAATTAAAACTAGACTTTGGAAGTATATTAATAAGTTGGCCTTATCTTCATATTCCCTGCCCTTAATCATGGGAAACTCGCCCAGACTAGATGTCTCAGCCATTCTCACTGACAGTTTTCCTGATAAATAGGTGTTTGAGAGAAAGAAATTATTTTAAGACCCAACCAGTTTAGTTTATCAGGATATTTGAAATGAAGCTGACATCATTTGGCACAAAAAATAAAGAGAGTCTCCTGTTTTGTGGAGAACTGAGAGAGAATTAGGGACTGGGGCCAGGAGGGTAAGTGACTATCCTTAAGGAGAGTCAGTCCAGACCTGGAGGCTGGGTCTGACAGCATGCAGAGGAGTGCAGTTCAATTCCCAGCAGCTTCCTGGAAGGAGCACTGTTTCTCTTCAAAATGTGACAGGGATGGCACCCACAAGGGGGCAGAATGCAGTGGTGTTCTAGACTTCTTTTGAGCCATCATGGTACTGATTACCACTCTTTCACTTGCTATTACAGATGAGCAAACTCAATAGGGTGACAAGTAAGATCTGCTGACACCAGAATCTCTAATTGCAAAACCCTTACAGGGAATGCCAGCTTCCCTCCATGCTTGGAATAAAAAGAAAGGATTGGGCTCACAGGACTAAGCATCCTCTGACTAGCTTTTAGAGAAGAGGCTGCACTGAAGTCCAAAATTGAGACTTTGGTGTTTACTGAGAGTTTAAAAGCTAAGAACCTGTAACATTTGCTCTGTGGTACTGAAAAATATTGTTATGAAAAGTGTAGGAGAAAATAAAGATGAACATGTAGCTTAAGGAGCACCATTACCCTGATAGAACATCAGGCACCTGACATTCATTTAATACACTGAAATACCCTCCAAATCCCAAAAAAACCCTCCTCAAGTGTACATTACAAGTTTCTGCTCCGGCTCATAAGATACAAGTCTTCAAGAAAACACAATATGGCACTAGTCAGAAAAAAAAAGTCATTTATTGATCAACTTGCCTTATTGACAAAAAATATCAGCAATGGGTTGACGTTGCTTAGCACCTACATAAATTTGGAGTAAATAGAAATAAAATTTCAGTAACAGATCAGGAGTACAATAAAAACATTATAATGTTACAGTAATATGGAGAGAAATAACTAGTGTTAAAGAATTCAAAACCCTGTCTAAGCTAGAGATGTGACTCGATGGTAGTGTTTGATTTACATACATGCTAAACCCACCACCAGAAAAGAAAAACAAAACAGACACCAAAAAAAAAGATACTCACAATTCAGTTTATCTGTTTGTTGTGAGTAAATCCACAGCAAATATGAATGGTTAACAACACAGGAAGGTATTATGCAAAGGAAGTCACACACACTCACCCTCATGCACACACACACACACACACACAAGGAAAAAGAACACAGAAGAAAAAAGAACAGTCCAGTCAGGAAGCTATTGAAGAGAGTCCTTTAAAACTTATGATAAAGAAGATAAAGTGTATTTCTTCACAATTGGTGGTTTCTGGTGGACAGTAATTAAGGATTCATTTTTATAGTTGGTGTTTGATATTTTCTAGGATCTTCTTTTTATAACCCCTAACGCTAGATAGGACAAAAATAAGGGTATATTAGAGAGAGGAATTAGAAAATCTCTGAATTTAATTTCTTTCCTTGTTCTTCTCCTTTAATTATGGCTACTAACAAACCACAACCAACTTGTGTAACCAACCACCAACCACCAGACTAAAAGTACAAGTTTTGACAATAAATCTTGTGCAAAGTTAATGCAGCAGGAGTTCTTCACTAATGGATGTTGTGAGTATGTAAATATAGTATTCCACCAAAGACTTACTAACTCTGATTTCTATACTTCTTGCAGTCAGCTGTTTACTATTTTAATATTAGTCATACCTGTTCTATGCAGTGCCATGTGTGTTGATGAAAATAATTTTCATCTCGGGAACACAAATGAAATGCAAATATTGTGTGTAAATCTCTGTTAGTGTTGCTTCATGAACATGATTTATCCATGGAGTTACAGTACTAATGCTTTGTGCATTCAGTATACTGTGTTTGTGATGATAAAGAGTCTCACCGTCGATAACACACACACACAGGACACACTCAGATCCTTCTGCAGCATAGCTTTAATCCATCTCAAGAGAAAGATGATTAGCTTTTGGGCGAGGAGGCTTAGAACACAGGAAACTCGGTCCTTAAATAGACCACAAGAAGTGTTAGAGACATATTTCACCCTAAGGGCTGCTCACTATCAGCCCATATGACGCCACAGAACAGGAAGGGCACAAAGAATGGAAAAATACCCCAGCACATACACAGACTATTTCTTTACCAGTTAGAACAACGGATGTCAGCGCCATCTTGTAATGGAGATTGAAAGGGCAGCTCCTCACAGTATACATTCAGTGTACATAGCTAGATATTCCTATTTAGTATTTTATGATATACTATACATAACATACAGTGTATACTTAGAAGATGAATCCAGTACAGGATTTTTAAAAAGTTGTGTGAGAGCTTTGTGATAATATATATATATATATATATCTTAATAGACTTGGCTGAGTTTCTGGAGCCATTTATGTGTTATTTTCCAATGAATCATAATTTCCTTTTATTCTGTGACTGGGAGAGACAGACTTATTATAAGAAAGAAAACCATTAGCCTGGGATCTCTCCTATTATAAGTATTCCTTGGGTCTGGGTGGCCAATTAGACAGAAACCATGTCTTGGTATACTGGTTGTAATCTGAGAAATTTGTTGCAACCAATCACCCCATCTCTGAGGACACTTGAGTAAATGTAACTTCCTAAAAGGTCTAAAAATTAGAAAGACACACACTAGGTACATGCACACCACACATTCTGACTCTGTCTCTGATTCTGAATCTCCCTTTGACTGTCCCTGTGACTCTGCCTGTCCTTCCTTTTCTCCTTCTTCATTCTCTATCTCAGCCTGTTTCTCAACCTCTGCATCTGTGTCTGCCTGTGTTTCTTCCTTTTCCTCTTCTTTTGCTTGTGCAGCTGCCTATTCATTAGTGCTGAGATATCATGCAGAATAATGTAGTTTTAGAACTGATCTACTGTGGAATTTGTTTTACATCAACACTAGGTGCCTGTCTACCTACTACTAAAACCATTTAATTGAATTTGAATCTTCAATATAATCAGAGATGTATCCAAATTCATAGGGCAACAATTGCTATGTAACTGTCTGATGCTCATCGGTCACTGCACTGTTTTGAACAAAGAGTTTTTTAGTCAGAAGTTTAAGCACAGGCAGATAACATTATTGCAAGCATACAGTCCTGTCTTGATTTCAATGAGATAAAAATTGGGACCCAAAACTACCAAATGATGTAATGGATTCTTTCTGTTTTCAACTTTCAGGTTTTAAACTGTGTTATCTAGGGAAGTCTGGACAACACCTTAATCAGAGCTGGTAAGTGGAGACAGGAACTGAAGCAAAGACTATGGAAGAACTCTGGCTTACTCTCCTCCAGGTCATTGGGATGTGGGGTCCTAGGTGGTGTAAAACAGAAAAGAATGAAAAAATAAGTATCAAATATATCAAAATTTTTGACCTACATCCACATTTTGAGGTCCTCTCCTAATAGTATGTGTGATCATTTGGAAATCAAGTTTTATATGGCAATTGGTAAACTGTAGAATTTTCATTATTTCTATTTTATGAATGTTTTACCTGAAGGGGTGTGTCTGCTGCCTGTGCACTAAACTGGACCGTGTAGAGATCAGAAGTTAGATAGTATTAGATCCCCTGAAACAGCACTTACCTGTGGCTGTGACAAACAAGATGGGCCCTGGTAATTGAATCCTGGAACCTGTGCACAGGGGCCAATGATCTTATACTCTAAGCCATGTACCACCTCCCCATTTTCTCATGAGCGAAAAATGGTGTAGGAACACAATCTTTCTCAAAAGGTCCAAATTCATCTAAGAGTAAATTAATTCTTATAAGGCTCTCTTAAAAAATCACCACCACTACAGCAAGAAAAAAATAGATAAAGAGAGAGAAATCTGAATAGGATGTTTGTGATCTGTGGTGAATTCTGACCAAGAGTAAGCTAATACACTATATAAAGCTGTACTGAGAAGCATTAAGAAGGCAGGTATCTCACTCTGACCAGGGCTAAGGTTGTTTCGACTGTATTGGCTTTATTCTTCTGGAGATTCTTGTCAGGAATGGCGTCCTTTTACCAGACCACAACAGGAAACCTTCCATATGTCTCCTTTGGTGTCTGGGCATAGGATATGTGAGATGCATCAAGACTGATTAAAGGTCATGTTCCCTAGATGTGAAACTGTTTCCAGGAATACGATGGTATACACAAGGTCAACTCCAGAATACATAGCATCAGGTCTTTCTTGGCCAATTCAAAATTGGAGCCAAAATCTCAAGAGACAATGTATGTGTTGACAGACTTGCTGCTATCACACAGGTCGTGGCTTCAATTTCCAGCAATTACATTGTGACTGTTTCTCTGTCTCTCTATCTGTCTCTCTGTCTCTCTGTCTCTCTGCCTCTCTCTCTTTCCTTCTAACTTCCCCACTCTCTGTATTGCTATCTCTCTGTATCTCAGTCTCAGTCTGTGTTTCTCTCTTTCCCTCTCACTCCCTGCCCCCCCTTTCTTTCTCATCCTCCCTGTAATTCCAGCAGCATATGCTGCTGTATCCTCTTCTGTCCTCTGATGTATTACATATATGAAGTGTCCATGCAAACTGTAATGTTAGCAAACAACCATATCTGCCTTCGCAGATTGAAAAAATAAATAAAAAAATAATGTCTAGATTAGGAGTCTCAATCATCTGTGAAAGGTAGGAGAGAGTGATCACTGTGTGTCACCTCATTTAGAAACAGAGTACCCAAGGAATAGAGCCTACTCCCCACACCCATGGAATGAACACCACATGCAAGAGGAGGGATTTTGGAAGAGGAACTCATTCCTGGTCTTTCCAAGAGGAGTGTTTTGGTGGGTGAGCACATCAACAGAACAGAGTTCTCACAGCATGTAATTGCCCCCTCCCACCAGAAACCAAAGTCACCTTGGTGGGACCAGGAGCAGTTCACCTGCCTCTTCAGGTTGCTTTTGTTTAACTGCCTTTGGAGACAACAGTTGGAGCTGCTGCTACCTGCTGGAAAGTTGGCTTCTAATGGGACAATTCATTGGTCTGTAGAATTCAAACAATTTTGGACCCTATGAAAGTAATGGATTGTCCAAATGCTCCCGGACTGAGAATCTTAGGGAAGCTCTAGGTTTTTTCTTAATCTGCAATGTCATTTAGACATTAGAGCAAGCAGAGATGATTTGCTCCTTCTCTTAGGCAATCAGATTTTATCCTGGAAGACAACCGTTGTGAGCCTTGAGAGGGTTTGCTGGAGGAGAAGGGATATTGACAGTGCTCTACCCAACCTGCAAGGCACACAGCTAGACCTTGTTCCCTCTGATGCATAGAAGTGTCTGATGGTATTAGATGGGATTCTTGATGAGGACAGAATCTGAGGAAAGGTTCCTGGTAGAGAAATGAAGTGCAGTTATACAACCTAGAAAGTATATACCATTGATCATTGTGAGCCTGAAACAGAAAGCACCCAAGCATTGGACCTAATGTATGATTGGTGAGACAGATTGAAGAGATTTTGTTTGTTTTGAATTCTCTGTATAGGTATGGATACATTGTCTCATGGGAAGGGGGAGTGTGGATTCCCTGTGGTTACTAAAATAGAAGAAGTTGTAAACAGCCTATGGAAATGTGGCAAGTCCAAGTGTATGCTGTGCATGAGCTGCCAGTGTTCAGAAATGCTGAGCCATCACTTCAGATTCAATAAGATATTTAAAGAAGAAAACCAGAAGAAAAAACTTAAGGGGACTGTTGTGAATTTTAATGAGACATTTTTAATTATTTTTACTGATTTATATAACATATGCCAAATGGTGTGTCCAGTCTTTTAAACATGGCTTGATTGTTCCTTTCAAAGTATCTTGATTATTATTCCCAGAGACAGGATTTACAATCTGTACATTCAAATTCTTATTTGTACTTTCCAATTCCTCCCTGTTTCTTTTGTTTTTCTTCTCTGGAACTGGATATTTCTGTATAGTCCTAGATTTCTGTGCTTTCCTGTGCAGATCAGCAGAGAATTCATCTCTACCTGGTTTTGATTCCCATATCCTGAGATTAAAGTCCTTTCTAAGCAGATCTCAACACCTTTTTTTAAAATTTTCTGTCTCACAGTTCTTGAAGAATAGATGGGGGAGCAGAGAAAATTTCACCCCAAAAAATTGGCAATTAGTGGCTGCAGGTGTGAGGGCCAGTTTTCTTCATAGATTTGGCTCCTCAGAGGCTGCCCATGTTCCAGTGGATGTGTTTCCCTAACCCCACATATGTAGTCAGCACTAAATTCACTCAGTGGTCTTTATTAAAATGTGCATGGAATTAAGGCTAAAAGTGATACAGGAGAAATGGAGAGCAATTCAAGGAGGAGAAGATGGGGATGGATTTACTCAAACTCATTATGTTTATGTACAAAGTTCTTCAGCAAAACATTTAAAACTAAGTAAGTAAGTAAATAAGTAAATAAGTAAGTAATAAGCAAGCAAGCAAGTAAGTAAAAAATAAATATATGAGTAAATAAACAAATATATTTTTATGCAATATCACGTGCAATAGGCATGAAAGTGTGTGTGTGTGTGTGTGTGTGTGTGTGTGTGTGTGTGTGTGTGTGTGTGTGTGTCTTTGTGTGTGTGTGCATACATGCATACAGGAGTGTTTGCAGGTATGTAGCAGTTTGATGATTAGAATATCCTTGGCCCATGGGAAGTGGCACTATTAGCAGATGTGGCCTTGATCATTGTGTAGGCTGGCTTTTATCTAGTGCTCAAACTCTGCCCAGTGATGAAGAGAGATGCTTTTCCTTGCTGCTTTGGCCACAAGCTTCCTCCTGTATGCTTTCAGATTAAGATATAGAAAACTTCTTTCCTTCTACATCACCCCTTCTACCTGGATGTTGCCATGCTTCCCACCATGATAATAATGTACTGACCTGACCCTCTAAAACTGTAAGACAACCTCTATTAAATTTTCCTTTATAAGAGTTGCCTGAGTCATGGTGTCTCTTCACAGCAATGAAACCCTATCAAACATAGGCAGAATCTTAGCCTGATTTTTAATGTTTTCAAGATGATTACAGCCAACATGCAAGCACAAAGTAAAGATGATGAAGGAGTCTTATTTTCACATTGTTTCTTTATGTTTGAATGAAAGCTGGGGATTGGAAGAATTGGAGAGTGATGGAAAGGAGAAAGTAAGAATGCAAAGACCTTTTGGGCTCCTGCCACTTGCTTTTGCATTCAATATTTCAAATTTTAAAACAACAACCAACAACAATAACAAACAATGACAGGACGCCCATATAACAGACTCAGAGAGAAGAAACCAAAGGACATTACCTACTTGTACCTCACTTTCCAGCTAATGTCTGGTGTATTGAGCCGATGGATTTTGCTGTCAAACCCTGATGATTAATTCCTAGATTGGGTCCACTAACACAATGATGAATGAAACTGTGGCCAATACGGACAGACTATTGTTTTTTTATCCTGTACAATCAAACCAGTAGGAAAATAACAAGCACAACTTACATATATGTATATTTGTTTTTTCACACTTACAATTGGAATTGTTACTATATATCCCGGTTCTTTGCATTTTATCTCCATTAGTGTGTTGTTTTCACTCTTTACTTGCTGCATAGAAAACTGCTTCGTTTACACTATGTTTCATTTAGGGTGCACAATGGAAGCTAAAGACTAACTCCATCCATTACAAAGCAGGGCTCTCTGTCCTTTTTCCTGAATTGAAATGAAACTATTTTCAAAAAGTATTTTACACATGCCTGGTTCAGTTTCATTAAGATTGGGTGTGAAATTTTCCCACAGTCTCAGGTGTCTCAAACTAGTGGAACAGTCTAGCAAGTTTGTGGAACATTTGGGACTGTTCCCTAGCAGAAATAGGTTACTTTGGCATAATTGAGGGAGCTGGCTATTTCTGACCTAACTCTTGGCTGCTTATTCCACAAAAGTGTAAGAAGGCCCCATGCTGGCCCTCAATGAAACAGATCAACATTTTGTTTCCTGCCATGCTGTCCCAGTCATGACAGTTTGTCCCCGGTGAGTGTGTGCTCTAAATATCTCTTCTTGGACATTGATTGTATCAGGAGTTTTGACCCCTTGATATAAAAATAATTATTGTAATTGTAATCTCTGCTTGTGTGTTTTGTGACACATAGAAGGCTGTCAATTTTGCCTACATGAATTTTTAATGTGTGTTTTTTTCTTTCATATTTAAAATTGTTCTCAATTTTCATAAGAGTTTCAGCACAACCTTCACATTTAGGGACACAATCTTCCAAATGGCTACTCCTCTGGATCTCAGTAAATGGGAATATTCCATAGCTTCATGGCCTGAGTGAGAATTGTCAATTGTTTCTATTTCCATTTTTAGATCATGGATGGTTTTGTTCTGCTCCTTCACCTGTTTGATTGTGTTTTCCTGAATCTATTTAACAGATTTTTGTGTTTCCTCTTTAAGGACTTCTACATGTTTATCTGTGTTCTCCTGCATTTCGTTAAGAGAGTTACTAATGTCCTTCTTAAAGTCCTTCATCATCACTATGAGAAGTGACTTTAGATCCATGTCTTACTTTTAGGGTGTGTTGGGTTATCCACTTGATATGGTGCAAGTGTTGGGTTCTGATTATTCCAAATAACTTTGGTTTCTCTTGCTTATTAACTTATCCTTGCCTCTCACCATCTGGATATCTCAAGTGCTACATGCCCTGGCTACATCAGACTGTCCTTCCTGTGATATTGGTTGTGTCATAACTCTTCAAAGTCTAGCTGTCTCTGTGATCCTGTTATTACGGTATACTGTGATTATGAGATGCTGGGTGTGTCTGACATCCTGGGAGTCAAGCTGCCCTTGGAACCTTGAGATCCTGGTGTGACTAAGCTCCTAGGTTCCTGGGATCCTCTGACCCTGGCCATGTTAGATCTTCAGGTAGTGGAGCTTCCTCTGGGTGTTATGGGGCTGGCTGCTGAGTTTGCATCCAAGGACTGCTCAGGGCCCTGTCCCAGACAGAATGGATGCAATCCATACCACTGGTCTGGTGGAGTTCCTGCATGCCTGTGTCTTTCTGGTACCCTCTACTCCAGGTGTTGGGGAATGATGTTGTGTCTTCCTCTTGTCTGATCATCGGATCCTATGAATGTTAGATGATTGGCAGTGGAGTTGCCTCCGGGTGTTATAAGGCTAGCTACAGAGTTTGCATGCAAGGTCTACTCAAGGTTTTGGCTCCAGAAATAAAATATTTTTTAAATGATGTTTCTTGTAAACTTACCTGTCTCCAAAAGTACCTGAAATATTTTTACAGGGATTGATTTAATCTCATAAATTGATTAAGGAAAAATGACATCTTGATGATTTTGATATATCCTAACAGGAAAAAAATAATGGACATCTCCCACTAAGTAAAAAATATTTCGGAAGCCAGGTGGTGGTGGCACACACCTTTTATCTCAGTTTTTGGAAGGCAGAGGTAGGCAAATCTCAGTTTGAGGACATTCTAGTCTACAAAGTAAGTTTCAGAATTGCC
>OFFU01001848.1_pt1 | contig 12862 bp, 10 predicted proteins | sample 1521451 | NCBI WGS metagenome assembly OFFU01 (sample SAMEA3504106, study PRJEB24116) | mouse gut metagenome | biome: mouse gut; feature: mouse-associated habitat; material: faeces | place: Denmark | collected 2011 | reverse complement strand
GCCGTGATCTCCACGTCGCCGCCCTCAAGGAACTTGAAGAAACGCTCGGCATGCTCCTTCTCCTGATCGGCCGTCGTGAGGAATACGCCTGCTATCTGCTCGTAGCCCTCCTTGCGCGCCACCGACGCGAAATAGGTATAACGGTTGCGAGCCTGACTCTCGCCGGCAAATGCCTTCAAAAGGTTCTCCTCGGTAAGTGTTCCTTTGATGCTTCTCTTTTCCATAGCGTGTGAATGTTATTGCGTTGAATGCCCTCCGATGCTGCAAAACGGGTACCAAATTCCCGGCTGCCGCGATGCAAAGACGCTGCAAATTATACAAGGCACGTCATGCCATGCGGAATATAATACGTATCTTTGACTTTGTCGAAGATACTCCGCCTCGGAAAAAAGCAAGCTCGCTTGCTTTTTTCAACCGGCTTATTCGGACTTTGGCCGCGCCGAAGATACTTCCGCTCGGCAAAATGCAAGTAAACTTGCTTTTGCGCTCGCTTATTCGGACTTTGGCTTTGCCGAAGATACTCTCGTTCGGCAAAATGCAAGTAAACTTGCTTTTGCGCTCGCTTATTCGTATCTTTGCCGAAAATAAGAAAAACGATAAAAACAATTCTATATGGCAGATGAAAAGATAATTTTCTCCATGGTCGGCGTGAGCAAGGTGCTCAACAACAATAAAAAGATACTCAACAATATCTATCTGTCGTTCTTCTACGGCGCCAAGATCGGCATCATCGGTCTTAACGGCTCGGGTAAGTCGACGCTGATGAAGATCATCGCCGGCATCGACAAGAGTTTTCAAGGCGAAGTGGTATTCTCGCCGGGCTACACGGTCGGATATCTCGAACAGGAGCCGCAGCTCGACCCCGACAAGACCGTCAAGCAGATCGTCGAGGAGGGATGCGCCTCGACCATGGCTCTGCTCAAAGAGTACGAAGAGATCAACATGAAGCTGTGCGAGCCTATGGACGACGATGCCATGGCACGCATGATCGAGCGTCAGGGCGAGTTGTACGAGCAGATCGATCAGGTAAACGGCTGGGAGATCGACAGCGTGCTCGAACGCGCCATGGACGCACTGCGCTGCCCTGCGCCCGACCAGAACGTCAAGACGCTGTCGGGAGGCGAGCGCCGTCGTGTAGCATTGTGCCGCCTGCTGTTGCAGCAGCCCGACGTGCTGCTGCTGGACGAGCCGACCAACCACCTCGACGCCGAAAGCATCGACTGGTTGGAGCAGCATCTGCAACAATACAAGGGTACGGTCATCGCCGTTACGCACGACCGCTACTTTCTGGACAATGTCGCCGGCTGGATACTCGAACTCGACCGCGGCGAGGGCATTCCGTGGAGGGGCAACTACTCGGGCTGGCTCGACCAGAAGACCAAGCGCATGGCAATGGAGGAGAAGCAGGAGAGCAAGCGCCGCAAGACGCTCGAACGCGAGTTGGAGTGGGTGCGCATGTCGCCCTCGGGACGTCATGCCAAGAGCAAGGCGCGTCTGTCGGCCTACGACAAGATGATGAATGCCGATGCCAAGGAGCGCGAGGAGAAGCTCGAAATATATATCCCGAACGGTCCGCGTCTGGGCGACATCGTAATCGAGGCACACGACGTGTCGAAGGCCTTCGGCGACCGCGTTCTCTACGAGGGGCTCAACTTCTCGCTGCCGCCGGCAGGCATCGTCGGCGTGATAGGCCCCAACGGCACAGGCAAGACCACCCTGTTCCGTATGATAATGGGATTGGAGCAGCCCTCGTCGGGCAGCTTCCGTGTCGGCGAAACGGTCAAGCTGGCATACGTCGACCAGCAGCACAAGTCGATCGATCCCGAGAAGACCGTATATGAAGTCATATCGCAGAACAGCGACATCATCCAGCTGGGCAACAGACAGGTCAATGCCCGCGCATACGTCGGCCGATTCAACTTCAACGGCGCCGATCAGGAGAAGAAGTGCGGAGTGCTGTCGGGCGGCGAGCGCAACCGCCTGCATCTGGCCCTGGCATTGAAAGAGCAGGGCAACGTGCTGCTTCTGGACGAGCCGACCAACGACATCGACGTCAACACGCTGCGAGCATTGGAGGAGGGTCTCGAAAACTTCGCCGGCTGCGCCGTGGTCATCTCGCACGACCGCTGGTTCCTCGACCGTATAGCCACCCACATCCTCTCGTTCGAGGGCGACTCGCGCGTAGTCTTCTACGAAGGCTCGTACAGCGAGTACGAAGCATGGAAAAAGGCTCAGGGCGACGACACGACGCCCCACCGCGTGAAGTACAAGAAACTCATGGAATAAACAGACAACCCCGCTATGGCACAAAAACCATCCATACCGAAAGGAACACGCGACTTCTCGCCCGCCGAGACCATGCGTCGCGGATATATATTCGACACCGTAAAAAGCGTATTCCGCCTCTTCGGCTATGCGCCGCTCGAAACGCCCTCGATGGAAAATCTGTCGACGCTGCTGGGCAAGTACGGCGACGAGGGCGACAAGCTCCTGTTCAAGATTCTCAATTCGGGCGACTACTCGGCCGGGCTCGACGCGGAGGAGCTCCGCACAGCATCTAAGATCTGCGAAAAAGGCTTGCGCTACGATCTTACCGTCCCGTTCGCCCGCTATGTCGTGCAGCACCAGAGCGAAATCGCGTTTCCGTTCAAGCGCTACCAGATACAGCCCGTGTGGCGCGCCGACCGTCCGCAGAAGGGGCGCTACCGCGAGTTCTACCAGTGCGATGTCGATGTCATCGGCTCACACTCGCTTCTGAGCGAGGTGGAGCTCATAGATATCGTCCGCAGAGTATTCGACAAGCTGCGCATATCGGTTACCTTGAAGATGAACAACCGCAAGATTCTCTACGGCATCGCCCAGACTATCGGCCATGCCGACAAGATGATCGACATCACGGTAGCTATCGACAAACTCGACAAGATAGGCATCGACAACGTCAAGTGCGAATTGCGCGAAAGGGGCATAGGCGACGAGGCCATTGCCGCGCTTGAACCGATACTCGAACTGAGCGGCGACAACAACGCCAAACTCGCATGCCTGCGCGAGATAATAGGATCGTCCGAGACTGGCATGGCCGGTGTGGAGGAGATGCAGACGATATTCGATCACGCCGAGCGTCTGGGCATCGGCCTGCCCATCGAGCTCGATCTGTCGCTGGCGCGCGGGCTCAACTACTATACGGGCGCGATATTCGAAGTCAAGGCCAACGATTTCCAGATAGGATCGATCTGCGGCGGCGGCCGCTACGACGACCTTACGGGCATATTCGGCATGCCGGGCATGTCGGGCGTCGGCATCTCGTTCGGCGCCGACCGCATCTACGATGTCATGGCGGGACTCGGCCTCTTCCCCGACGAGGTGGACTGCTCGACGCGCGGCATGTTCGCCAATCTCGGAGAGGAGGAGCAGGCCGCATCGCTCGCACTGCTGGGCGAGTTGCGCGACGCAGGCATCGCTGCCGAGATATACCCCGACAACGGCAAGATGAAAAAGCAGATGGAGTATGCCAATCGCCGCGCGATACCGCTGGTGGTCATCATCGGATCGCAGGAGCTGGCCGAGCGCGAGGCGACACTCAAAGACATGCGCTCGGGCGAACAGCGCAAGGTGCCGTTCGACCGTCTCGTAGAAACCCTCGCCGGCTTATGAAACGCGCGCTCTGCATAGCTCTGTGCGTACTGTCGCTAACGGAATCTTCGGCTGCCTTGGAGCAGCCGAAATCCGTTAAGAAGCGCGACATCGAACAGATACAGAAGCTCAATGTCGTCTACCGCCAGCTGTTGGACAAGTATGTCGACGAGATATCGCTCGACTCTTTGGTCGAACATGCCATAGTCGGCACCCTGTCGCAGCTCGATCCGCACTCCGTCTACCTTACGGCTGACGAGATGAAGGCGGCCAGAGAGAGTCTCGAAAACCGATTCGTAGGCATCGGCGTCAGGTGCCGCATGCTGCGCGACACGCTGATCGTCTTCGGCACGACCGACGGCAGTCCGGCGCAAAAGGCCGGTATCGCAACGGGCGACCGAATCGTCGAAGCCGACGGCAAATCGCTCGTAGGCCTATCATCGGCGCAGGCGGTGGAGCCCCTGCGCGGCAAACACGGCTCGAAGGTAAGACTCAGCATCGTCCGTGGTGACCGGTCGACCGACCGGCTCGAACTCACACGCAGCGATATTCCGGTCGACGCCGTAGCCGCTGCATACCGCGAAGGGGACCGGACGGGATATGTAGCACTGAGCCATTTCGGCCGAGGCACTACTCAGCAACTTCTGCGCGCCGCAGCCTCGCTGGGCGACATACGCTCGCTCATACTCGACCTGCGCGGCAACGGCGGCGGCATATTCGAGGAGGCACTCGGCGTTGCGTGCGCATTTCTGCCCGAAGGTGCGACGATCGTTGCGACAAGCGGCAGATCATCCGATAAGAAGACATACACCGCACCCCGCCGCGGAGCGCTCGCCGACATGCCTCTGGTGGTTCTTATCGACGAGGAGAGCGCCTCGGCCAGCGAGGTCGTCGCCGGAGCGTTGCAGGATCACGACAGAGCCGTCATCGTAGGACGTCCGAGCTATGGCAAGGGACTGGTGCAGCGCCAGATTGAGTTTCCCGACGGCTCGGCCATACGTCTTACCACATCGCGTTACATGACGCCTGCCGGCCGCATCATACAGCGTCCCTACCGCAACGGCCACCGCGACGACTATCTCGATGCGCACGCCGTGCGTTACACCTCCGGCGACAGTCTGTCGTTCGAGGGCAAGCCGCGCTTCCGCACACTACGACACGGCCGCACGGTATACGGCGGCGGATGTATTACGCCCGATATCATCGTCGAGCGCGACACTGCGCCGGTCGACGAGGCGGCGGCACTGCTCATATCTTTCGGGCAGGCGGATAGATATGCCGTATCGCATGCGGTCGACCGCCGCGACTCGCTGCTCGCGCTCTACCACGCTATCGACGATTTCGAGCGCGGCTTCGATATCGAAAGCCTGCCCGATGCAGCCCTCTGCGATCTATGCGACGAGAATCTGGTAAGGTATGTCATAGCTACCATGGCCGAGTATCTCTACGGCAGCGGCTCGGGACGCCGCATTATCAACCGCAGGGGCGATGAGGCCTATCGTATCGCCGCCGAAACGGCCGCTTCGACCGGGAGGATACGGCGCATACTCTGTGGAGAAATAGAATAAAAAGTCGGATAATTTGGATAATTGCGAAAAAAACTTTATCTTTCGTTAAAGAATTGCAATTAAACCTGAAAAACAACTGTACGACCATGAACACAGACGTCATGCCCCGCCGCGACAACGACGAATACGGCGAACAGATATACACCAAAGCCGTCAGAGCGGGCAAGCGTACCTATTTCTTCGATGTCAAAGCCACGCGCAACGACGACTACTATCTGACCGTAACCGAGTCGCGCAAGAAGATCGACCCCAACGGCAACAGCTCATACAGCCGTCATAAGATATATCTGTACAAGGAGGATTTCAGAAAGTTCATGGGCGGGCTGTCGGAGATGATAGACTATATCAAGGTGCACAAGCCCGAGTTTTTCGACCACGACGACACCGCCGCGACCGACATCGACGAGGAGTTCGAGAAGCTGTAAAACGACCGCATTCAACATATCCGGGAGCCGTAGCGATACGGCTCTTTTTATTTATCGTATACGCACACGCTCGGCGAATTGCAGGCAGACTTGCTTTTGCCTTATCTTATATTTATCTTTGCTCGCATGAAACATGACAGAGGCGACATACTGTTGGGATACAGCGGCGGCATGGACAGCACCGTGGCGGCACGGAGGCTGCGCGAGGAGGGTTACCGCGTCGTCGCGCTGACCATAGATACCACGGGCGACAGCGCGATGCTGCGCCGCGCCCGGGCACGAGCCGACGCCGAGGCAATCGAATGGCACTCGGTCGATGCCAGAGAGTTGTTCCGACGGGAGATAGTCGACTACTTCATCGACGAATACTGCGCGGGGCATACCCCCGCACCGTGCACGCGCTGCAACACGCAGATAAAATGGCGGCTGTTGGAGAGTCATGCCGACGAATGCGGCATACGTCACATAGCGACCGGACACTACTTCAATATCGTGCGCGAGGGAGCGTCGCATTACGTCGCATGCGCCGACGATCCGACGAAGGATCAGTCATATTATCTCTGGGGACTTGCGCAGCGCACGCTCCGACGCACCGTCGCCGTTATGGGCGACGTGCACAAGAGCGACATACGCCGCGACTTCGAGGACAAGAGCGAGAGCATGGGCATCTGTTTTCTGTGCGGCGAACGATACGCCGACTTCATACGGCGCAACACGACCCGCTTCGCCGAGGGCGACATCGTAGATATCGACGGCAATATCGTGGGCAGGCACGCCGGACTGCCGTTCTATACCATAGGCCAAAAGCGCGGCGAGGGCATACCGGCCGGCAGCTGCATCGTCGCAGTCGACCCGCAGCGCAACCGCATCGTCGCAGGGCGCGACGAAGATCTGTATCGCAAAACCGTAGTGATCGGGCACTGCAACATTGTCGACCGAAGCGAGCTGCGGGCAGCCGACATCACGGCCAAGATCCGCGGCATAGGGCGCAACCCGCAACTACCGGTAGCGGTAACGGCACTGGGCGAGGGTTACAGAGTCTATTTCGCGGACGAGGCATGGGCACCCGCCGTCGGGCAGCCGCTGGTGCTGTATCGGGGAGGCAGAGTCATCGGCGGCGGCATAATCACAAATTTTTAGAATACAACCCCTTATCATCCGAATTTTCGAAACGGGCTTTTTTAGCTACCCGGAGCTGACTGCATAAAGCTCAAAATTTATATCTTTACGGCAAATTTGCATAACGATGAAAATATTCAGACGTCTATATAACTGGATGCTCTCGTGGAGCGAGAGCCGTTGGAGCCTCGTGGCATTGTTCCTTTTCGCACTGTTCGAGGCGAGCTGGTTCCCGCTGCCGCCCGATATACTGCTCATTGCGCTGTGCCTGGGCGCAACCAAAAAGTCGTTCCGCTTCGCTGCGATATGTCTCGCCGGTTCGGTTGCCGGGGCCATGCTCGGTTACGGCATCGGATTCTTTCTGTGGCAGACGGCAGCAGGCGAGTACACCTCGGTGGCGCACTTCTTCTTCGACCACGTATTCAGCGAGCAGAGCTTCCGCAACATAGGCGACATGTACGACAAATACAACTTCTGGATCGTCTATACTGCCGGCTTCACGCCGCTGCCGTTCAAGCTGTTTACCATATCGGCGGGAGTATTCAACATCGACTTCTCGATGTTCATGATAGCCTCGGTCGTTGCGCGCGCTATGCGTTTCTTCCTTATCGCCGCGCTGATATGGAAATACGGCGCACCGATCAAGACCTTCATCGACAAGTATTTCAATCTGCTGGCATCGCTCTTTACGGTACTGCTGGTAGGATTTACTCTGCTCGCTTTCTATATCATAGGCGACAGCGGCAGCGAGTCGGAGGCCCAGCCTGCCCAGAGCCGGATCGTCGTTCCTGCCGATAGACCGACACTGACCAGTGCCGAGACGTTGCAAACAGCCGACCGAACATGCGACGCTTCGGGCTTATAGGGCGACCACTCGGACATTCGCTCTCGCAGCGTTATTTCGAAAAAAAATTCGCCGCCGAGGGTATCGGCGACGCATGCTATAATCTGTACGAATTGCCCGACATAACGGCATTGGAGAATCTTATATCTGCCGTCGACGGCTTGTGCGGGCTCAATGTTACCATACCCTACAAGCAATCGGTCATACCCTATCTCGATTCGACCGATGATGAAGCGGCCGCCGTCGGCGCCGTCAACTGCATACGCATCAGCAACGGACATCTGCGCGGATACAACACCGACATCGAGGGCATACGCTCGACCCTGACCACGCTGCTCGCACAGCGCAGCATAGACCGCGCATTGGTCCTTGGCAGCGGAGGTGCGGCACATGCGGTACGATACGTACTGTCAGAGTCGCGAATACCCTGCCTTATTGTCTCGCGCGACCGCTCGCGCGGAGATATCGCATACGAGGATATCGACGCCGGCATCCTCGCTGCACACCAGCTGGTCGTCAACGCTACGCCGGCAGGCATGTGGCCGCATATCGACCGGTGTCCGCCGCTGCCCTACGATATGATCTCGCCCCGTCATGCGTTCTTCGATCTGGTATACAACCCCGAGCCGACGCAGGCGATGACCCGTTTCGCCACCAGCGGCGCCGCCGTAGCCGGAGGCATGGAGATGTTCGCGAGGCAGGCCGAAGCGTCGTGGCGGATATGGAGCTCGGCGGATTAGAATCTGCCGTTGCCCGTAAGCAGAAGCTGCGCCGCCCTTTCCAGATCGTCGCGCCCGACCATCAACTGCACGGGCACGATCCCCGTAGGATATATCATAGACATCATTTCGTTGCGCAGCGTGCAGAATATGCCCGCGCTGTCGAGTATCGACTTCGCTATTTCCGCCTGCATCTGGTTGTCGTACGATCGGAGTACGACGAGATTATCGGTTGTTGTCGTCATAGCTGTCAGGATTTTATGTAAAGTTAGTCATTTTATTGATAAAATGCAATCTTCATACTATAATATATCCGGGATTATTTGCCTATATTTGTAGGATCAAAATTGATAACGCTATGCGCGATTTCGTACATCTTCACGTCCACTCGCAATATTCGATACTCGACGGTCAGGCGAGCATACCCAAGCTCGTCGACAAGGCGATCAAGGACGGTATGCCCGGCATCGCGCTGACAGACCACGGCAACATGTTCGGCGTAAAGGAGTTTTTCAACTATGTCAAGAAGAAAAACTCGGCGCGGCGCGATAAGGTCAAGTCGCTCGAAGCGCTCATAGGCCGTCTTCGCGACGGTTCGGCTTCGGCCGAGGAGTGCGGCGGCGATGCGCAGGCCGCGCTGCAACGCGCCATGAACGATCTGGAAGCCGTGCCCAAGCAGGATTTCAAGGCCATAATCGGCTGCGAGGTATATGTAGCCCACCGCCGTCTGTTCAACAAGGAGGGCAAGGCCGATCAGGGCGGCTATCACCTTATACTGCTTGCCAAGAACGCGACAGGCTATCACAACCTTATAAAGATCGTCTCGAAGGCCTGGACCGAAGGCTTCTACATGCGTCCGCGCACCGATCGAGTCGAGCTGGAAAAGTATCACGAGGGAATCATCTGCTGCTCGGCATGTCTGGGCGGCGAGATACCGCGACTTATCCGTGACGGCAAATTCGACGAGGCGGAAGAGGCCGTCAGGTGGTACCGCGATCTCTACGGCGAGGACTACTATCTCGAATTGCAGCTGCACAAGGCTACTGTCGAACGCGCCAACCACGAGGCATACGAGATGCAGCTGGTCGTCAACGAGAAGTTGAAGGAGTATTCCGCCAAGTACGGCGTCAAGCTCGTCTGCACCAACGACGTGCACTTCGTCGACGAGGAGAATGCCGAAGCGCACGACCGTCTTATATGCCTGAGCACGGGCAAGGACCTCGACGATCCCAAGCGCATGCTCTACTCCAAGCAGGAGTGGATGAAGACCACGGCCGAGATGAACGCCATATTCGGCGACGTGCCCGAGGCGCTGGACAACACCGTCGAGATATGCGGCAAGGTAGAGAGCTACACTATCGACCATGCCCCCATCATGCCCACTTTCGCCATACCCGAGGAGTTCGGCACCGAGGAGGAGTATCGCCGCAAGTATACGGAGAAGGATCTGTTCGACGAGTTCACGCAGGACGAGAACGGCAATGTCGTCATGAGTCAGGCCGACGCCGAGAAGAAGATCGAGAAACTCGGCGGATACGACAAGCTGTACCGTATTAAGCTCGAAGCCGACTATCTGCGCAAGCTCGCATTCGACGGCGCCGAGAAGCGCTACGGCAAGGATATGCCGGAGGAGACGCGCACGCGCCTTATCTTCGAGCTGCACATAATGAAGACCATGGGTTTCCCCGGCTACTTCCTTATCGTGCAGGACTTCATACGCGCCGCGCGCGAGGAGCTCGACGTTTCGGTAGGACCCGGACGTGGCTCGGCCGCAGGTTCGGCCGTGGCATACTGTCTGGGCATCACGCAGATCGACCCCATTGCATACGATCTGCTGTTCGAGCGATTCCTCAACCCCGACCGTATCTCGCTGCCCGATATCGATATCGACTTCGACGACGACGGCCGCGGCCGCGTGCTCAACTGGGTAACGCAGAAATACGGCAAGGAGAAAGTGGCGCATATCATTACCTACGGCACCATGGCCACCAAGATGGCCCTGAAAGACGTGGCGCGCGTACAGAAGCTGCCTCTCTCGCAGGCCAACTATCTCTGCAAGCTCGTGCCCGACCGCATACCCGATCCTCACGACAAGGACAAGCTGTTGAAGATCAACCTCACGAACGCTATCAATGCAGTGCCCGAGCTGAAAGCGGCAGAGGAGTCGCCCGAGCCGATACTGCACGATACGATCATGTACGCCAAGATGCTCGAAGGCAACGTCCGCGGCACGGGCGTGCATGCGTGCGGCACGATCATCTGCCGCGACGACATCACGGACTGGGTGCCCGTCAGCACGGCCGACGACAAGGAGACCGGCGAGAAGATGCTCGTAACGCAGTACGAAGGCTCGGTCATCGAGGACACCGGACTGATAAAGATGGACTTCCTCGGATTGAAGACGCTCTCGATCATCAAAGATGCCGTCGAGAACGTCCGTCTGACGCACGGCAAGAAGATCGACATAGACAACATACCCATAGACGACCCCAAGACATACCAGCTCTACTGCGACGGCCGCACCATAGCGACATTCCAGTTCGAGTCACCGGGCATGCAGAAGTATCTTCGCGAGTTGCAGCCCTCGACATTCGAGGACCTGATAGCGATGAATGCGCTCTACCGTCCCGGTCCTATGGACTACATACCCGACTTCATCGACCGCAAGCACGGCCGCAAGCCGATCGTGTACGACATACCCGAAATGGAGAAGTATCTCAAAGATACCTACGGCATTACGGTATATCAGGAGCAGGTCATGCTTCTGTCGCGACTGCTGGGCGGCTTCACGCGCGGCGAGTCGGACACGCTGCGAAAGGCAATGGGTAAGAAGATCAAGTCGAAGCTGGACGAGCTGAAACCGAAATTCATCTCGGGAGGCAAGGCCAACGGCCACGACGAGAAGGTGTTGGAGAAGATATGGGCCGACTGGGAGAAGTTCGCCTCGTATGCCTTCAACAAATCGCACGCTACGTGCTACTCGTGGGTCGCATACCAGACGGCCTACCTCAAAGCGCACTACCCCTCGGAGTATATGGCTACCGTGCTGAGTCGCAACCTTAACGACATCAAGCAGATCACGGCATACATGAACGAGTGCAAGCACATGGGCATACGCGTGCTCGGCCCCGACGTCAACGAGTCGATGCGCAACTTTTCGGCCAACAAGGCCGGCGACGTGCGCTTCGGTCTGGCCGCGATCAAGGGAGTGGGCGATGCCGCCTCGCAGTCGATCATCGAGGAGCGCGAGCGCGGCGGCAAGTTCAAGGACATATACGACTTCATGGAGCGCATAAACTATACGGTCATCAACCGCAAGTGTCTCGAAAGCATGGCCTATGCCGGCGGATTCGACTCGCTGATATCGTTCCATCGCAGCAAGTTCTTCGCCGAGGACAGCAACGGTACGGCCTTCCTCGACGCCTTGATTCGTTACGGGCAGCTGGTGCAGGTCGAAAAGAGCAACGCCCAACAGAGCCTGTTCGGCATGGGAGCCAGTTCGATCGACATACAGCAGCCCAAAGCCCCCGTATGCGAGGACTGGAACCCGCTGACGGTTCTCAACAAGGAGCGCGAGGTGGTGGGACTCTACATGTCGTCGCATCCGCTGGACCAGTTCAGCGTCATATTGCGCAAGATGTGTCAGGCCGAGCTTTCGCAGCTGAGCGACCTGACACCTCTCAACGGCCGCGAGATAGCCGTCGCAGGCGTAGTGATGAGCGTCACGCCGCTTACCACCAAGGACGGGCGGCGCTATGCCCGCTTCGTCATGGAGGACTACAACTCCACGCACGAGTTCACGATGTTCAGCAAGGATTTCGAGAAGTTCGGCAACCTTATCGAGCAGAACAACTTCCTGTTCATACGCGGCCGCGTGCAGCCGCGCCCCTACAAGGAGCCGGCCGAGCTCGAATTTAAGATCACTTCGATCATGCACCTGGCCGAGGTCGGCGAACAGATCAAGGAGCTTCACATCGATCTGCGGCTGGGCGAGATAACGCACAGCTTCATCACGAGCCTCTCGCAGGCCGTCGCTGCGAATCAGGGCTCAACCACGCTGCGGCTCAGCGTGTACGACCCGGAGGCGGACGTGCGGCTGCGTTTTTATTCGAAACGCCACCGCATTGGCACAACCGTTGATTTCATATCTTACCTCGATGATAATGAGATAAATTACACTATCAACTAATAAAACATCAATTATTATGGCACTCAAAATCACAAAAGAAAATTACGAAGAGATTCTCGGTAAAGGCATGCCCGTAGTCATCGACTTCTGGGCCGAGTGGTGCGGTCCCTGCCGCATGATCGCCCCTATCGTCGACGAGCTGGCCGAAGAATATGACGGCAAGGTCATCATCGGCAAGTGCGACGTCGACTCGAACGACGACATCGTAGCGCAATACGGCGTGAGAAACATCCCCACGCTGGTCTTCATCAAGGACGGCAAGCAGGTCGACAAGCATGTAGGCGCAGCTTCGAAGGATGCCTTGAAGGCCAAGATCGACGCACTGGTATAGAGCAGGCTACCCTGCCGGTAATCGAAAACGGCTGGCC
>OFFU01001836.1_pt1 | contig 12929 bp, 9 predicted proteins | sample 1521451 | NCBI WGS metagenome assembly OFFU01 (sample SAMEA3504106, study PRJEB24116) | mouse gut metagenome | biome: mouse gut; feature: mouse-associated habitat; material: faeces | place: Denmark | collected 2011 | reverse complement strand
GATGCTTGCCGTCGCCGTTCATGTCGTAATTACCCTTGCGGTAAGACAGGAACAGACCCAGCTTGTTGTTGAGATCGTGCTGCAGGTCGCCGCCGGCTTCAATGCCCCAGACCTCAGCGTCGATATCGGTCGGTGTCTTGATGCGAAGCGTGTTGTAAACCGCGTTTGCCCACAGATTGTGGAAGGCTTCGCCGTTCCAGTAGTAATCATAGAAACCGCAACCCGGGCAGTAGAAACGGTTTGAAGAAACCTTCTGCATGATGTTGTAGATCATGTTGGAAGTCTGAGCCAACGCGGCCGCCGGCAGAGATTCGGCGCCGATCACTTCCGGTGCTACCGGACGGTCGCTGCCCGGCAACGGCTGCGGTTTAACCGGCGGAACATCCGGCAGTTCCGGGGTCGGAACATCCGGCACATCGGGAACGTCGGGCTTTTCCGGTTCTTTTGGTTCTTCATTCGGCTGATCGTTCATCTCAAAGTACCATTTGTTGCTGTTGTCGGCAATTTGATTGTATTTAACATCAAACAAATACGGACTCTTATAAACACGCGAGACCACGAACGAACCCGCGTTACCGGTCGTATCATTCTCCGATTGCGCAAACAGAATTTCTCCCTTGCCGCGGATATCGGCATCAGACGAAGCGTGAACAATCAGCTTGGTGACGCCTTCGACATTGCCGTTAACATTCAACATATCCGCGCTCATATTATCGGGATCAACGTCGATATGCATAAAGCTGTCGGTCGCCGAGTAGCCTTTCAGCTTGACGGTTTCCTGATAGCCGTTGGCAATATCAAACACACCGTTATTCAACGACAAGCTCGTCACTGCGGCAGCGTCGCGGTTGGCGGTACCGTCGGCGTTCAGCGAGGCAACAAAAGCCCCTTTGCCGTCCCAGTTCTTGGCCGTCCGGTCTTCGTGCTGAAAAGCGCCAAAACGCAAGGTGGTACCGTTAACCGTCACCGTTCCCGCATTGATAATATCATTATTGATTGCAACATACTGGGTTGTCGTACCCGTATCCGCATCAATGGTGTCATCACCGGTAAGTGTTAAGTTAAAGGGCAAAGCATACTCCCCAAACGATATTCCTACCTCTGCAAGGCTTTTGTCATTTATATGAGCACCGACAATATTATCGTTAATGACTATTTTTCCTTCATTGCCGGTTTTCAAAGTAAGTAAATTCTGCGCTTTGTCATTTTTACCTTCTCTTGGGATATTAATAAAGATTGCATTATAGATTTTTCCTCTTTTATCCAGAGTATAGTTTCCGGAAAGAAAATTTGTATTTTTGTCAGAAAAAAAGGTTAAATTATTATTTGTATGAATCGCCCCGCCAAGAGCAAATTCTTTGTCTGACAAAGTTTGCGCATAGTTATTCAAAAAACTGCCGTTAATATCGCCTATAGCTGCCTGATTCCTATTAACATTATAAATCGCACCGCCTTCCGCTTCGCTATTTGCAGAATAAACGTAGTTACCGATAAAATTGCCAGAGATACCGTTGATCGTCTTATTGCCGTTACTGACCGCACCACCGCGAGCCGTACTGCCCGGATTGGAACTATAAGCATAGTTGCCGATAAAATCACCGCTAATATTGCCGATCGTACCGGTATTATAAACGGCACCGCCTCCGGACTCGCCGCTTTGATCGGAACTATAAGCATAGTTGCCGATAAAATCACCGCTAATATTACCCATCGTATTGGTATTATAAATGGCACCGCCCTGACTCCCGGAAAAATAACTGGTGTTGGAATAAGTATTGGAACCATAAGCATAATTTCCGATAAAATGTCCTACAACGTTTCCGATGACCCCACTGTTGGAAATCGCACCGCCTTGAGAATAAAAATAGTAACTTGATCCCGAACTGGAAGTATAATTTCCCACAAAATTACTATTCATTTCATCTATGGTTCCAACATTGTAAATTGCACCGCCTTGAGAATATGACTGTTTATGAAGATATACTCCCGTATCCCGATCATCGGCAAAGTTGCCGGCAAAATCTCCGTTAACAGAAGCAATATGACCGGCATTATAAATGGCTCCGCCTTGAGCATACATATACCCATCGTTCTGAGCATTTACTACAACAGAATTGCCGATGAAATCTGCCGCCACACTTCCAAAACTGCCGCTGTTATAGACAGATCCTCCTTGCAAGTAGAAATAGCGGGCATTTTTAACCAACGCAACGGCCTCATTTTCACTAAATACCTTACCTTCTAAATTTCCATAATCACTTGTATTATTAATCGCCGTTCCGCCAGATTGGGTGACCGTCGAACCGACACTTTCAATTTCAAAATTTAGCGGTTCTTTATGTACAAGTTCATCACCTGTTAAACTAACATACGCATATTTGAAATACTTTGTCTGATCGTTCGGCAATTTGATTTCTACCACGTCGGCAGCATCTTTTTGATCTTCGCTCACCGCAGTCCAACTAATGCGCGGAGAAGTTGCAAAGATTTCCGGTTTCAGATCAACTTTATAATATTTGGTCGTGAGTTTGCCGTCTGCATCTGCTTCCTTTAATGTAAAGTTATAATCACCTGCCGAACCTTCGTTATACGAAAACGTACTGTTTTCTCCCAAAGTCGGCGTTAAAGAAACGGCAATTGTCGGCGTACTTAAAAAAGTGGCGGACAGCAGCAGAACCGCCGCCGATAGTCTAGTCTTTCTCATATTATTCCTCAATTTTAAATTATAATCGTTAAACGTTCGTTTTTTTGATACAATTTATTATGCAGAAAGACTTTTCCTAACCTATTGATAATCTCACAATCTTCTTGAATTTAATTCTTCTTTGTTGTACGATTTGCCTGTATCAAAAAAACGAACCTTTTTTTGATACAGTTTTAGCTTTTTTGCCCCAAACTCCGACAATGCCATCCGCCGTCCTTCCGGCCGTTTACGCCGATCGTTTCGGCTTTATCATCCAAACAACCGCCGCCCGCCTGCCCTGTTTGTCAACGCAAAAAAAACCTCTCCGTAACGGAGAGGTTTTTTCATAACAAACGACAGTTGCCGCAATTATTTCTCGGAAGCGGCAGCAGCAGCTTCTTTTGCCTTCTGAGCGGCACGCAGATCGTCGGCAATACGAGCCGAACGGCCGCGCAAAGCGCGCAGGAAATACAGTTTGGCGCGACGGACACGACCGATACGCGAAACTTCAATCTTGGCAATATTCGGAGAATACAGCGGGAATACGCGTTCGACGCCTTCACCGAAAGAAATTTTTCTGACGGTAAAAGAAGAATTCAGTCCGTCGTTTTTACGGGCAATGCAGACACCTTCATAAACCTGAATACGTTCACGATCGCCTTCTTTAACTTTGGTGTGAACTTTCAAAGTATCGCCCGGCTTAAATGTCGGAAGGCTTTTGCCTTCGCTGAGCTTTGCAATCTGCTCTTTTTCTACTTCTTTTAAAATGTTCATTAGAGTTACCTTTACTTAAAATATTTTGTTACTTTCTATGCCTAAACCCTTTTTGAGTCAAGATATTTTTTCAACAGATCCGGTCGGCGTTCTCCGGTAATTTTTATGGCCTGCTCTTTGCGCCAGTCCTCAATCTTCTTATGATGACCGCTTAACAGCACCTCGGGAACCTGTCTTCCTTCCCACTCGGTCGGACGGGTATATTGCGGATATTCGAGCAGACAGTCCTCAAAGCTTTCGCTCATCGTCGACTGCGCGTTGCCGAGCACACCCGGCAACAAACGGATAATCGCGTCAAACATAATCTGCGCCGCTTGCTCGCCGCCGGTCAGGATATAGTCGCCGATGCTGACTTCCTCAATGTCAAAAGCTTCCAGCACCCGTTCGTCTATTCCTTCAAAACGGCCGCAAACCACGCTGATCTCACTTTCCCGGCTCAATTGATGTACCGTTTGCTGCGTCAGCGGACGTCCTTTAGGGCTCATCGCTAAAATGCGGCCGCCGCGATGGTTGGCGGCAATCGCACGCCCCAAAACATCGGCACGCATCACCATTCCGGCACCGCCGCCGCAAGGCGTGTCATCAACCGAACCATGCTTGTCAAAAGCATAATCGCGGATATTTACGGTTTCAAACGACCAAATGCCTTCTTCCAATGCGCGTCCGGTCAGCGAATAGCCGAGAAAGCCCGGAAAAATTTCCGGAAAAATGGTATAAATTTTAAAATTTAACGCCATTATTCCCCGTCTTCCTCGTCAAACAGCATCGAAACCGAGCTGACAATAATATAACCGTCTTTAATATTAACTTCGGGAACATAAACCCGGTTGAAGGGAATCATTTCCAGCTTTCCGGTCGCGGCAACTTTGATTTCCAAAATTTCCCCGGCACCGAAATTATAAATCCCGGCCACCCGGCCCGCCGGCTGCGCGCTGCCGTTTTGACGAACTTCCAATCCGATCAGATCGGCCTGATAAAACTCGTCTTCATTCTCCAGCGGCGGCAAAACTTCGCGTTCGGCATACAAACGGCTGCCGATCAATCCTTCCGCGGTATTGCGATCGTCGATTCCTTTAATCTTCACCCGGAGCAGTTCCTTGGAATGCCCGGACACTTTTACTTCAAAACGACGCCCGTTCTGATCTTCGAGCACCCCGTAACGTTCAAGATTGCGATCGGTTTCGGTAAAGCTCTTTACCTTGACCTCACCCTTGATTCCGTGAACGCCGACGATAGCTCCCAGGCAGATTTTACGACCGTTTTCCATAAAAGCGGATCCTCAATTGTTGAAAAATTATTCGGCAGACGAAGCAGCTTCGGCAGCAGCGGCAGCAGCAGCTTCTTTTTCTTTCATTCTTTCCTGAGCCTTGGCTTTCGGAGCCGATTTTTTCGGCTGTTCACGCATAGCCGGGGCTTTTACCAGACCGAGGTTGCCAAACAGCTTTTCCAGTCTGTCGGTCGGCTGAGCACCGACGCCGAGCCAATATTTGACTCTTTCTTCATTGATTACCAGTCTCTGTTCATGATCCTGCGGCAACAACGGATTGTAAGTGCCGAGTTTTTCAATAAATCTACCGTCGCGGGGCGCTCTTTGGTCGGCTGCCACAATACGATAGAACGGACGTTTCTTGGAACCGCCGCGAGATAATCTGATACGAACTGCCATTTTTTATTTTCCTTTCTAAAAAGATGTATTCGAGTTAATTTTTTCCGCTTTATGGCTTAAAACGGAAACTTGTTGCCCATTCCTCCCGGAAATTTTCCGAAAGGAGCGTTTTTCATCATTGAAGCAAGACCGGCAAGACCGCCGCCCCTGCCCATTTTTTTCATCATGGTCGCCATCTGCTCATATTGCTTCAAGAGCTTGTTGACGTCCTGAACTTCCACACCCGAGCCCGCTGCAATTCTCTTCTTGCGCGAGGCTTTGATGATATCGGGATTTTTCCTCTCCGACTTCGTCATTGAGAGAATAATCGCCTCTTGCTTTTTGATCAGACCGTCGCCGACGCCGGCATTCTCAATCTGATTTTTAAACTTCGACAAACCGGGAATCATTCCCATAATTCCGCCCAGACTGCCCAGTTTCTGTATCTGACGCAATTGCGCCAGCAAATCGTCCAAGTCAAACTTGCCTTTCATCATCCGGGCAGCCATTTTGTCCGCCTCTTCGCGATCCACCGTCTCCAGCGTACGCTCCACCAGAGAAACCACGTCTCCCTGCCCCAGAATCCGTCCGGCAATTCGGTCGGCGTGAAATTCTTCCAGTTCGTCAACTTTCTCGCCGGTCCCTAAGAACTTTAACGGTACCCCGGCAATCATCCGCATCGAAAGTGCCGCGCCGGCACGGGACGAACCGTCAATACGGGTCAGCACAATTCCGCTCAGTCCGAGTCTTTCGTTAAATTCTCGGGCTACGTTGCAAGCGTCCTGCCCCATCATCGCATCCGCCACCAGCAAAGTTTCTGCCGGTTCCGACAATTTTTTGACCGCCTGCAATTCTTCCATCAGCGTTTCGTCAATATGCAGTCGTCCGGCCGAGTCGAGAATCAAAACGTCGAAACCGCCTTTTCTCGCAACGTCCATTGCCCGCCGGGTAATTTCCAACGGTTTTTCGCCTTTTACGATCGGCAGGCTGTGGCCGCCGATCTGAGCCGCCAGCTGTTCAAGCTGTTCCTGCGCCGCCGGCCGATATACGTCCAACGATGCCAGCAACACTTTGCGGTTTTTACCCAGCCGCTTCGCCAGTTTGGCCGACGTTGTCGTTTTACCCGAGCCTTGGAGGCCGGTCATTAAAATCACCGCCGGAGGCACCACGTTAAAATTGAGTCCGTTTTCTTCCGTACCGAGCAGTTTCACCAGCTGATCGTGAACAATCTTTACCACCAGCTGTCCCGGCTGAATCGAACGCACCAGTTTTTCGCCGCGGGCTTCCTCTTTGACTTGGGCAATAAACTCCTTAACCACCGGCAAAGCGACATCGGCTTCAAGCAAAGCAACCCGGATTTCCCGCATTGCTTCGTCAATGTCTTTGTCGCTCAGCACCCCGCGCGAGGTGATCCGGGCAAAAACGCCGCTCAGTTTGTCAGTAAGGTTCTCAAACATACATCATACCTATAAACTATTGCACGCCAGTGTGCGAACCCTCGCTGACTGGCGGCACTCCTCGGAGTGTGGTTAAATTACAAAACGCAATGAAAAATCATTGAACTTTTGCTCGACTATATCTGATAAATAACAATAGTCAAGCAAAAAAAACACCCCGACGTCCACTGCGTCAAAACAACGCCGCTCAGACTTCCGACAACCGGTCGATAATTTTTTCCGCCAGCAGAAAATTGACGTTTGGCAAAACTTTCAGTTTCAGGTCCCGCGGTTCGGTTTCGGCATCAAAATCCGCAAAGTCAATCGCATAACCTGCCGCCGTCAGCTGATCGGCCAGCCGATAGCAGTCGGGACGAACGGCGCGGTCGACTTCCGCTTCCCGGCAGATTGCCGTGGGAATGCCGCAAGCCGCGGTTTCGCAACAGGAAAAAGAATCAAAGGTATGGACGACCAGCGTATTTTCCAACCCCAGCACAGCGGGATAAACATTGCCGAATTCGGCAGCCTGACGTAAAAAGACTTCTTCGTATCGGCCCGAATAAATGCGCCATTTTTCCGGTTGACGCTCTTCGTCGGTCCGTGCCACCTGCTTCGAATTGTAAAAACGAATTTCTTCTCCGCCTGCAACACTTTGTTCATAAAAATAATCGGTAACGTCATTCGGCGTCCGCGGACCGTTGACAATAATGACGTTGTAATTTCTCTGCGCCAGCTGTTGCGCGCGACGGAAAATATTTTCGGCGTTATGCAAACTCAACCGAATTTCCGGCCCCGCTACCCGGCCGCCGAGCACGAATACAACATTCGGACGGCCGTTTTGACACGCAGCCGATACCTTTTGCATTTTCGGCTGTCCGAACTTCTGCCGGATAAACACACGCGACATATTGTGGATGATTCCTTCCGAAACGAATATTTTCCGTTTCAGTTCCGCATCGCTTTCCAGCATTTGCCGTTCTTCCTCGCTCATGAGATGCCCGCAGACATGAACCACGTCGGCCGATCCGTAATTGTATATGCTCGAATTGACGGCAGCCGTCACCACTCTGCCCATGCCGCGGGCGGCATAATAGTCTTTGACCGCCCGGCAAACCGCATCGACGTTGGCCGCGGCATTATCGGCGTCTTCCGGCGAACAAATGGTGACAAACACTTTCGGCACCAGCAGATGATGAGAGAAATAACCGTCCAGACAACGAAAAACATCGCGCTCAAAACTTTCGTCATCAGCATACAGATGCCGTTTAAGCGGCGTTCCCGCCACGTTTTCAAAGCACATATCAAGATTATAGGCAAAATGCATACCTTTGTCGCAAAAGCGCATCAATCCCGATAGCACCCCGCGCAACTGGTTAAACTCTCCCAATTTCGGCGTTGAAGGTGCAAAAGCAATCATATGTCTGATCATAGGCCCCACATTATGTTTTGTTTCCGACGGTCTCTGTTTTTAAACCGAAATCCCGGCTTATCTTGCCGGGATTCTTGGTTAATTCAGAATCTGACCGTGGCAGTGTTTGTATTTTTTGCCGCTGCCGCAGGGACAGGCGTCGTTACGCGACACTTTTCCCCAGGTTGACGGATCTTTTGGATCAATTTCCGTTTTAGTATACTGGAAAGGAACCGATTTTTCCTTTTCTTCGGCAGGCGCCTTTTCGCCGCCGATCAAGCTTTGCGGGCTTTCGTGAATCGCCTGCATGCGGGTATTTTGCTCACGGAGACGCAAATCTTCTTCGTTTCCGTTCTGAATTTGTGCCCGGCAGGTCAGGAAAGTGACTTTCTCGCGCAACAGATCCAGCATATCCGAAAACATATTAAAGGCTTCTTTTTTGTATTCGTTGAGCGGATCTTTCTGTCCGTAGGCACGCAGCACAATGGTGTGGCGCATGTAATCCAAAGTGGCGATATGTTCTTTCCACAACTGATCCATCACCTGCATCAGAATATTTTTTTCGACCAGACGGACAATTTCTTCCGGCACGCCGCGGTTTTTCTCAATGATGTTCTGTTCAATCGTCTCAACAATTTTCAAACTCATCGTTTCGGCATCCATTTCCGGCTCTTCGGCCCATTTGTCAACCGGCAGCACGAAACCGCTGATGCGCCAGATTTCCTGCTGCAACTCGCCGAGCGGCCATTCTTTCGGGGTCAGGCTGCGTTGCAGATACGGCGCCAAAACGTCATTCAGATATTCATCGCGCATTTCGGCGACCGTTCCCGAAACATCGGAGGTCTTCATCAGTTCTTTGCGCTGATCGTAAATAACCTTGCGCTGATCATTCATCACATTGTCATACTTCAACAAATTCTTACGGATGTCAAAGTTGCGTTCTTCCACTTTCTGCTGAGCCTTTTCCAACGCCTTGCTGATCCACGGATGGACAAGAGGTTCACCTTCCGGCAATCCCAGCTTTTGCAACATCGCCGACATTCTCTCCGAACCGAAAATCCGCATCAGGTCATCTTCCATCGACAGGAAAAATTTGGAAGTTCCGGGATCGCCCTGACGTCCGGCACGACCGCGCAACTGATTGTCGATACGGCGGCTTTCGTGACGTTCGGTACCCAGAATATACAAACCGCCGGACGCAACGACTTTCTCTTTGTCGGCATCAATCGCCAGCTTGATTTCCTCCCGCATCCGCGCAACCTGATCCGGGGTTTCGTCGCCTTTCAGCGTTGCTTTCAGGCGCATGTCCGGATTGCCGCCCAACTGAATATCGGTACCGCGGCCCGCCATGTTGGTGGCAATCGTAATCGCCCCGGAAACACCGGCTTCGGCCACAATTGCCGCTTCGCGTTCATGATGGCGGGCATTGAGCACTTCAAACTTGACATCGCTCTTGGCGCGCAGCAGTTCGGCCACCAGCTCAGACTTTTCAATTGAGGTCGTTCCGACCAAAACCGGCTGTCCGCGACGATGACAATCCAAAATTGTCTCAATAATGGCATCATATTTTTCTTTGGCGGTACGATAAATCTCATCATGATGATCGGTACGCTGAACCGGACGGTTGGTCGGAATCTCAATGCACGACAAACCGTAAATGTCAACGAATTCGGCTTCTTCGGTCATCGCCGTACCGGTCATACCCGACAATTTCGGATACAGACGGAAATAATTTTGGAAAGTAATCGAGGCCAGAGTCTGATTTTCAGACTGAATCGCAACATGTTCCTTGGCTTCGATCGCCTGATGCAAACCATCGGAATAACGGCGGCCTTCCATCATCCGGCCGGTAAATTCGTCAATAATCACAACCTTGCCGTCTTTGACGATATAATCAACGTCGCGAATTTGCATTTTGTGCGCTTTCAGCGCATTGTTGACATGCTGTACCAACGCCACGTTAGCCATATCATAAAGACCGCCGTCCTTGATTTGTCCGGTTTCCTTAAGCAGCTGTTCGACGTGTTCCATCCCGGCTTCGGTAAGTGTCACGCTCTTGGCTTTTTCGTCTTTTTCATAATCCGCGTCAACCAGCTTCGGAATAATGCTGTTCACCGCCACATATTTTTCCGAGGAGTCTTCGGCGGCGCCGGAAATGATCAACGGCGTCCGCGCTTCGTCGATCAGAATCGAATCGACTTCGTCGACGATCGCAAAATTAAACGGCCGCTGCACCATGTCGGAAAGCGAAAACTTCATGTTATCGCGCAGATAGTCAAAACCCAACTCGTTGTTGGTACCGTAAATAATGTCGCTGGCATAAGCGGCACGGCGTTCCTCGTCGTTTTTGCCGTGAACGATATAATCGACCGTCAGACCCAAAAAGCGATAAACCTGTCCCATCCATTCGGCGTCGCGTTTGGCCAAATAGTCGTTGACGGTAACAATATGAACCCCTTTTCCTTCCAAGGCATTCAAATAAGCGGCCAGCGTTGCCACCAGCGTTTTGCCTTCGCCGGTCTTCATTTCGGCAATCATTCCCTTGTGCAAAACAATACCGCCGATCAGCTGCACATCGTAATGACGTTGTCCCAACGTCCGTTTCGCGGCTTCGCGGACAACGGCAAAAGCTTCCGGCAACAGTTCGTCAAGCGTTTCGCCGTCATTGAGGCGCTTTTTAAATTCTGCGGTTTTGCCTTTCAGTTCCTCATCGCTGAGCTTTTCGATTTGCGGCTCTAACGCATTGATTTTATTGATTGTCTTATATTGTTTTTTGATAAAACGGTCATTGGCGCTGCCAAAAAACACCTTTGCTATTTTGCCTATCATAAATCTTTCCACCTTGATAATATTTAAAGTCAGTCTTACATTTAATGTTTATATTTATTAAAGTCAATAGCTTGCGCATGAGTTATAAACTTTAGTAAATATTTTGCTTGGAATATTTTTGTTTTGTTATATAAATAAACGTAGTTTTATTTTTTGGAGGTAATTATCTATGAAAACTCAATATATTGCTGCCGCCGTTCTGTCGGCCATGCTTTTAAATCCGCTGCCGGCCGGTGCCGAAGGCAAAAACGGCGTTGCCGCGGTTGTCAACGGCGAAAAAATTACGGTTGCCGAACTGAAGGATTCCTACAACGCGCTTCCGCAGCTCAAATCGCAAATTTCCTTTGATCAGTTCTATCCCCGTATGGTAGAAGCCAAAGCAACCGAAACAGCGATCCTGCAGGCCGCCAAAAAAGCCAACATCGAATCAACCCCCGAATATAAAAAACAGCTGGATGCCGTCAAAAAACAGGTTATGAGCAACGTTTACATTCAGCAGCAGGTTGAAGGCAAAATTACGGATAACGACGTTAAGAACTTGTACAACCAGTACAAAAAAGAATTTAAGCCGCAAAAAGAAATGAGCGCCCGTCATATTTTGGTCGGCGACGAAGCAACCGCCAACGATATCATCGCCAAAATCAAAAAAGGCGAAAATTTTGACCAACTGGCAAAAACCTATTCCGAAGAAAAGAACCCCAACCTGGGTTATTTCACCAAACAAATGATGGTGCCGGAATTCGCCGACGCCGCTTTCAGAATGAAAAAAGGCCAGTATTCGCAGAAACCGATCAAAACCAACTTCGGTTATCATGTCATCATTGTTGACGACGTTCGCGATTCCAAACCGATTTCGTATCAGGAAGCCGAACCGCAACTGAGACAGGCTCTGGCTCAGAAAACGGCTCAGAGCGTGTTGAAAAATATTCTTGACAACGCCAAAATCGAGCAATACCAGCTGGACGGCAAACCGATGCCGAAAACGCCGGCAGCTCAATAAGTCTCAGACTTTCGGCAAAAACCGCTCTTCGGAGCGGTTTTTTTATTTGCCAACCACCTTTTTCATAAAAAAGACGCCGTACCCTGCCGGGTGCGGCGTCTTTTTACCATTCGGGCAATCACGCTTATTGCTTGGGCGTAATCACCTGAAAATCACGTAATCCGGTATGTTTCACCGAACCGAAATCAGCCGTAATCGTATGAGCAAACCAATATTCGGAAAACTCAAAACCACCGTCGACAAAGTCACCGACAAAGGTTAACTTGCCTTCGTCCGCAAAATTCTCGTGCTTAAAGGACGGGAATTTGATTGTCGTAATGCCGTCATCATAGTAGGCTTCGTTGTGCAGCAGTTTGAAGTTTAACGAAAAATAGTTGTAATCGACAACATAACTGCGCTCGACTTTATGCACATAAACAACATCGCCGGCCGAGATGACGACGTCGTCAACATCGATAACCGAAGCGTTTTGTTGCATAATGTTTTTGTCCTGAAGCTTCTTAAAGTCCAACAGTTCGTGATCCAAAGATCCGTACATGTCGTCAACCGTATAGGTTTGTTCGCGCGTACTGCCGTTGAGCATCGTCTGTTTTACCTTAATCCATGATTTGTACATGGTGCTGCTCTCTTCGTTGAGCAAAACTTCTGTTCCGGAATCAATCAGTTCACATTTCAACACCGTATTTTCACCGTTGGTCTGCAAAGTCTTTTTCAAGATAATCTTTGCCGTGAGGTCGTAGCTTTTGCCGTTAAAGTCCACCGAGATGTCATGTTGGTAGAGTTTACGCACACGGACGTTCTGCCATTTGCCGATATCTTCGACTTCGATCTCCAGATCTTTAACGCTGCTGCCCTTGTCGACAATGTTTCCGTAACGATGATAAGGCATCGTCTGCCGGGTCACTTTGTCGTTGTAAACAGCCACTTCGAAGGGAAGTTCAAATGCAAATGAGAAATTGTCATATTCCACGTTATAAAACATGACAGAATCCGCAATTTGAACAAATCCGTCCGTTCGGCTGCCGTCGCCGACACCATAGGTAATACTGGTCCTGACCTGACCGAAATTGAACTCTTTAACGTCAATTTCCGTCTCAAGATTGTTCAACTGATTGCAGAGAGTAACGGAGACTTTGTTCTCGAAAGCGGCGCGG
>OFFU01001805.1_pt1 | contig 13259 bp, 4 predicted proteins | sample 1521451 | NCBI WGS metagenome assembly OFFU01 (sample SAMEA3504106, study PRJEB24116) | mouse gut metagenome | biome: mouse gut; feature: mouse-associated habitat; material: faeces | place: Denmark | collected 2011 | reverse complement strand
CAAGCAGTTTACTTAGTTATTTCTTAGTGTTTGCGATGCTGCTCACCAATGTACAGCCTGCACAGGGGGCATTTGTATGGGCGGCAGAGAATGAGACAGAATTGTCCAGTGAGTTGACAGTAGCGAGTGAACCCGAGCAGGGCGAGGAAGCGCAGAGCAGACTACAAGAACGAAGTGAAACGGTTCCGCCGAGTGAAGCGGAAGAAGTAGGTGAAACGGTCAAAACAGACGAGATTTTGACACCGAGTGAGACGGTTACACCAAGCGAGGCCGAATCGTCAGGTGAGACAGTTGCACCAAGCGAGACTGAAGCAGCGACCGAAACATCTGGCGGGGCAGCTGCACCAAGCGAGACTGAGGCAGCGAGTGAGACGGTTACACCAAGCGAGGCTGAAACGTCTAGTGAGACAGTTGCACCGAGCGAAACCGAAGCAGCAACAGAGACGGTTACATCTGGCGAGACCGAGGCAATGACAGAAACTGTCACAGAGACCGAAGAGGCAAGTGAAACGTCTGCGACTGCGGAGACCGAAACGGAAACCGAAATAGAAACTGAGACTGAGCAGATGACTGCAGATGCGGAAGAACTTGTGACAGTCAAGGCACATTTCAAGAATGTAACTGGATGGGAAGCAGTAGCATTACATCACTGGGGTGGCGGTATAGATGGTACAGAGTGGCCGGGAGTTGATGTTACGGAGAAAGACCAAGATGGTTATTATATTGTAGAAATTCCCAATGTCAAAAGATCGGAAGAACTTGGGATTATCTTCAATAACAAAGATGGCAGCCAGACAAGTGACATTAAAATTCCAGCTACTGAGTTTACAAGTGAAACCTATGAAGTATGGGTATGGGTTGATGAGGCAAATGGTACTGGGTGGAGTACAGCGCCGTTTGTAAGTCCCGCAATAGAGAGAAATACTGTAACATTTCGTTATATGAATGGCTCAGCGGAAACAGTGCTTGTGGCAGGCAGCATGAATGACTGGACTGCAGATCCTGAATCTGAAAAAGCCATAAAGATGACAAAGGGCGAAGACGGGATTTTTACATACAAAACCAAACTCCAGCGCGGCGATTACGAATATAAGTTTGTTGTGCTCGGAGAAGGAGATCCCAAGTGGACGACAGACCCGAATAACAGCAAGAAACTTGAGAATGGCAACAGCGCCTTTGGTCTTACAACGCTGCTCAGCCCGGAGATTAAGGGCTACGACGCAACCTTCTACTATGAGAGTGATGTGGAGACAGTGCTTGTGGCAGGCAGCATGAATGACTGGACAGAGGACCCTGAGTCTGCGAAAGCTGCGAAAATGACAAAGAACGCAGACGGACTTTTAACGTATACCTTCACAAGTTTAGAGCCGGGAGATTACACTTATAAGTTCATTGAGTTTGTCGATGGGAACAAGAACTGGATAACAGATCCCAACAATGACTTGCTTGCAGATGATGGATTTGGCGGAAAAAATAGTCTTTTTACTATCGGAGAAGACATTTCTAAAACCTATGAATACACGATTCACTATTACAATCCGGCAGTGGCAGAGCCTGTGCTGGAAGGACCTGATTTGCTCATTTGGAATGGAAATGCCAGCAGCAGTACAGGAAAGCCGTATTTATTTACAGAGATGCTTGACGATACAGAAAACAGCATCAAGTGGCTGACAATGACTGTAAAGGTTCCATACAAAAAGATTGGTATGAACGGAAGGCCGCGTGCAGGAAAGACCAAAAAAGATGCAGACCGTACATATACCATCGCAAACGGAGATAAAGCAGAGTTATGGTATGTGTATGGGAAGGGGATCTATGAGAAAAAACCTGCATTTGGCAAGGTAGAGAAGGCGGAGGCATCGCTGAGTTCATCTTCCATGAACTATACACAAAACAATGTCCTTTCATTAAAGCTGACTGGCGTGGATGGTGTGCCAGTAACGGGAAATATCAGGGAAGCATATGTGGACGCATCTGATCTTGGCATGAGCAGAAAGCTGTATATAGATCCAGAATTGTTGGCAGTCACATTGTCTGTGAGAGAGAATGTGGCAGCGGGAACATACACACTTCCAGTTACCGTGAAGGATTTTTATAACAACGTGATCGAAACCTCTGTAAACGTTGAGGTTACAGCCAAAGAAGGCAGCAGCTTTGACTGGGATGAAGCAGTAATTTATTTTATGGTGACAGACCGTTTCTTTGATGGAAACGCAGACAACAATGCTGCAAATGGTGCAGATACCTATGACAAAGACAATGCAGGCTTGTATCATGGCGGCGACTTTGCTGGTGTCACACAAAAACTTGATTATCTGAAAGATTTAGGGGTGAATACCATCTGGATTACGCCGATTGTAGACAATATTTCAGGCGTTACAGTAGATGGGGAGGGCAAGGAAGATGTGCCCTTCAATGCCGCGTATCATGGTTATTGGGCAAGTGATTTTACCAAACTTGATCCCGCGCTAGGCACAGAAGATGAATTTAAGGCACTGATCAGCGCAGCACATGATAAAGGTATCAAGATCATGGTCGATGTAGTGCTGAATCATGCAGGTTATGGACAGGAAGAATATTTTAATACACTGCTCAAGGATGCAGAGGGCAATCCTATTCAGATGATTCGTGATGACAGCCAGCAGGTGAGCGGCAGTGACCAGCAGGCATCTCTCTCAGGTCTGCCTGATTTCCTGACAGAGAATGAGGCAGTGAGAAACCAGCTTGTCCAGTGGCAGGTTGACTGGATGAAGAATTACGATATTGATTATTTCCGTGTTGATACCGTAAAGCATGTAGACAGCACGACATGGTCTGCGTTCAAAAATGAACTGACCAAAGCAAATCCGGCGTTCAAGATGATTGGTGAGTATTATGGAGCTGGTCATAGCTGGAATGGCGGAGCGCTGGGAAGCGGACAGATGGATTCTGTGCTTGATTTTAATTTTAATGATTATGCAACGGATTTCGTCAAAGGAAATCTGTCATCTGTTGAGAATAATTTAAGAGACAGAAATAATACACTCAACAATACTTACATGACAGGACAGTTCCTGAGCAGCCATGATGAGGAAGGCTTTAAGCAGAATCTGATCAATCAGAAGTGGGATCAGCAGGCAGCCGACGCAGCGGCGCTTGTGGCAGCAACTTTACAGATTACAGCAAAAGGGCAGCCCGTTATTTATTACGGTGAAGAAATCGGACAGACTGGAAAGAATAACTATCCATATCAGGCAAACCGCTATGATTTTAACTGGGAAGCAGCGACAAGTGAAAATAGTGTTTACAGCCATTACAACACGCTGTTGAAGATCAGAAACCAGTACACAGATCTTTTTTCCAAAGGTGACAGGCAGTCTGTGGCAGTGTCAGACGCAGAGGGATATGATGTTGTATCCAGAAGCTATAACGGCGAGACGATTTACATTGGCTTGAATATCAAGGGAGAGGCGAAGACAATCACCATTCCTGTAAAAGACAACGGTGTAAATGCATATGAAGACCTATACGGTAAGACCAGGAAAGGGACAAGCAGTCCACTGCTTGTTCAGGAAGGCAAGATTGAACTTACAATTCCGGCGGCAAAAGATGGCGGTACAGTCATTTTAGTGCCATCTTCATTCAAGGAGGGACTGATAGCGCCACAGCTTACGATCATCAAAGGCAAAGAAACTGCACTGCCTAAGCAGTTGGTCTGGATGTCCGAAGATGGTGTGAGAACAAATGTAGATGTAGCGTACACGATGGAATCTGTTGAGGGTGTGAGGCTTGATGATGCGAATAAAAAGCTCATGGTAGAGACTTCATGTGAGGCATCAGCGATTGAACTTACAGCAGCCACAGGGCGTGGAATGATTACATTTTCATGTAAGGTCTATGCAGACGATAACAAGATTACCTTAAAAATTCATTATCACAGAGCTGACGGCGACTATGAAGGCTGGAATGTCTGGGGCTGGAGAAATGGAGCAGGCGGTGCAGGTTATGAATTTGCGGATGAGAACAATGAGAAGATTGTCACCATAGAGCTTGATGATGCCCGCACAAACAGCGATTATAACTACATAGTCCGCAAGCGGGTAGGCGATAATGACTGGGCTGAAAAGAATGATGAGAGCGACCAGAAGATTGACTTGTCAGATGTGCTGAGCGGTACAGTACACTTTTATATTGAGGGCGGCACACCGGGCGGAAACCGCGTATTGGGCGAGGATGCACTGACAGGTGCCAAAATCAAGACCGTAGACTATGATGCTGAAAGCGGATACATTATAGTAAAGACAGGTCTGCCCATTGAAGGAAATGCAAAGGATGCGTTTAAGCTTATGACCGATGATGGGGAGATTGCCTTGAAGAAGGTGTATGTCAATAATAATGTCTACGAGCTGGTTGCAGTGGAGGATTTGACATCTATAGAAGCAAGACAGAAATCGTATACACTTTTATTTGACGGATATGAGTTTAGCGTGCGTATGCCAAGCGCTTATTCGTCTGATGAGTTTGAGGAGCAGTATACTTATGATGGCAATGACCTCGGTGCAACATGGACAAGTGAAAAGACAACCTTTAAAGTATGGGCGCCAACAGCAGACCATGTACAGTTAAAATTATATGAATCTGGCACACAGGGAACTGATGACTGTATCGAAACACTTGACATGACAAAGGGGAAGAATGGCGTATGGTTCGTTGAGAAGGAAGGAGACCAGAATGGTGTTTACTATACATACAACGTGACTGTAGGCAAAGATACGAGAGAGGCATGTGACCCTTATGCAGTCACCACAGGTGTCAATGGCAACCGCGCAATGGTCATCAATTTGGACGAGACAGACCCAGAGGGCTGGGCACAGGATTGCGGTGCCAGTGTGAAAAATTATACAGACGCTATAATTTATGAGCTGCATGTCAGAGATTTCTCGATTGATGAGTCCTCTGGAATTAAGGATAAGGGAAAATTCCTGGGACTTACGGAAAAGGGAACAAGGAGCAATTCAGGACAGGTAACAGGACTGGATTATCTTGTTGACTTGGGTGTGACACACCTTCACCTGCTGCCATCGTATGATTACGCGACAGTAGATGAGACACAGCTTGATAAACCGCAGTATAACTGGGGTTATGACCCGAAGAATTACAACGTGCCGGAAGGTTCTTACTCGACAGATCCCTATAATGGCGCTGTCCGTGTAAAAGAAATGAAGCAGATGGTTAAGACCTTACATGACAATGATATTAATGTAATCATGGATGTGGTGTATAACCATGTGTATAGTGCAGAGGATTTCTGTTTTAACCAGATCGTGCCACAGTATTTCTCAAGAACCAACGAGGACGGCAGCTATTCAAACGGTTCTGGCTGTGGTAATGATACAGCCTCCGAACGCGCCATGGTGAAGAAATACATTGTGGATTCTGTCAATTACTGGGCAGATGAGTATCACATTGATGGTTTCCGGTTTGACCTTGTCGGTCTGATTGACACAGAGACAATCAACGAGGTTGTAAGTACTGTCCATGAAAAACATCCCGAAGTAGTATTCTATGGAGAAGGATGGGACATGAGCACGACAGTGACCAAGGACGGATATACAATGTCCACACAGAAAAATTCAGCAAAGACACCGGGATTTGCATATTTCAGCGATACCATTCGTGACATGCTAAAGGGAAGTGTTTTTGATGCGATGTCCACAGGTTTTATCTCTGGACAGCAGGGAAGAGAAGAAGATGTTGCAAAGAGTTTCATGGCAGTGCCGGGTTGGACAAGCAATCCAACACAGATTATCAATTATGCATCTTGTCATGACAATTATACCTTAAAGGATAAACTGAATGTTTCAAGGGAAGATGCAACAGAGCAGGACAGAATTAGAATGAATAATCTTGCCGCAGCAATCTACATGACATCCGAAGGTATTCCTTTGATTCATGCAGGTGAGGAGATCTTGCGAACGAAGGTTGACGAGAACGGCAATGTTATTCATAACAGTTATAATTCTTCGGATTATGTCAATAGCATCAAATGGTCAGACCTTGACAAAGAAGAGTACCGCGCTGTGCGTGATTACTACAAGGGATTAATTGAATTTCGCAAATATCATGCAGCGCTGCGCCTGACCTCCGCGGCAGATGTAAAGAACAATATCAATAGCTTTACGGTTGCAGACAATACAGTGATGTTTGTGATCAAAGGACGGGAAAGCATCAAGAATGAGGTTTCGGACGGAATCATCGTTATCTTTAATGCGGATCCTTCCGAGAGAGAAATTGATCTGTACAACAAGGATTACGGCATCGCAGAAGGAAGATGGAATATCTGCATTAACGACAAGAAAGCAGGCGCTTCCATTATTAGTTCTGTGGATAACGGAAAAGTGAAGGTTGCCCCGATTTCAGCACTGGTACTTGTAAAAGGTGAGAAAGCGGCTGCCGATTCCATTTATGTAGAATGGGCGGAGAACTCAGGACTTACTGTTAATGATGCCGGTGAAGGACATGTTCTCTATACCGGAAAAGCGTTCAAACCATCTGTCAAGGTATATGACGGAAGAAAGAGACTAAAAGAAAAACAGGATTACACATTGAGTTATACCAACAATGTCAATGCAGGTATAGCGGTTGTCACTGTCAAGGGAAAAGGCAATTACTCTGAGACGGTAGACAAAAAATTTACGATTGACAGTGTAGCGCTCGATACAATACCAATCAATAATCTTTGCAAAGCAGTGGCGGCGACAAACACTGTACCAGTACCACTGAAACCTGTTGTAAAATACAACAATAAGACATTGAAGCTGGGCAAGGATTACACAGTGGCATATGAAAATCCAGACACGGATGGACGTACACCGGGAATCTACAATGTCATCGTCGAAGGAACTGGTAATTATACAGGCAAAAAAATAATTAAGATGGCACTTGCAGACAAGGCTACGCAGGTATTAATGAGCAGTGTGAAGGTCGGTAAGATCAGTGATCAGGAATATAATAAGGGAGAGAAAGTAGAACCTGCACTGAATGTGACATACAAGGGAAGCCCGCTGACACTTGGCACAGATTACACCGTGACATACAGCAACAATACAGAGGCTGGCGTGACCGCTTGTGCAGTGATCACAGGAGTTATCGGTTCAAAGTATGTGGGTGATAAGATTGTAACCTTCAAGATCAAAGGACAGCCTTTAAAGGGAAATGCTGTATCAATAGATGTACCTAATACCGGAGCAGTCTATACCGGAAAAGCAATCGAGCCCAAAGTACAGGTAACGGGTCTGGAAGAAAACCAGTACCGTGTAACATATCAGAATAATAAAGAAGTTGGAAAGGCAATCGTGGTTGTGACAGGCAGAAATGGTTATTCTGGAACAGTGAAGAAAACATTTAAGATTTTACCTTATGACATCAGCGGGGACCTGTTCACCTTTGGCGTAAATAAAGTCATTAAGAGTTCAGTGCCTTACGCAAAGGGCGGCAGCAAACTTAGCAGCGATGTTTTGAATGCAGGCTTCACAATAGGCGATAAGACAATCCGTCTGAAGGAAGGACAGGATTATACATTATCATACAAGAAAAATAAAGCGGTGGGCAAAGCTACAGTGACCATCAAGGGAAAAGGTAATTTCAAAGGAACAGTGAAAGATGTTGAGTTTGAGATTGCACCACAGAATATCAAGCGGCTGACAAAGAATATCTTAGTACCAGATGTGCTTGCAGATAATGCTGCAAAGTACAATAAAGTAACGCCTGTTATCACAGATCTGGATGAGAAGAAGCTGAAAAAGGACAAAGATTTCACCATAGAGGAAATTACAAACTTGGATGGCAGTGCAGTTTCAGGGACACCAGAGATAGGCAAGGTGCTCAGAGTAACTGTTAAGGGTGCCGAAAACTATACAGGTACAGCATATGGATACTACAGAGTAATTGCGAATGACAAGAACATTGCCAAGGCAGTTATAACTGTAGCAAACCAGCAGTACACTGGAAAGGCAGTAGAGCCAGATAAGAGTGCTATCAAGACAATCACGCTCAACGGAAAAACACTCGAACAAAATGAATATGAAATTATTGGATATTCCAAGAATATCAAGAAGGGCACAGCAAAAATGACAATCCACGGACTCGGCGAGTACGGCGGAACAAAAACAGTGAACTTCAAAATTGTTGCAAAGGAACTCAAATGGTAATATTTTACCGGACGCGGGCAGTCTTAGCTGTATAGTTTTTCCATGTCCGTGTGCATAAGAGCTGCCGGAAACCAACCCAACGGTTTCCGGCGGTTTTTTTAACTTTTGCATATTTTTCCGAAAGTGAGAAAGAATAACAAAAGCAATAGATATCAGAACTAAGTAATCTCATGGAGGAATTGTATGAAAAAGAAAATGAATAAGAAAAGTGTAACGGTCAAAAAAGCAGCACTTGCCACAGTGTGCCTTGCATGTGTACTCTCTGTGTCAGCCTGCGGCAAAAAGGATAACAGGAATGACAACAAGGACCCCATCACAGGGGAGAGCCAGATGCAGTCCAATGATGGGAACGGCAGTGAGGCTGGCACCGATGGGAGCAATGAAGGCGGTTCGGACACCGCAGCGGGAGATCACAGTGAGTTTGAGGCGATGATTGGCGACGAGAACACCGACCCCAACAGTATTATTGATTACATTAACACCAATATTGCAGGGGCAGCAGTCAGTGACGTGAAGAATTTTTTCACAGGGCTTTTGGGCTTTGGCGATGATATCAGAAACATTGATTTCACACGGCTTGAGGACAGCAGAAAATATATGCCGGAGGACATGATTGCATTTATGGATTTGATGCGGCTTGAGGGGGACACACCATCTATGGCCATGTCCGACGAGGAAAACAGAAAAGTGATCAACATGACGCTGTCTGAACTGCTTGAGCGTGCCCGCCTGTTTGAACAGCATCTTGAGAAATATCCAAACAATGTGTCCACAGATGCGGCGGCAAGAATGTATGAGGAGATTGCAACCAGTGCAATCAGCGGCGGATATAACAAAGAAGAAGGCGTAGAGCATTATTATAAAGGCGAGTCCAATGATGTGATTGACCAGAAGGCATTGCAGTATTACCAGCAGTTTGTGCAGGCAAACCCGGACAGCAATCTGGCAAAGATTGTCACAGAGTATATCAATGTACTGCAATCCAATGATTTTAAAATCAATGACAGCATGGAGGACTTCTATAAAGGACTGCATGGGAGACTGAATGTAAACAATCTCACCAATCATGGCACAAATACTGGAACAAACGGCACTGGAAATGGCAGCATGAACAACGGCACCAATAATACACAAAACAACGGTATGGAAAACAGCAGCATAGAAAACAGCAGCACAGAAAACAGCAGTACAGAAAACAGCAGCACGCCAGACAGCGGTGCGGACAATACTGCAAAAAACAATATCAATGCTGTTGACACCGTGATTCAGGGCACCATAAACCGATAGGAACCATTTGACATTTTCCGGCACCTGTGATAGTGTGAAAACAAAAAGGATGTGGGAAAAATGCCATATATTATGACATTAGTGTCACTTTTTGCGGCGGACAGCGCGATGAAGAGCTGGATTGAAAAGACAGACACCGTATCGGAATCTCAGGAGAGGGCTGTGTTTCAGGGTGTTACGTTCAAGCGGTATCACAACCGCGGCGCAATGATGAATCTCGGGGAGGAACGGCAGCAGCTTGTGGCGGTGCTCTCTCTCGTGTTTAGCGCTTTTGTGACAGGCATTTTTGCAGTGACACTTGGCATGAAGGGAAAGCGGCTGCTAAAAACGGGGCTTGCCTTGATCTTGGGCGGTGCCTACAGCAACACCTACGACCGCCTTAGGCGCAAGTATGTTGGGGATTATATCACATTTCCAAAGATTAGCACAGTGGTGTTTAATCTGTCAGATTTTGGCATTATGATAGGCGCTATGCTGTTGACCATCAGTGAACTAAGCGGCGGACAGGACTGACTTGTCTGCCGTTTTTATGCACATGGGCGTCCATTCGTCCCCTATTGAATCTTCCAAGCGTTCTTGTTATAATGATGACGAATTGTTTCGCCGTGAGTGAGCACCAAATGGGCGCACTGCTGCGCCCTGAAAGGAATAACCAAATGACAGAGCAGGATTATATCAATGAACAAATCAGACTGAGTGCACAGCTTCATATAGAAAATACAGTCAATCCGGCACAGGTTCAGGCGGTGGCAGGCGTTGATCTGGCGTACTGGAAGGAAGCGGACGGGCAGGAGCACGCCGTCTGCTGTATTGTGGTGATTAACTATCATACTGCCGAAGTGCTTGAGACAGCCAGCCACGCAGATCAAATCAATGTGCCGTACATACCGGGCTGTCTGGCATTTCGGGAAATACCGCTGTTTCTCCAAACGTACCAAAAAGTCACAGTTCCGCCAGATGTCCTCTTTTTTGACGGCAATGGCTATCTGCACCCAAGGCATATGGGGCTTGCAGCACACGCAGGCATTTTGATACAAAAACCGACAGTGGGCATCGCAAAAAGCTATCACCGTATTGCGGGGGTGGATTTTGTCATGCCGCCCAACGAAGAGAGGGCATACACCGATATCGAAATCAACGGCGAGTGTTACGGGCGGGCCCTGCGCACCCACGTCAATGTCAAACCCGTTTTTTTATCTGTCGGCAATGCGATTGACATTGAGACTGCGATGCAGATGACAAACCATATGATTACAAAAGAAAGCCATGTGCCAGTTCCGACAAGGCTCGCAGATTTGATGACGCACGAAAAGCGCAAAGAGTTGCTTCAAAAAGGAGTTATGGGATAAAAGGCAAAATCCGTTCGGCGATAAACACTGCCGCGCACGCAGCCAGCGCGACGATGAGCAGACTTTTTCCTCTATAGGCGGCAATCACAGCAGTCACAAGCCCTGCGAGTGCCGAGTAAATGCTTGCGGTGGCGTGCAGGATAGCCGGAAACGTCATGGCGGCAAGACAGGCATAGGGCACATAATATAAAAAAGACTTGATATAATTGCTGGTAATCTCTTTTTTGGACAATGCCAGAGGCAGCATTCGAATCAAATAAGTCACCCCTGCCATGACGAGAATATATAGATAGATGTTGTGCGTCATTTTAGTTTTCTCCTTTGTTTCCTTCCTCCTGAATCGGCTTTCGCCATGCTGCGATGCCTGCGACCGCGACCGTTGTGATAATGATGACAAAGCCCGATGAGACTTGGCTGAGTACCGGGAGGACAGAAAAAAGAAAACTCAGTCCCATAGCGGACAAAACAACAGTCAGAATCGTGCGGTCCTGCCGTGCAGGCGGTATGATGATGGCAAGGAACATGCCGTAGATCGCAACCCCGAGGGCGCTGATCACAAAGGCGGGCAGCAGTGTTCCAGAGACAGCGCCCGCCAGCGTACCCAGAACCCAGCCGGGAACAGCGACGCTGGTGATGCCGTAGTGGTAGGCTGGCTTCAGGGTGCCGTTGAGGCTGGCATCAAGTGCAAAGATTTCGTCTGTCACGCTGTAAGCCATAAGATAGCGGTGCCAGTTCGGCGCAGAGCGGTCCAGCTTCTGTGCGAGAGAAAAGGACATCAGGCAGTAGCGCAGATTGATGACTAACTGAGTCAATGCAAGCTCGATGAACGTGCCGCCTGCGGCGATAATGCCCAGTCCTGAGAATTGTCCGGCAGAGGTTACGTTCGTCAGCGAGATCAACATTGCCTGCAAGATGCCAAGCCCCTTGGTGACAGCCTCCATGCCAAATGCAAAGGACACGGCAAAGTAGCCCAATGCAACGGCAACGCCGTCGTGCAGTCCGTTTTGGTAATCTTTTGTTCTCAAAAGTGTTTCCTCGATTCTAACATAATATAGAAATATACTATCACTTTACGATCAAAATAGCAAAGATTTTTTTGTTGTTGACGCCTGCACAGGATTCCTGAATATTCCTTTACAGTTTTTAGAGAATTGGATATAATGATAACAGTACAGGTGAACAGGTATGTGCAGGCGTATTTATTTGGCAAGACAGCATGGGGGATATATATGAAAATCAGGGAAATCATGGAAACACTGCAATTAAATAAACTATTGGATAAAGGTGACAGAACGTACAACCAGCTCATCACGCCGTGGGGAGAACAGCTTGACAGAGAGCAGACTACAGTCGCGCTGACAGAATACCCAAGACCACAGCTTGCGCGGAAGAACCATATCATCTTAAATGGAAGCTGGAAATATGCGTTTACAAGTGACGATGACCAGCCAGTCATCTGGGACGGTGAGATCCGTGTGCCATTTTCGCCGGAGACGTATCTGTCAGGCGTGCAGCGCCAGCTCAAACCAGATGAATATCTCTGGTATGAGCGAAAGCTCATGATTGACTGGATTCCAGTGGATAAGCGGCTGCTATTGAATTTTGGCGCCTGCGATGAGCGCTGCCGCGTCTATGTCAATGGCACGCTGGCGGGAACGCATTCCGGCGGCTATCAGGCATTTACCATAGACGTCACGGACTATATAGAGACTGGAAGGAACACGCTTCGCATCTGTGTACAGGACAAAAGTGACACCTCTTACCATGGGCGGGGAAAACAGATGCTCAAAAACGGCGGAATGTTTTACACGGCGCAGAGCGGCCTGTGGCAGACTGTATGGTGCGAGTGGGTGCCCGAAATTTATATACAAGAGCTGCGCATCACGCCGGATTATGATAAGGACTGTGCCACTATTGAAATCACTTCCAACAAATACAATGAAAACCGGGAAGGACAGAACCTTGGCAGGATTCCCTGCAAAATCCTGTTATTTGACCAGAACCAAGTCGCACTAGAGCAAAAGATTTCCGTTCTGCCTGATGAAAAAACGAGTATACAATTAAATATCCAAGACAAAAAAAGCTGGTCGCCAGAACACCCGTTTTTGTACGAGCTTCGCATCGTGTACGGGGAGGATATGGTGGAGAGCTATTTTGGTATGCGCCTTTTTACCGCAGAGCCAGACAGCAACGGCATTCCAAGGCTGTGCCTCAATCACCTGCCCTATTTCCAGAAGGGCATCTTAGACCAAGGCTATTATCCCGAAAGCCTCCTGACGCCCGTGAGCGACGAGGCGATGATTTATGACATCGAGACTGCCAAGGCAAAGGGATTTAACATGATACGGAAGCACTGCAAAATAGAACCGATGCGCTGGTATTATCATTGTGACAGACTTGGAATGCTTGTCTGGCAGGACATGATCAACGGCGG
>OFFU01001799.1_pt1 | contig 13338 bp, 9 predicted proteins | sample 1521451 | NCBI WGS metagenome assembly OFFU01 (sample SAMEA3504106, study PRJEB24116) | mouse gut metagenome | biome: mouse gut; feature: mouse-associated habitat; material: faeces | place: Denmark | collected 2011 | reverse complement strand
CGTGAAACCTGCGCGCCAGAACATAGGATCCTGGCTGGCAGATACTTTCCATCGCAAAACGCTCTAATGGCAAACCCGCGCTTCGCGGAATTTGCGCCGTCTGAGCCGCCAAAGCGGCTTGACGGAAAGCCCCGAAAATCACGCGCGTTACGGCGCGGCAAAGCCGCGACCTGCTCGCAATTTTCGGGGCTGCTGACAAACTTGCGGTGAAAACGCTGAACAGCGTCAAGGAGAGGACGACAGTCCCGTCAGATTTTCAGCCTGCCGCGCAAATCGTCGAGCTTTTCAATGCCCAGCTTGCGGCACAGGGCGGGAAGTTCATCCACAATGCGGAAGGCAATGGCCGGATCGCTGAAGTTGGCCGTACCCACCTGAACCGCATGCGCGCCCACCAGAATGTATTCCAGCACATCACGGGCGGAGGCAATGCCGCCCAGCCCGATAACCGGAATTCTCACGGCCCGGCTCGCCTGCCACACGCAGCGCAACCCCACGGGCTTGATCGCCGGGCCGGAAAGTCCGCCCACGATATTGGCCAGAAGCGGAGTACGGCGCTCAAGATCCACAGCCATGCCGGTGACGGTGTTGATACAGGCCAGCATGTCCGCCCCGGCGTCTTCCACGGCGCGGGCAATGACGGTAATATCCGTAACATTGGGAGACAGTTTGACAATCACGGGCTTGGAACCCGCGCGGCGCTTCACGGCCTTGGTGACTTTCGCCGCCATGACCGGGTCCTGGCCGAAAAGAACCCCGCCCTCATGCACATTGGGACAGGAAATGTTCACTTCCACCGCGGCCACGCCTTCCTCTCCGGAGAGAATGCCGGCCAGTTCGCCGAAATCTTCCGCGCAGGCGGCGTAAATGTTGGCGATAATGGGAACTTCCTGCCAGGGCAGTTCCGGCAGTTTACGCGTGATGAACGCTTCCACCCCGTCATTCTGAAGGCCCACGGCATTGAGCATGCCGGACGCGGTCTCCGCCACGCGGGGCAGAGGATTGCCTTCACGGGCGCGCAGGGAAAGGCCTTTGACCACAATGCCGCCCAGCCGGGCGATATTGCCGTAGGGCATGAATTCCGCGCCGTAACCGAAGGTTCCGGATGCGGTCATGACCGGATTTTTCAATATCAGCGGGCGCGCTCCGTCATGTCCCGCCGGGTGCAGCTTGACTTCCATATCCATCAGATCAGGCTCCCGCTTTGAGGTCGATGTCTTCCGCCCAGAATACCGGGCCGCTGGTGCAGGTCTGCACAGGCAGGCCCGCCTTCTCAGGGTCGGCCCAGTGCATGGAGGTGCGCGTCACGCAGCCGAGACAGGCCCCTACGCCGCAGGCCATGCGCTGTTCCAGCGAAAGCTGGGTCGGCAGTCCGATTTCCAGCGCATATTCCCAAATCATGCGCAGGAAGGGCATGGGGCCGCAGGCCAGGGCGATGCCGTCCTTACTGCGGCAAGCTTTCATTCGGGCGCGGATCATGTCCTGAAACACCGGCAGATCCGCAGGGGTGCGCTCGCGGAAGTGTTCCACATCAATGATCTGGGAAAGGCTGTCCATGGGGTAGCAATCGGAAATCTGGCGGTGCCCGAACAACATGGAAAGATGCTCCGGAGAGGGATGCCGATCCGCATAGCCGTAAAACGGCGCAATGCCGATACCCCCTGCGAGCAGCAGCGTGGGCCGCGCCGGTTCAACGGCAAAGCCCGTACCCAACGGCCCCCAGACAGTCACCTTGTCGCCGGAAACCAGCTTCGCAATGCGCGAGGTGCCGCGCCCCACCACCTGATAGAACAATACCAGGCTTTGGGAACTGACACGGCTGATGGAAAAGGGGCGTGCCCAGGTCAGTTCCGACCCCCATGCGTGGGGCCGGAGCATGACAAACTGACCGGGGAGCCAATGTATCCATCCGGGGTTTTCCAGCATAAGGGCGAAAAATCCAGGCTCGCCCGGCCTGCTGAAGGGAACATTGTCCGTGACCGTCAAATCGGTCCGGGCTGGCGAAATCATGATGACCTCCGAAACAGGATCCAAAAACAATGCGGGGAAAATTCAGAGCGCCTGATGCCGGTGATGCTTAAGCACGGAACCGGCCTGCCGTCTCGGCGTCGCTCTGCTTGTGTTTTGAACACAATGAGTTCTTTTGAAATAGTCCTCCCGTGCCGCCCGGTCAAGGGCGCCCGCTTCAGCTACAATTCCACGGACACAAAGCGGAACGCATCCACATCGAACAGCCCGCGCGCCGTAATCTTGAGATGAGGGATAACGGGCAGAGCCAGAAAACTCAGGGTCATAAAAGCGTCGGCGTCTGCCGAGATATGATAGTGAGCACGGGCAAGGCCAAGCAGACGGCGCAGAGCGTCCGCCACCTCGGCGGCGGGCTTGTCGCTCATCAGGCCGCCGATGGGCAGGGGCAGACTGTCCAGCACCTTTCCGCGCGACGCCATGACCACCCCGCCGCCGATACGGGCAAGTTCTTCCACAGCCAGTTTCATGTCCGCATCGTCATCTCCCGCCACCACGATATTATGGGAGTCATGCGCCACGCTTGTGGCAATGGCCCCGCCGGACAGACCATAACTTCCGTCCAGCAGCCCTACGCCGATCTTTCCGCCGGCATGATGCCGCTCAAGCACGGCGATCTTCAGCATGCCCGGATTGCGGGAAAGTTCAAACACGCCGTCGGAATCAACCTGAACCTCCCGTTCACGGCATTCCGTCACCAGAGAATGCGGCAACAAGGAAATAACTCTGACCTTGCGCGAAGCAGCTCCGGAAGACAGGCGCAGAATAAAGGGCTGTTCCGGCAGAGGCGCCAGGTTCACGCTATGGCGCAGTTCGCCAGGATCAAGGGAAGACAGGGGCGTTTTCATCACGCCGTTTTCGGCGGCAAGGCAGCCTCCTGTCCAGACCCTGAGCGGCTGGAAATCCCGCAGATCGTCCACCAGCACCAGATCCGCGCGCAGGCCGGGCGCAATGGCGCCGCGATCCCGCAGGCCGTAACATTCCGCCGCGTTGAGCGTGGCCATGCGTATGGCGCTCATGGCGTCCAGCCCCGCGGCCACGGCAATGCGCAGATGACTGTCCATATGCCCGCGTTCCAGAATGTCGGCGGGCTGGCGGTCATCCGTGCAGAACAGGCAGCGGCGGGAATTTTCCGGCGTCACGCAGGGCAGCAGGCGCAGCAGATCGCGCGAGGCCGAACCTTCGCGCAGCAGCACATACATGCCGCGCCGGATGCGATCGCGCAGTTCTTCCACGGTGGTACACTCATGATCCGTGCCCACTCCCGCCGCGCTGTAAATGTCCAGCCCCGCGCCCGTGAGGCCGGGGCTGTGTCCGTCCACCCGCCTGCCCCGCGCCCGCGCCCCGCGTATTTTCTCCAGTACGTCGGGCTCGCCGGAAAGCACGCCCTGGACGTTCATCATCTCGCCCAGACCGGCGACCTTTTCATCGTCTGAAAGCGCGGCCAGATCCGCCGCGGCCAACACCGCCCCCGCATCCTCAATGGGCAGCGCGGGCACACAGGAAGGCAGCATGATCCGCACATCCAGCGGCAGGCCGCGCGAGGCTTCGAGCATGTAGCGAATCCCTTCCGCCCCCTTGACGTTGGCGATTTCATGCGGGTCCGCGATCACGGTGGTTGTGCCGCGCGGCAGTACCAGTTCAGCGAAACGGGCCGGGCAAAGCATGGACGACTCGATATGCACATGCCCGTCAATAAAGCCGGGCAGCAGATATGCCCCCCCGGCGTCCACCACTTCCCGCGCGGGCAGACGGGAAAAACCGAGAATGCGGCCCTGCCCCACAGATACGGATGAGGGGAAAAATTCGCCGCTGAACACGTCCGCCACCATCGCGTTATCAATGCGCAAATCGGCTTCCGCCCGCCCCGCCGCCTGTTCGATAAACATGTCTTTGGTCATGCCGCCCTCCTTGCCGTGCTGTGTCCTTTTTCAACAGGATATTCAGGGTATCCGAGGAAGAGCAAAGGCGCAAATGGCGCGAAGCCCGGAATTGCCTGACTTCGGGGACAGTGCTAACGCTCTGTTGTGGAACCGTGTTGATGGCGCTGCGCGAGACGTGTATTTTTATCACGGCACGGGCGGCAACATCCGTTGCCGCAAAGTCAGCCCGTGTTCCACACGGGCCAGACTAAGGATATGTTCAACACTCTTCTGCCACAGAGCGTCAAAGAAAAAATGTATCAAGACCCTGCGTTGAAACTTTTAAGCCGGCTTCCGGCGTTTGCCATCAATAACGACAACACGCTGCTGCTCTGGAATGACGCCTGCGCACACCTTACAGGAATTTCCGCGGAACGTGCGTTGGGCACCAGTCTGCATGATTCCTTGTTCCGGGGCGCGCATGACTGTTCCCTGGCCACACTTCTGCTTTATGACTCCGCGGAACAGGAAGCAGAATTGAAACATTCCCTTGAAGGGCTGGAAAAAGTTTTCCTTTCTGAAGAAATCTGGACGCTTCCTCAGCAGAATCTTGTTCTGGGTGAACATTCCTATACGGTTACCTGCATGGCGCATCGCTGTCTCTATGAAGGCCGCCCCTGCGTCGTACAGGTCATTCTCCCCGGAACGCGGCCATATCGCGGGGATAACCCGGATTTTGAAGATTACAAGGAACTGGTGGAAAATATCGGCGACGGATTTCTGCTTAACCAGAACAACAAAATCGTTCTTGCCAACAAGGCTCTGGCTCAGCTCTGGGGCTATGATGATCCGCGGGAGCTGATAGGAAAAAATATCATCGAGTTCATTGCCGATTCCCATCGGGAACAGTTTCTTCAGGCGCATCAGGAAAAACTGGAAGGCCAGCTTTCCAATCACACCTGGCCGCACCGGACAAGGAGCGGGCACAACGTCTGGCTTGAAGGGCATCCCAAATTCATTCTGTGGAAAGGCGCGCCGGCCATCATCACCACACTGGTCAACGTGACCGAGGCGAGAAAGCGCGAACGTTGCATGCAGAAAGAAGCGGAAGAACTGCGGCAGGAAAATTCCCGGCTGCGTTCCTCCCTGGTGAACAACAGCTGGCAGTTTCAGGAAATCGTGGGCAAAAGTCTGCCGATGCGCAACGTCTATGACATGCTCATGAAAGCAGCGGAAGGCAATTCCGACGTCATTATTTACGGGGAGTCCGGCACCGGCAAGGAACTTGCGGCAGCCGCCATACACAGATTGAGCAATCGCGTCAGCAAACCCTTTGTCACCGTGAACTGCGGGGCCATTCCTTCGGAACTGCTGGAAAGTGAATTTTTCGGAGTCAAAAAGGGCGCCTTCACCGGCGCTTACGCCGACAGAAAAGGATACCTCGATCAGGTTGGCGACGGCGTGCTGTTTCTGGACGAAATAGGCGAGCTTCCTCTTCCCATGCAGGTTAAACTGCTGCGCGTCATTGAATCCCGAACCTACAGTCCCGTAGGCTCCCCGGAAGTACGCAGCGCGGGGTGCAGGATCATAGCCGCGACCAATCGAAATCTCATCAATGAGGTTGCAGCCGGAAACTTCCGGGAAGATCTGTTCTACCGCCTGCACGTCGTCCCCATCTATATGCCGCCTCTGCGCGACAGAAAAGAAGACATTCCTCTCCTCCTGGAATGCATGATTGCCCGCTATGGGGATAAAAATCAGAAGCAGCGCGTCGTTCCGCATACGGTTCTGGAACAGATGTACAAGTACGACTGGCCGGGCAATATCCGCGAATTTGCCAATACCGTGCAGCGCTGGCTCACGCTCGGCACGCTGGACCTTATTCATACGCCGTCATCCCCGCCGCAGGACGAACAGGAGGACGCGCCTTCTCCGTCGCATACGCTTTCGCAGGCTCTCTCGGCGTATGAGAAAAAACTGATCGCCGAAGCCCTGAAAAAGGCGAACGGCAACAGAACCGCAGCGGCCAGGCTGCTCGGGATATCACGGCGCAATCTCTACCGCAAACTGGAAAGTGAGACATAATTTACATATATGTCTTATTTGACACACTATTATAATATACTGATTTATTAATTGATAATTATTTTATTTGTGTCATTTTGGTCACAAAGCCATATTGTCCAAGAAGGCGGCGCGACGGCAAATTCTGTTCAACCTGTTATTTTTATTATATAAAATATAAACGGCATACTTATTGCTTCAAGGCATGTTGTACGGTTTTCACCGAAACATTCCACCCCCACCCTGTCGAGGAGGTAAGTATGCTTCGCTTTCGCCACATCGCCTTGCTACCCGTCCTGATCGCGCTCAGCGCCGCCGTGCCTCTATCCCAGGTTCAGGCCGCCAAAAACCTCAAGTTCGCCGAACAGAATTCTGAAACATCATGGGGTTCCGTCCACGGGACGCAGCCGTGGATACAGAAGGTGGAAGAAGCCTCCGGCGGCACGCTGAAATTCGATCTCTATGCCAACCAGAGCCTGGCCAAAGGCTCTCAGGTGTGGTCCGCCACCAGGAAAGGCATTACGGACCTCAGCTGGAACGCCATGGCCGTCTATCCCGGCATGAATCCGCTGGCCGAGGTCATTACCCTGCCCGGCCTTCCGTTTAACGATCCCATGCAGGCCAGTGAAGCTCTCTGGGAGATGTATGAGAAATTCCCCCAGTTTGCCCGGCCCTATGCTGACAACAAGCTGCTCGCCCTGTTCACGTCCGACGTTTTCAACCTCGTGTCCACCAGACCCATCCGCACGCTGGAGGATCTGAAGGGCAAAAAGATACGCACCGTGGCCGGCCCTCTTGTCGACGCGCTTGAAGCCCTCGGCGCCATTCCCGTGGTTATTCCCATGCCCGACGTGTACCTTGCGCTCCAGCGCGGAACCATTGACGGAACGCTGGCTTCCTGGGAACCGATCAACGGATTCCGTTTCTATGAAGTCGCAAAGCATGTTGTCACCAACGCCCCGTTTGGCTTCTCCTTCTTCGGCGTTGCCATGAACAGGAAAGCCTACGACAGACTCCCCGCGGAAGCCCAAAGGGCCATCGACGCCCACAGCGGCCTGGAAGGAAGCCGCTGGTGGGCTGAGAACTTTTCCTATTCTTCCCGCGCCGTGCTCGAAACGCTGCGCAGGAACGGCGTTGAGATTGAAACGATCGAGCTGACTCCCGAAGAGAGAGAACGCTGGATAGAACGCGCCGGCAGGCCCGTATGGGAAGTATGGGCCAGAAACGCCGAAGAAAAGGGCTTTACGGAAGCCGCAGCCGTTCTCGATTTCGCCCAGGGCAATACCCGCTGATACCGTTTCCAGAACTTTTTGCGGAGGAGCGTCTATGTTCCGGAAAATATTTGACGGCGTCGTCAGGTTCCTTCTCGGCGTGGGTGCGGTAATGCTGGCGTTTGCCATGATCATCACCACGCTTGATGTCATCATGCGTTACTTCTTCCACCGCCCCATTCAGGGCGTCTATGAAATCATCGAGCTTCTCATGGGGGTGCTTTCTCCCATAGCCATTCTCTGCTGTTCGTGGAAGAAGGGCCATGTCAGCGTCGATCTTGTGTATAACATGCTCAGCGCGCGTCTGAAAAAAGCAACGCTGATGCTGTCTCTGCTCTGTACCTGCGCCGTGTTTATTCTGCTGGCGACGCAGTCCGTTCCCCTGATCGCCGAAGTCATGGAGAGCCGTCTCTGCACGCCTACCCTGGGTCTGCCCATGTGGCCGGCGGCGGCCGTCATCTGCCTTTCCTTCATGCTCGTGATCCCCATTTCCGTCTGCGAGCTCATCGCCGCCTTCCATTCCCGCCAGGAGGACAAGTCATGAGTCCGTTCATCGTCGGCTGCCTGGGCATGCTTGTTCTGATATTGACCATTTGCGCCCGCATTCCCATCGGCGTTGGCATGGTGCTGGTGGGAACCGCAGGCTTTGCCCTGTTATCCGGGCTTGAACCGGCCATGGGCATAGCGCAGGGCGTTCCCTATGAAACCTTCGTTCAGTACAGCTACAGCGTGGTGCCGTTGTTCCTTCTCATGGGGCAGTTCGCGTTCAAATCCGGCGTCAGCGAAGACCTGTACTGGGCAGTCAGCAAATGGATGGGCAGCCTCAAGGGCGGCCTCGCCATGGTGACGGTAGCGGCCTGTTCCGGTTTCGCCGCCATTTGCGGATCCAGCGTCGCCTGTGCGGCGACCATGGGGGTAGTCGCGCTTCCGGAAATGAGAAAGTACAAGTATTCCAACGCGCTGGCTACCGGGGCCATTGCCGCGGGCGGCACCATCGGCATTCTGATTCCCCCCAGCACTGTGATGGTTCTTTACGGCATCATCACCGAGCAGAGCATCGGTTCGCTGTTTATGGCCGGATTTCTTCCCGGCATCTTGCAGGCCGTGCTTTACATACTGACCATCACCATCCTTGTCCGTCGCAATCCTGAACTAGGCCCGAGGGGAGAATCCTGTCCGTTCCGGGAAAAGGTGCATGCCGTGGGCAGAGTGTGGGGCGTGCTCACGCTGTTCGCCGTGGTTATCGGCGGCCTCTACGCGGGTATTTTCACCCCGAATGAAGCCGCGGGCATCGGAGCGTTCGGGGCCTTTCTGCTCAGCTTTTTCAAAAAGCGGATGAACTGGAACATCTTTGCAAACAGCCTGACGGAATCCGTCAAGACCACGGGCATGTGCTACATGATCCTGCTGGGTGCCATGTTCTTCGGATATTTTCTCGCCGTGAGCCGCGTTCCCAACGAACTGGCAACCCTTATCCTTGATCTTCACGTCAACGCCTATGTCGTTCTGGTGTCCATTCTGCTCATCATGATCCTGCTGGGATGCTTCATGGACTCCATGGCCATCGTCCTGCTCACCGTGCCGATTTTCTTCCCTGTCGTACAGCAGTTGAGTCTTGATCCCATCTGGTTCGGCATTCTGGTCGTCAAGGTGACGGAAATGGGTCTTATCACGCCGCCTGTAGGCCTCAACCTCTTTGTCATCCAGGGCATCGCGGGCGACTCCACCCCCATACAGACGATTTTCCGCGGGGCCATGCCCTTTGTGCTGGCGGATGTCGCGCATGTCTTCCTGCTTATCGTCTTTCCCCAGATATCGCTGTTCCTGCCGTCGCTGCTGTCCTGAGCCGACCGGCTGGAACTCCCCGCCCCTCAACATATTTTCACCATCGACCTGTGCCCTCCGCAGGGTCTGCGGTCGTGCCGTAAAGGAGTGCCTTATGATTCGTTCCCTCGATCAGGAAAAATGCATCGGCTGCGGAACCTGCATGAAAAGCTGTCCGCTGGATGTGTTCAGAGTTCATGCCGTACCTTCCACCGCTTCTCCCTGTGCCGCGGCCTGCCCTGTCCATAACGGCATACGCGCCTGCCATGCCGCGCTTCAGCTGGGTTCCGTCGAGGAAGCCGTGGCCCTGAGCTGGAAAAGCAATCCTCTGGCCGCCGTCACGGGCCGCGTGTGCCCGCGCTTCTGTGAGGGCAAGTGCTCGCGCAGCAGCGTTGACAGCGCCGTCAATATCGGAGGTATCGAACGCTTTCTCGGTGACAGGGCGCTGGAAACTCCGGCTACGCCCGTCAGGAAAAAGCATGTCGCGCCGGTGGCCGTGGTGGGCTCCGGCCCCGCAGGACTGACATGTGCCGCCGAGCTGGCCCGCGAGGGCTTTTCCGTGACGGTGTTTGAAGCCCAGGATGAACCCGGAGGCATGCTGCGCTACGGCATTCCCGAATATCGCCTGCCGGCCGGGGTACTCGCCCGGCTTGTTGAAAAACTTCATGCCATGGGCGTGAGCTTCCGTTGCGGGCAGAGAATGGGCGTGGATTTCCAACTGGAGCAGCTGAAAAAGCAGGGGTATAAGGCCGTGATGCTCGGACTCGGCGCAGGTGTTGCCCGCCGCAGTTCGGTGGAAGGCGCGGACGGGCCGCATGTCATGTACGGGCTGGAGTTTCTTCAGGCCGTGCGCACAAGAAGCATCCGTTCCGTTTCCGGGCGCGCCGTGGTGATAGGCGGCGGCGACGTGGCCATGGATGTGGCGCAGAGCCTCGCGCGCCTCGGCGCGGAATCCGTGCTGGTGGCTGCGCTGGAAGCCGAAGGCGAAATGCCCGCGTTCCGTCACAACATTGAAGACGCGCAACGTCTCGGCGTGCAATTCAGACCTTCCTCCGCGGTACGGAGAATCGTTCGCAACGGCGAACGGATAGCGGAAATAGCCATGGTGCGCTGCGCTTCCGTGTTGGACGGGCAGGGACGTTTTTCTCCCGTTATGGACGAGGGGACGACGTGGACGGAAAAAGCGGACCTCATTGTCTTCGCCATCGGCCAGGCGTGCGATCTGGCCTGTGTGCCTCAGGAAGTGCTGACGCGCAAGGGCATGGCGGCTGACGACGTGACGGGCCAGACCCGCATCCCCTGGCTCTTTGCCGCCGGCGACGCTGTAACGGGGCCCGGTTCCGTAGCCTCAGCCGTGGGAGGAGGAAAACGCGCCGCCAACGGCATGCTGACGTATCTGCGCGGCGGCGACATGAACCTGATCAAGGCATGGGACATGGCCGTCGTGCCGGAGCCGGAATGCCCTGAAAAGCATACACGCATGACAAGAGAAGAAGGGCATCTTCTGCCCGTGGCTTCCGCGGACGGCCACTTCATGGAATTGTACGCCGGATTGAGGCATGAGCAGGTGCTGGGAGAAAGTTTGCGTTGCCTGACCTGCGGCTCCAGGGCGAACATCGAACATCCCGACGACTGCATGACCTGCTTCGGATGCGAAATGGGATGCCCCACGGGAGCCATCCGCGTCGATCCCATCAAGGAAGAATGGCCCCGGACTCTTGCTCCTCTTCCCGAGTCCGACTGAGCTCGTTTCAAATAGGGAAGCGTTTCCCGCGGAAAGGAGCTGACCTTTTTCCGGCGGAAGCGACGGACAGGAACAAAACCAATCCTGTGCCGAACGGGTTTCGGCGGCATCAACCTCAATCACGACGTGGAGAATTTGCTATGATATACGGCTCTCTTGATAAACTGGGGCATGTTTTTCAGACGGACGTTCTTGTTCTCGGCGGCGGCATGGCCGGACTGTGGGCCGCGCTGAAGGCCGCGCGGTACACCAGACATGTCATGATCGTTGACAAGGGCCCGTTCAAGCGCGGCGGTCAGGGCTCCATGTGCGGCGGCGACATGGTAGTATGGGATCCTGAAGACGATATGGAAAACTGGGTGAAAGAGCTGACCTATTACTTCGAGGGGCTGGTTGAACAGGACGTGCTCGAATGTCTGATGAAGCGTTCCCTGGAGTGCATGCGGGAATATGAAAAGATGGGACACAGGTTTGCTCTGGATGACAACGGAAAACTCCGACGCGTCTGCCAGAGAGGGCTGAAACATATCGGCAGCGTTCTTTCCCGCCCTTTCGGCACCGGAGGCAAAAGCCTTATTCAACATCTCGTGGCGGAACTGGAAAAAACGGAGGCTCGCCTGCTTCCCGGCATACAGATTACGGACATTCTCATGAAAGACGGCCGCTTTGCCGGTCTTGCGGGGTTCCATACGCGCAGTGCGGAGTTTTATGTCATCAAGGCCAAGTCGCTCATCATAGCCACGGGCAATTCGAGCTGGAAGGCCAGCTACGGCACCAATACCTGCACGGGCGAAAGCTTCGGCATGGCCCTGCGCGCGGGTGCCAGGCTGCGCAATTTTGAATTCCTCAAGGTCTGGAACGTGCCGGCAAAATTCTGCTGGGAAGGGCAGACCATGCTTCTGCCGCTGGGCGCGCGTTTTTCCAACGCCGAGGGCGAAGACTTCATGAGCCGCTATTCGCCGACGCTCGGAGCCAAGCTGGATCCGCATTTCAACACCAGGGCCATGGTGGAGGAATACCGGGCCGGGCGCGCGCCCCTGTTCTTCGACGTCAGTCAGATGCCGGAAGAACATGTCCGCCTGCTGACCCCCACCGTGGGCTGGATGAAAATCAATTATGAACGTCTTTGCAAGATGAACCTCGATCTGTTCAGGGACAAGGTGGAATGGATGCCTCAGGTGGACTACGCCGTCGGCGGCATAGACACGGACATCCATGGCCGAACCTGCATCCCCGGCGTCTTCGCCGCCGGTCGAGCCCGCAATCTGGAACCCGGCCTTTATCTCGGCGGCTGGGCCGTGTCCGGCACAGCCACAACCGGCAGCATTGCCGGAGAAAACGCCGGTCAATACGCCGCGTCGCTGGATTATCAGCAGGAACCGGACTACCTTGCCGTCGCAGAACTGAAGGAAAAGAGGCTGGAGCCGCTGGGGAAGGAAGGCATTCCGTACAAGGAAGTGCTGAACGAATTTCGCAAAATCATAGCCCCCTATGACGTGACCGTTCTGAAGACGGAAACCGGCCTCAAAAGGGCGTTGAAGCGTTTTGAAGAGATCCGCGGCGAACTGCTGCCCAAGGTCGGCGCTCCAACGCCGCACTTCCTCACCAAGCGTACGGAACTGTACGGTATAGCGGATACCACCGATCTGTATCTCCATGCTTCCCTGCTGCGCAGGGAATCACGAGGCAGTCATTATCGCGAAGACTATCCCGACAAGGTTCCCGCCAGTCTCGGCTGGGACATCGCGTCGTGGAAAGACAACGGCATCGCGTGGCACTTCCGCCCCGTTCCCATGGAAACGTACAGGCATCCTCTCACGTCTTGTTACAGCGAAAACTTCATTCCGCTGAGCAGACAGGGAACTAGAGCGTTTTGCGATTGAAAGTATCTACCAGCCAGGATCCTATGTTCTGGCGCGCAGGTTTCACGCCTGAAGCCGGAGCTTGCTCTGCTGTCCATGCCTGTACGCCCTGCGGGCCGCCCGTTGGGTGGCAACGCCGCAAGTGAATTGCGACTACTCCGGCGTCGCGAAGGAGTCTCGCCTTGCTCAACTCCATAGAGCATTTTCAAAACGAAAATGCTCTAGAAGTTTTCTTCTCATTTAACCGACGGAGCGCGGTTAACGGCTGCTTTTCACAGCGCCGCGCCCGCGGCCAGGCCGCTTTCCACGGCATTGAGGATTTTTGCCACATGCTCGCAGTCGCCGATGCTGGTAAAGGCGATCCCCGCCGTGCGCAGAGCGTCGGCCAGGCGCGTTTCCGGTCTGTATCCAACGGCCGTTACCAGGGTGTCAAAGGCGGGGAGCGTCCGTTCTTCGCCGTCCGGCGTTTTCACGGTGACAATGCCCTTGTCGTCGATATGCAGAACCTGTGTGCCGGTCAGCAGGGTTACGCCGTAGTTTTTCAGGCGCGGCATCATATAGCGCCGCGTGCGGCCTTCCATGTCTCTGGCGACTTCGGGAAGCATTTCCAGCACCGTCACCGCGCTCCCGCGCCCGGCGATAAATTCCGCAGTCTCGCAGCCGATGAGGCCGCCGCCGATAATCAGCAC